>Ga0268279_1000080_pt1 | contig 77298 bp, 83 predicted proteins | sample saktaG_6_FD_190142 | JGI IMG/M metagenome (GOLD analysis project Ga0268279, IMG submission 190142) | Saline water microbial communities from Sakinaw Lake, British Columbia, Canada - sak_2010_1_5_80m | ecosystem: Environmental > Aquatic > Non-marine Saline and Alkaline > Saline ...
AGGCGATTGAAAAAGTACAATCAGTAAAAGAGGCCAAGCGAATGGAAAAGCATACTGCAGAGGAAGCTGGACAACTGGCCAAAGAGCAGGCAAGGAAGAAGGTTGATGTGGCTAGAGAACAGGCGATTGAAAAAGTACAATCAGTAAAAGAGGCCAAGCGAATGGAAAAGCATACTGCAGAGGAAGCTGGACAACTGGCCAAAGAGCAGGCAAGGAAGAAGGTTGATGTGGCTAGAGAACAGGCGATAGCCGAGGCTCAAAAGGCGAGAACGCTGAAGGCTAAAAAGCAACCACCAGAGTAAGCTAAAGAGGTATGGGCAGTGAGATGAGCAGGTTTTTGGTTTTTTAAATTTTTGTCTTGGCCTAACCAAGATACTGTTTGGCTTTTTGTATAACTTCAACCGCCCTCATCAGTCTCTTGCCTATCTTACCCCTGTGGAGTGTATTGAAAGAGAACTTGCTAAAATCCATAGTCCAGTGTTACCTATGTGGTCAGCCAGCACAGTGTGTGGAAAACTTGCTTTCAATATGCCATACTACGGGACAGAAGGAGTGTGATGGACAAACGGCTAAAGAAGGAGGGATTCTATCGCAACCTGTTTCTGGTTGCTGCCTTGTATGATTTTATTCTGGGCTTTTTTTTCTTTGCCTTTTTTCATGCTATTTTCGACCAAATCTTGAAGATTCCTTATCCTAGCTATCCAGGTTTCTATCAATCATCCGCAGCGTTTATTTTCAACATGGGGATTGGTTTCTATTTTGTGTACCGCAATATATACCGGAATATAGATATCGTAAAGGTTGGTATCACATTCAAGCTTTTCTACACTGGACTGGCATTTTTCTATGTCTTTGTGGAAAAGATGCCCTGGATTTTTGCACTCTTTGGCTTTTTGGATCTCATTTTCATAGTGTTCTTCGTCTTCTTTTTGTGCGCCGTCAGGAGAGAAGTGCAGACATGATCTCCGGACAGATCAATATCCTGTTCGGTTGGGCCTGGATGTGTGTCGGCTTTCTCTCCGGAATGATTCTGGGGATACGATCCGAAGGAGAGCAATGGCTTGGTGGTTATGCTTCACTTAAACGCCGTTATCTTAGATTGGCTCATGTGGCCTTTGTGGCTCTTTCCATAATCAACATTCTTTACGGCAAGGAGCTAGGTACCATTGACCTTTCGAATCATCTTAAAAATATCGGCTCAGCTCTAATGATATTTGGAGCGGCCGGTGTGCCACTCGCCTGCATTTCGGCGGCGTTCGTTAAGAAAACAAGGTATTTGCTGCCCGTACCTGCTTTTGCAGTTTTGATAGGAGTCATCATTCTGCTAATAGGTTTGTTGTGATTATGAAAATAGGCTTGCTGGCTCTAAGCGGGGTGCAGGTCCGAACCGAAAGAATCGCCAAACTGGGCGTTACCCTGCCGGGTTTTGTCGACCGTGGTAAGATTATTGCCTCCCTTCCCAGCCTGGCTCTACTGATTATTGCGGGACTCACCCCTGAAGATATCGAAGTTGAATACGTAGAGATCCCGAACATTAATCAGCATGATGTTAACCCCAATTTTGACCTGGTAGCTATCTCAACATATTCAGCCCAGATATTCGAGGCCTATGAGATGGCGGACCGCTATCGAACGAAAGGCATAAAGGTCGTGATAGGTGGCCCCCACGTTACCTTGCTTCCGGATGAGGCAAAGCCCCATGTCGATGCTGTGGTCATAGGTGATGCCGAGCCTGTTTGGGGAGAGTTGCTTAATGATTTCAAAAAAGGGAAGCTTAAACCATATTATACAGCAGTCAAAGCATATGATCTTAGCCAATCGCCGTTGCCTCGTTATGAGTTTCTGGATAAGAGTAAACATAACCGCATAACGGTTCAGACTACGCGTGGGTGCCCACACGATTGTGAATTTTGTGCAGCTTCTAAGATCCTGGGGCCATACAGGAAGAAGCCCGTAGAACTGGTCGTGCGTGACATAAAGGCAATCAAAAAAATCTGGAGCAATCCCTTCATTGAATTTGCCGATGACAATACCTTTGTCGATAAAGAATGGTCGAAGAAACTGCTTTCGGCATTGATACCTTTGCATATCAGGTGGTTTACCGAAACGGACATTTCGGTTGCTCAGGATGAAGAGCTTTTGCGCCTCTTGATGCCAAGCGGATGCCGCCAATTGCTGATCGGCCTTGAGAGTGTTCTAAAAACAAACCTTAAAGGGATGGAGAGAGACGATTGGAAGTCAAAGCAGTATGATTCCTATCTGTCAGCCATCGAGAAAATACAGTCTTACGGGGTCTCGGTAAACGGTTGTTTTATCCTGGGACTAGACTCTGACGACCCCACTGTTTTTGGTAAAACCCGAGATTTTATCGAAAAGTCACAATTGTTAGAAGCACAGATAACCGTTCTCACTCCTTTTCCAGGAACAAGCTTGTACCATCGACTAAATAGAGAAGGCCGCCTTCTAAAGGAAATATTCTGGGACAGGTGTACTTTGTTTGACACAAATTTCGTGCCTAAGAACATGACTGTTGAGCAACTTGAAGATGGTTTGGCCTGGCTGGGCTCCCAGATTTACAGTGAAGAAGCGTACAGTCGTAGGAAAAGACACTACAAGCAAATAGTAAGAACCCTAGTTTAGTCGTCTTTAAGCACGGCGTTATGAAGTTTTTTGAGAGGATGATACTGTCTCAACCATAAAAGGTTAGCTTAACAATAGCCAACAGCAGAAGGCTGAGTTTTAATGCCTCACCACAAGATGTCCTGAAAGAATTAATTAAATCTTCAGTCAAGGGTCACATAAATCGATTTTCGGGGCTGGTTATTAACGGTACGGCTGATATGCCCGCGACATGTAGTATCCTCTGCCGGAAAAATGTCACCAGGGCCAAGGATGAGATGTACCCCGTCTTAGGTTCAAACTGAAGTCGAATTTTTGCTAATAATTTGCTAATAAACTGTATGAAACAGGGCGGCATAGGACAGTATTACACGAACAATAATTGTTTTGCCTGTTGAACAGGAAAATACTGGTTTGTAGCTAAAATGACTCCTTAGGACGACTGGTAGCGCATACCGGATTCGAACCGGTGATCTCCTCCTTGAGAGGGAGGTGTCCTAAACCCCTAGACGAATGCGCCATGGCTACTTATGTTGACAAAAGCTCCAAAAAGTTCACAACTTCCGAAGCTAAAAGTTCACAAACTATTTTCACTAAAGAGCTACTTGATAAGTTTATCACATCTCGCCCACAAGGAATAAGCCATAAGAGCATTGAATCATATCACTATACGCTAGATAGTTTTGTTGGCCATCCACTTACCCCTGAAGGTATCAATGCCTATTTGGGTAGCCTGTCATGTCATAATGGCAAATTGAAGTTTTACTCATGCCTTCGAGCTCTATGTAATTGGCTGTATGTAAATGATTATATTCCTGATAACCCTATCAAAAAGGTATCTACACCAAAGACATCAAAGAAGCTACTTCCAGCTATCAGCAAAGAGCAACTAGAAATTTTGCTCAAACATTGTCATTGTGAAAGGGATAGAGCGATAATCTCACTGCTATGGTATTCAGGGATGAGGCTATCAGAGGTTGCTAATGTAAGAGCACAGGATTTCAATTGGCGTGATGGAACAGCGATTGTTCTGGGCAAAGGCAATAAATTCAGGAAGTGTTTATCTGGCAATGGCAAAGTCAGGGAATGGTTTACTATCCATGATAGTTTTGAAGTATTGCCAGGTGGTATTCAAACAATGCTCAAACGATTAGCAATTGAGACTGATATTCATTGCAATCCTCATTCATTTCGTAGAGGCTTCTGTGTGCATCAAGTTAAATCAGGCTTATCCACAAGGGTAGTTCAAGCTCTAGGTGGTTGGGAGCAACTTACAATGGTTGAACGCTACTCTGCATCCCTCACCTTTGATGATGCTCTGAGCATCTATCACAAGGTTAATTGAGATGCTACTACCTGGTTGCTGCATCAACTACACTTCAGCTTTGTGTTTGTAGCTAATTGGGCACGGCCGATTGTTAGTCAACGACGGCTAAAAATTGGCGGCTATCCAACTCTGCCTATCATCGAAGGGGGGTTAATCCGAAACTACCTATTTATAAAACACACTTTGAGGCCTTCCCAAAATGTGAGGCATTTTTAACTTCGCAGGTGACATCGATAGTGATGCCTGAGCTTATAAGATATATCGTCATGGTAAAAACATACCTTCAGAAGTTTCCCCCTTATTGTTTCTTTGCTGCTTTGCTCGGCCAATTATTAAGTTTCCAGAGATATTGTCCAAAGTACTCAAACGACATAGTAAGTTGCTTAGCATAGCCGATGAAACTGTCTTTCTCAATATCGCCCGCCTGACTCATAGCATCCAGTTCGCTCCTTGCCAATTCAAGGTGCGATATCGGGAGCTGGTCAAGTTCGAATATTTCCAAATTCGCATAAATAATATTCAATATTTCTGACAGGTAAGCTTTAAAGATTTGTGGGTCTTCTTCAAAAAAACGATATGCCTGCGCAGATGTCTTAGGCATCATCTTTTCATCTCCTCTTTTTCCTTGTTTTGAGAGTGCCCTTGTTAGCTCGCCATCTATTTTTAATGCTGACAAATCAGGTTCTCTCTTGCCTTCACAAATATCCTTCCATAATCGTATTATATTGAACGAGCCATATATCGGTGGTTTAGAATGCCTCATAGCCCAAATGCAAGTGAACCCAAAATGCTTCAGCAGTTTTATTGCCAATTGTTTATCCCGCTTCGCTTGCATGCGCTCCAAGATGATGGGTATTAAATAAATTGCTGCTAGAATACCTAAGCCGAGGAGTACCAACCCTCGGACAAACTCAATACTGCAAAAAACTTCGTTCAACATCATTCCATATATTACAAATTTGATACTAAGCCAATTAACTTATTATAGCCTTTGGTAGAATAGATTCCAAAGGGAATACGACTCTTAGGTCGATTGGAGCGAATCCTGAAACTGGACACAATGAGTTAGCAAGATTTGGCAAAATCCTATCTAGTCTTCTGCGCATAGCTCATCGCCTCTATATGATAACCGTGAAACAAAGTGTACAATTAGTAATGAATGGGAAGCAATAATCAAAATCCTATAAGCGTTCCTAAGATATTCATTACTACATGCGCCCTATTATCAGCTGTGCATCTAGTTTGGGCACAACTTTGGGGAAGAGATGTCTTGACTATGCAATTCAGTGACCCAACTAGTGGCAACTATAGTATTAGTTTCTTTACCCCTTCCACATATTTTGGGCTCGCTTGGACTTGTGCTGCAATTCTTTTAGCTTTAGGGGCATTGTCACTCGCAGCATGGAGGCCTGTTAATGAAGAAGACCCGCAAGTCAACTACATATCTCTTGGCTTATTTGCAGCTTCGCTTGAAATGGCAATACTTAATGTTTTCCAGTCTCTTGTTACAAGTAGCTCAGCTCTAATCCAGATAGGCACCTCTAATAATACTAGTGCGATTATCAACGCTACTAGACACTATGCTGGCAATATACTTTCCACTTTTCCAGTTTGGTTCCTTCGAACTTCCTCAGGATATGTAATTGCAGTATCCATATTGTGTGTAGTGGGTATGAAATATAGAACATCGGGAAAAGGTAAACTCTCAAAATATCAGTGGTGGGCTTATAATGCCTTTGCAACTATAAACTTTGGGGGATGTGTGTTAAAAATTCGTGAATCTAGTTTAGAACCTGTTTTGTATAACGCTTTAATGGCTTTGGGAGCAGGTGCTTTAGTGGTGACAACGCTTGTCTTAGTGGTTAGGAGACCTGCATCGTTAAGTAAGCTAATTCCAACGATTATTAGCTTCTGCAAAGGGCATATACATATAAAGGTGAACAAGGTTATTTTCATTATTATCAGTTTTATCAGTCTGGTTATATTTGGCTATATATGGTTGTATATAGCGATGTAACACTAGTCTTTATGATATTGCATACAACGGATTTGGAATAGCTTGTCTTGCTCTACATTGGCTAATAGAGTACTTCGCTCACCATGTTCGCTCAGAAGTAACTTCAAGTTATAAGCTTCCCCAAAGTGTGATATGTTTTAACTGCAAAAATGTAACGGAGGGGTTTACTATTCGTGTTCCAAAAGCACAGTCATTAAGATGGAGCCCTTACACTTGCCAGTTACAGTCATTTCCTGACCAGGATTTACTTTAGCCAAAAGTTCCCTATATGCATCAGTGTCGGGATACATACATTGGACTCCCCACCAGTCATCTTCATCTTCAACAATTACAACATAAGGAACACCCATAATATCTTCGCCTATGTTTTGTACAATACCGTGTACTTTTAAGAACCTGTCTTTATATTTCAAGTCTGCCGCTATCTCGTTACTTTTATATTCTTGGTAAAGCTGACCAGCATCTATTTCAATAAATTCCTGTGGAGGAGTGTAGGTTGCAGGCTCTGACGAAGACCCACCAAACATAATATTCCAAAAGAATCCAGTGAAAGCTTCTATTATCACTAGCAGAATAATTACCGCTACCCACGGACGCTTCTTTAGCCACTTCTCGGCTTGCCTCCTACGAACTTCTGCCTCTTGTTCTTTCCGTTCCTCTTCCTCTCCTTTCTGTTTCTCTTTTAGTTCCTTCCCTGCTCTCTTCTTCTCATCCATAGAAGCTTTGAGTTCCTCAATATACTTTTGTCTCTCCTCGGGCGTAAACTCCTCCTTAATCCTCTGTCCACACTCAGGGCAAAAGGTGATGCCCTTACCTGCTTCCTTCCCACAATTAGAACAAAATGGCATAAACACACCTCCTCACTGGGTAACTCATCCACTAATTCTGAAAGCCTAGTTCCCTGTTTCCCGAGTTAACCGCTGAGACCTCAATAGGCTGTAACATATCCATGACTGTTACACTTTCACCAATAGCTAATTCAAATTGTTACTCACCCTCAGGTGAACTGACAGAAACAAGGCAATCAACGCTACCCACATCCTCAATTACCACACCATTATCTGTCTCATTTACAGAAACTTCTAGCATGGTCTGTGGAGTGCAAGATAAGCTGATTAAGGTGAGCACAGCAATGCAGCAAATTAACAACAACCTTTTCACTGTAATTCCATTATACCCCCAACCAATCTCAAATTGATACATTACAAAATTATAGCTATAATGGAATTAGGGGGTGATTGTTATGGCTAAGCTAATATGTCCGCACTGTGGTGTATTTACTTCACCACACCTACATACTTTTAAAGCAACGGTAACAACTAGAGGGAGCACGGGTGAATATAGACATAGAGACGGAACAGCGGAGGCAATTACACCCCATATTCCTGGCTATCCTGTTTATGGAATTATAGTCTGCGAGGCCTGTGGCAAGTATTTTGTGGCTGAAAAGAAACTTCAGGAATGGTCGGCGGTTTATCCTATTCAGCATAAAACTGTGGCCACAGAAATACCACCACCTATAAGAGGCGAACTTGAGGAAGCCAACTTATGTTTTGCTGTAGGAGCATATAGGGCATGCATCTCCATGTGTATGACAGCGTTGGAAGCGCTATGGCGAGATAAGAATGCCTCTGGACTTAATGACTTGAAAGGCAAGGGAATTATTTCTGCACAACTATTTGACCAGGCAACTGAAATTAGGCTTTGGGCGGGCATGGTGAAGCACAAACTAATTCACGAGACGGTTCAACCAGAGGAGACCGAGGAACTATTAACCTATTTGGAAGACATACTTTATGATGTCTATGTTCAGCCTGCTCACACGACTGCACTACGCCAGAAGCGTGAGCAAGTAAAGAAAGATAATAAATCAAAAACATCTACTTCTGGTAGTCAATTATAGAACACAATTAACCGTATTTTGCAGGAAATTTCTTACGCATTTGGAAGATTCCTATCCACGCATACCACCTCTTTTATTCTAAGGATGCCATCTGGATTTATCTGAACTTCCTTGCCATCGACCATAAGCACTATAGGCAGATAGTCATCTGTGTTAGGTGTGCGATAGAATTTCGTAATGCCAATAGCAGTTCCGCCATCTGCTAAAGTTATTTCATATTTTTTATTTAATCCTAACCAAATCTTCATTTAGCTAAAGCACCTCTAAATAGCAATATTGGTATCTTGTCGAGTTCTTCTCGATGTGTGACGATTGCGTAAGCAACACATAATCTTGCTTCAGCATTTGTTATACCTGACGCCGTTTGCATTGCCGTATAGTAAGGCTCTAGTAAGTCGTTGTATTTGACGAAAATATCTTTATCTATCATATCTAATCTCCTTAACCCTTGAAATTTCTAATCAGCGAGGACACTTTTTGCTTTGCATACTCGATATTCCTAGCAGATACCCCAGCTATCTTTGCCCTTAGTTTCAGTGGCAAATCAAAGCTCTGGCTTTGCTCCAGCAAATAAGCATTCGTTTCATCAATAACAGCTTCTTTCAAATCGCTTCCATATTTCGCAAATAGCATCGCTGCCTGGCTTTTGGTTGTAGCACTACTTAGCTCTTGAATTAGCTCAATGGGCAATTCAGGGTTGTTTGTTATAATACCCCTCACATAGTCATTTTTTAGCTGTTTAGTGGCTTCTTCACGGTAATGTGTATCAGGATACAACCGATGCCCTTCAACAGCGTTTTTAGGGTTGAAGTCGGTTGAATCAATACCACTACCTCTCAATGTAAGTATCCACTTTGTAGCTTTGTCGGGGTCAGCACCAACTTTGATTAGTCCATCGAGAGTGTCCTCTTCAGTTAGGCTCAGTACAGTACCTACCTTTGCTGACTTCCAAATGGCATCAACCGCTTTATCTTCTTCAATAGCTGTCGCCCTGTCTTTTTCTTGCTGCAGTTCTGTCTTAATTACGGCAAGTTCACCTTCTATCTGCCTTGGTGACATATTAGCCACTTCATCCCTTATGTCCTGGTCAATTAATTCTTCATAATCTTCCATTAAATATTTCCTCCAGTGCATTTTCTAATAGTTTTTGTATTCGAACCGTCATTCCGTACTTGCCCAGTTCCAAATCACTCCAGGATTGTTTCGATACCCCTACCAGTTTGGCAAAATCAGTAATGCTATAGCCAAGAGCTAAGCGCAAGCCTTTCAATATTTTGCTAATAAATAATTTATTATTCATGCTGCAATTATATATTATGTAATCCAATTTGTCAAATTAATCTCCGACCAAAAAATACTTTTTCAGTTCAAATAGGGCAAAATCAATTGACAAAATTCCCACAGTGTTTTATAATATTTCCAATAGTAAGTCGCAACTTTTCACTTATAAGCTAGCAAGCCATAATTACCGAGAGAAATTTATAGGTAAAAGATAACTCAACTAACAGGAGACATAATGAAACAACGTGAAATAGCACAGGAATTAGGCATTTCTAAGTCTTATTTATCAATGATTCTATCAGGCCAAAGGAAGGCAAGCCCAACGCTTGCTCGTAAGTTGAAAGGATATTCAGATGAATTAGTTCACAAAAAACCTGTGAATTTTGAAGCTAAATTCTCCTTGAGAGGGAGGTGTCCTAAACCCCTAGACGAATGCGCCATTTTTCGCTATTCATTATCGCTTTTTACTCGCAGGATGACAATCTCTGCTAACTAAAACTGTATTTCTTTATCAAAAATATGCCTTCCAGCAATATTAATTTTTGCACAATCACCACAAAGAACCAGGAGATTTTTCATAGCCCTCATCGCGAGGGAGCGCAGGTTGCTGTGCAGCCTGCATGGCCAGTGTATCACAACGCACATTCTCAAAATTCGCCGCATGGCCTTTAACCCAGATAAATTCCACTTCGTGATACTTGCATAACTGCAATAGCTTTTCCCATAAATCGGGATTTCGTGCTCGCTCTTTCCTGTTACGCATCCAACCATTTGCCCGCCACCTCTCAGCCCAACCCTCTGACATGGCCTTAACCAAGTATGCAGAGTCACTGTACAATTTTATCTTGCACTTCTGCTTCAAAGTTCTTAATCCCACAATTGCAGCCATTATTTCCATGCGGTTATTAGTAGTCTTACAAAATCCCCCAGATAGCTCTTCCCTATTATCCTGATACAGTAACACCACAGCATAACCGCCTGGCCCAGGATTACCGATACATGCACCATCGGTATACACAGTCACACGCTTAAGTTCCGTCATTATCTCCTATGTAGATATCATTAAACACAGCGTAAGTTTATTACATCAAGTCTCGTTCATCAAACAACTGGAGAGGTTCTGTCCAATTGACTACGGTGCCAAGCCAGAACATAGTACCTGCTTCAAGGGTAACATCCTCCTTAGGGGTTTACACAGCGACAAAATTATAGCAATCACCAACACATTTATTAGAGTTAGCCTACACTTTTGGCTTAGTGTTCAATGACCTTCTTGTAAGTAGAGCTTTGCTTGTTATTCAGTAGCTCTCATAAGGCCAAAAACGGTCTTTCCTTCATCATAGCCAATCCATACAACGGCTCCATCCTTTTCATCATTCTTACTATAGTAAGCCCAACTCATATCCTGCATCTCCATCTGTCCCATGCTTTGCCAGCCATTTTTAGGCATCTCCATCTTATAAAACATAGAAACCATACTCACGTCATTGAGATCATCATTCATTGTATAATATCGCCATTCTACATTTGCCCAATCTCCCTCCGCTGGAGGCATTGTCCAATTCGCCTCCTGTATTTGCTCAGCCCCGGCGTACACTGGCATATCATCCCAAGTAAAACCACCTATTGATGGCGGCACCACTTCTTCATCAGGTGCAGAAATTGCCCCACCATCAGGCGGCGGTGCTTCACTTTCTCCCCTACCACTACAAGCAATAAAACCAACACATCCCAATATCATAACCAGCACAACCACCAACGATATCGTTTTTCTCAAACTCATCCTCCCTTTAATTTAGTATTTGCCAAAATGATATAGAATAGTTTGACAAACATCAATAGCAATTATAAGTAGCAAGCGCTCGATTCGCTAATTAAGTAATGTGGCCTTTTGAGCAGCATATGCACCAGGAAATCAATTCATAGCACAAGCTATATTAATTAAACCATAATCTATTGCTTTACGCTTCGCCGAGCACTGGAGATTCCCCTCAAACGTTGTGCCTGAGTAAGTAATTTCTTCCTCAACCTGATATTCTCAGGAGTTACCTCAAGTAATTCATCATTATTGATAAAATCAATGGCCTGCTCCAGGCTTAATTCTACCGGAGGAGTCAGCTTTACGGCAATATCAGACGTAGACGACCGTACATTGGTCTTCTTCTTTTCCTTGCATACGTTGATAGCTATATCCTGCAGCCGTGAATTAAGTCCCACTACCATGCCCTCATAGACTGATGTACCAGGTTCAATGAAAGTAACACCTCGCCCCTGGGCATTATTCAATCCATAGGTAACAGCTCTGCCTTGTTCCGATGCTACCAATGCCCCAGAACGAACCGAAACCATATCTCCATGCCAGGGTTGATAGCCAAGAAAAGTAGTATTCATAATGCCTTCGCCTCTAGTAACAGTAACAAAAGAGTTACGGAAGCCAATAAGTCCTTTTGTAGGTACATGAAATTCCAAACTAACATTACCATGGCCATCATTACGCATATCCGCAAGCTGGGCCTGCCGCTTGCTAAGCATCTCGGTTAAAACTCCAATATGTCTATCTTTAGTATCAATGATAAGAGCCTCAACTGGTTCCATAAGCTTACCATCAACTATTTTAGTAATAGCTTCTGGTTTGGAAACCTCAAATTCGTAGCCCTCTCGACGCATAGTCTCAATCAGAATAGCCAGATGCAGCTCTCCCCTTCCTTTTACCAGAAAAGTGTCTGGGCTAGCTGTATCCTGTACTCTGAGGCTAAGATTAGTTTCAAGTTCCTTATAGAGTCGCCTCCGTAACTGACGAGAGGTGCTGAAGTATCCCTGTTTACCAGCGAATGGTGAAGTGTTTACTCCAAGGGTCATCTCTACTGTTGGTTCGCCAATTTCTATACGTTGTAGAGCCTCAGGACAAGCTGGGCTGCTAATCGTATCTCCAATGCTGACTTTTTCGAAGCCGGTCACAGCTACTATGTCACCCGCATTGGCTTCATTCACCTTTAAGCGGTTAAGGCCAAGATACGTAAATATTTCACCAATCTCACAATTAGTTGTACCGCCATCAGCATTTATGGTAACTACAGGGTCATGGGCAGCAATCTTACCTCTCCAGATTCTACCAATAGCTATCCTACCTTTATGGCTGTCATAGTCCAGATTAGAAACTAACATTTGCAGCGGCCCATTTGCGATTCGTGGTGGAAGCACATTCTCCAAGATGCACTCAAAGAGAGGGGTAATATCTTTCCCTTTCGTGCCCAGTTCGGTTACAGCTATACCCTCCTTAGCACTGGTGTATAGCACTGGGAAATCAAGTTGGTCAGCATTTGTAGCCAGTTCCAAGAATAAATCCTGGACAAGCCGAACCACCTCTACTATCCGCGAGTTTTTCCTATCTATCTTGTTGATAACCACAATAGGTTTTACTCCTTTCCCCAAAGCTTGGCGAAGCACGAATTTAGTCTGAGGCATAGGACCTTCTATGGAATCAACCAGGAGCAGGCAACCATCAGCCATACTCATGACACGTTCCACTTCTCCACTAAAATCGGCATGCCCTGGAGTATCTATGATATTAATTTTCACTCCCCTGTAAATTACAGCCGTATTCTTTGCTAGAATGGTAACGCCTCTCTCCCGCTCCAATACGTTCTGATCCATTATTAACTCACCCATTTTCTGGTTATCCCGGAATACCTTGCTTTGTTTAAGCATTGCGTCTACCAGGGTAGTCTTACCATGGTCAACATGGGCAATAATAGCTATATTCCTTATATCACTACGGTAATTCATATATGTAGTATAATCCTCTCAATCCAATCTTATTGGAAGCGGTAAAGATAAATGTAGCTTCAAGGACAACCTGCAGCATTCACTTGCCCTGCAAGTTCGACTGGCAACTTCTGTCCTACTAGATAGCCAGAGCTTCCGTCATCCAACGCTGATGGGTCACACTAACAACAATCATCCTGCTCTGCTCATTAGCATTCTCTCAGCAAGGACGACTACAAAATATCCTTGCTCTCTCCCAGCAATCACCCAACCTCACTAGATCTCCGCTGGCTGGGGATCCAGGACTCGAACCTGGCCTAACTGATCCAGAATCAGTCGTCCTACCACTAGACTAATCCCCAACAAACGCAATTATAACTGAACAACAACCACCACAACAAGAATTGATTAACATTCTCGCACGGAAGTGAAAGACAACTAAGAAACACCACAGATGTTCTATTTCACCTGTCTCTCTTTCTCACCAATATTTCCCTTTCTGCGTTTTCTACTATTGAATGTAAGGCAGAAAGCACCGCCGCAGGCAATGGGTCAGGTTTATGGTTTTTAAGAATCGATAGAAGTTCCTCATGAGCCCTTTCAGCCATACTCTTACTTCCGCTGATCTGCCATGGCTGCCACATCCTCCTATCAATCAATTTAGAGTGGGATTGCTCTCTCATATGCCGCAGAGTATGCTCTGTGCTTAAGAAGTTACCACCAGGCCCTACCTGTTCGATAACATCCAGCCCCATATTTTCGTCATTGATGCTAATCCCCTTTACTGCACGACTGATCATTTTGGCCATCTCATTATCCATCACCAGCTGCGTTAAATCAAATGTAATCCCTAGTTCAAGCATCCCCATACCATAAATTAAATTAGCGCCTGCTAATGCGGGTAAAAGGGCAGTTATGGTTTTTTCGTGAGCTGCCTGCGCATCGGCGGTCTTGCTATCTGCCTACGTGCCTCCGACATAACTGGGAAGATGATAGTATTGAGCCAGTTGCGCTGCAGCAGCACTAAGCAATCCAAACTCAGGGCACCCCACCGGAGCAGTGGCGCTTTTTAGATCCATGATTGTAGTCGAACTGCCATAAATCACAGGTGCCCCTTTACAAACTAACTGGGATAACACAATTCCCGCCAAGACTTCTGCATTATGGCCAATCAATGTGCCTGCCAGGGTCACAGTTGTCGTGCCCCCTGCCATAGCCATAGACAAAATGTTAATGGGCATCCCCGCTGAAGCAGTTTCTATAATAACTTCACTGCAACTCTGACTAAGTCCCAATGGACTGCTGGGGCAAACGAAAGCAGTCCATATAGGGCGCTCTTTAGCTTTCTCTTTGCCGCCGGCAATGATCGCAGACATTTCAACAAACAACTTTGTAAGCTCCTTAGTAATAGGGCCACCAAAACAATGTTTAGAAGTATTAGTTAGAGAAGCTTCCGCAGCATGAAGAGGTTCCAATTCTGAAGTGACGTCACCCGCAACAAGCGGCTTCCCTTCGACAACACTCACCTCGCTCAAAGCATCACAAACTAACACAACATTAGCTATGTCCTTTTTAGTCGTTTCTCTACGCTCTCCTGTAAAAGGATCTATTATCATTATGGCCTGGCCAAAGTTAGTAAATGCAATCCTCTTACCCCCTATGACTATATCATCTTTGGGGCTTCTACCCGCCAGTAGAATCGTATCAGGCGCAGAACGAATAGCATCCTCTACAACATGGGAAGGAAATTTCACCAGTTGCCGCTTCCTGTCCACAATACAACCACCACCATAGAAAATATCAATGGCCTCATCATTTTCAACATTTACCCCTGTTCTCCTCATCACTTCCATAGTAGCCAGGTGAATTTCATACAAATCATCCTGTGAAAGTAGATTTAGCCCCGCCCCTCTCATTGTATTCATGCCAGATATTACACTGCTTTTCATTAAATACCTCCTATCAACAGAACTTCTAAACAACTTTGTAAATTTCCCAGCATCTCACGTATTGCCTCCTTCTCAAATATCCAATCTACAATCTAACTTTTATCGCCTTCACTGACTATCACTTCAATTTTCTACCTATTCTCTCCTCGAATTTCTTTACGCTGTTGATTTCTATATCCAGCAGCTCAGCTATGCGAAATTTCGCATCAATACCCTGAGCCACACCAGGAAGTACATACGCACTCCCAATATCCAAATCTCTTCTTAGTTCATTCATCACTACAGGGTCTGAGAGGTCAACCACAGAAACTCCCAATTTCTTGGCTACATACTCCTTAGCTTCATTGATTTTCATTCCTCGGGCAATTTCCATTCGCGCTACCAGGTCTCCAGCAGTACGTATTCCACCCATCCCCGAGGCAAAATTATGAGCTCCAGACATCCCCTGCGTGTCGCCCGCTCCTACCTACAAGCCATCTAATCCAGTTATTTCCACCATAGCTTTAGAAGCTCTGGATACCGAATCTACGGGAAGTACATCCTGCATCGGCATTCCACATACGCCCATGCCCACATTACCATGTACAAGTATATTGGAATTCTTGACGCAATCCTTAATAAAAGTGCTTGATCGAGCTACGTCCCTGGGGCATGAGGAATCTGTATTGGTGTTAACAGCCGGGCCAAAAATACTAGCTCCTGCTTTCTCAGCCAGCTTCAGTTGTTCACGAGGATATAACCCTGCCAGACGAACACCATCATAAGTTAATGCTCCATGCATGCCGAAAATAAACTCCCCTGCCATACCCATTTCAATACACATATCAGGGTATTTATGTCTCAATATCTCAGTTGCTTGCAAAGCAGCCAGGAAATCCCCATCCCCCGCTGCCCCCGTGGTATCAAAATTAATGCCATCGGCTCCAGCTTCATACATCGTACTGGCCACAAAAACCATGTCCTTAACAGCATGCTCTACCATTTCTTCGAAAGATGCCCTGGCTTCAGCAATTTTACCCTGAGGTAACAGTTCCATCGGATTGATGCACGGACCATCTGGTTGAGTATACAAACCCAAATTAGGCATAGCACCATAAAACATGGCGGGAATTGTCACCAGCAAAGCTTGTTCCATTATCGGCTGATCCATCCAGAGAAGCTGTTTAGCTGGCTTATAACTGTAATCAACATGAGCCATTTCTAGCGTATCAGCGCCTAACAACCTTTCCAGAATTTGCAGTGATTGAAATTTACTTGCAGTGCTATATGAGCGCTTAATTTTAAGGGGTCCGCAATCATAACTAAGCACTACTTCTTTTCCTACATCTACACCGACACTTCTGTCAGTGCGTTTAAACAATTCGGCCAAATAGCGCAATTCATCTTGAGAAAGAGGAGAAATTTTTCCTCTTTCTGCCGCATCCTGAGTACCATCTTCGAGGTCACTTTGGAGCTCGCTTTCGCTAAGTTCAATTACAGAACCATCCCCTAATCTTGTACGAATTTTCCCCATATATCGCCTCCTTTACAAAATAATTTCACATGCTTCTTCGGAATAATACAAAATCAATCATTTCCACTTCCCCTGAGCCAGTCTTTTCATTGCTGCGACAAAAGCTCCTTCGACACTCAACTCTGGCAACTAAAGTTCTGTTTTTACTCATACAGTTCTTTTTTATTTGTGAATTCCTCTACGAAATCATCAATCATCCTATCAAGCGGATAATTAATATGCCACCCCCATTCTTCTCGAGCCATTGAATCCTCAACCTTGGGCATCCCCTTCCCCATTATTTTAAGTACCTCAGGGCTTAGTTTAACTCCGATTTCCGCACCTGGTATGTGTTTCTTTATAGCATTGACGAATTCCTTAGCGGTAAGGCTAGAACCAACAATGTTGTAACACATTGTCTTTATATTTTCTTTCGGGGCATCGTGAATATCGATTAGCGCTCTTGCCGCATCCTTGAAATAGGTTACACCTATACGAGTATCTTCTGGGACCCACACATCAAATGGCTCACCCTTTATGGCATGTTCAATTGACCACGGAAAACACTGGTCCACGCCCATTGTCTTGACCCCAGGGCCAATCACTGTATCATATCTCACAGCCCTAAAATCTAAACCAAACCTTGTATTGTAAAATCTCCCTAAAAGTTCTGCGAAAACCTTAGCAACACCATACATCATTCTTGGCCTCTGTACTGTAAAATCTGTAGCAACATCAGGTACCTCGGGGCACAATAGCACTGCCTGAGAACTTGAGAAAATTACCTTCCCAACGTCAAAAAGCCTTGCCGCCTCAAGAACATACATCATCCCATTGACGTTTGTTTTGTAGCATGCCCAGGGGTCAGCATCTGACGGAACAGAAAGCATAGATCCTAGATGGAAAATGCTTTCCGGTTTGTAATCATGCACCACATTTAGCACTGATGACCAATTCCCAAGATCGCCACGGACAAATTTCACTTTGTCTTTAATGTCAGCCCATAGTTCTTCCCTGGGAATAATATCAAATAGGACAACATCTTCCCCTCTGGCAATAAGTTGCCTGCCAACTTCTCTACCTATGAGACCAGTACCACCTGTCACTAGTTTAGTCATGCTCAATAACCTCCTCTACAAAAACATAGCACAAATTCCTATCAACCTGCTTCTTATAGCAATCTAATTTAGCTGTAAGACACTACACTTCTCTTCAGGATTATTTGTTCTACTATCTCTCACCTAGAGGCTCACTGGTTCTCGAGTTAACTTTCACAAATTTATCTTCTTTTCCTTGTTAAGTTCAAATAACTCTCTTGTTTACTTATCATAAATCTCCAGCGGCTCACCAATGGCTTTTCTGAATTCAGATGCCGTCGCTGGCCTGCGCCCAATAGCCTTCAATATGGTTACAAACTGTTTAACCAGCCCCGGATTATCCGCTACCAGTTCATCCTTATGTGGATACATGAACATAGAATCTTCAGTTCCCATACGCACACCTATCACCGGTGGCCCATACATAGCTGCAAAAACCAACTGCCAGAGGCCGCCATGGCCACATTGGCTAATTTCCACCACGGAGTCTGGTTCGACCTCCAAAATTCGGTTGATAATAAAATTATACCACTCGAACATGGCTTTTGGGCTATGTATTGTCGACATATGTGGCTCCCCAGTACAAATACGCCATAGCACCGGGCGAAATTTGTATATTCCCGTGTCTATCAACCAATCCCTTGCCTGGTCAACACTTCCGGCATCGTGAAGGCAAAGTTCTGGTTTCTGATTTATAGCCTGCATAAACTCGACGTGAGCTTGTACAGCCTCTTTAGAAACACCCATTAATGTATTAGACCACCAAACCGCCGCCAGTGTAATCGGAGCCGTTTCTGCAACCCCCTTAAATTCAATTAGCGGAGCCATAGACTGTTCAAATGTGGCACCACCTTCTGGGCATCCGTCAACAAGAACATCCTTCCCGTACTTCGCCTTGATCGGGTCTATCACCCTATGATAATACATGGGATCGAGCGTTGGTGTTCCATCCGCATCTCTGACATGCACATGGATGGCGCAAGCCCCAGCTTCAAGGGCTCCCATCATCTGGTCTCTAACCCACTCTGTAGAGTATTCCAGGTTCGGGTTCATGAACTTCATCATGTAATCTCCAATGGGAGCAATTTTGATAGCGAAAGGCTCATCAACTTTCCATTTTGGCTCTTTGACAATCGGCGTCGGGTCGAACGGCCAAGGGGCAATATACATCTCCTTTATATCTTTCCATTTATCTATCAGTTTTTTTTCTGCTGGCGATGTTTTTGCCCGAATTCCTGGTAACCACTGATCGGGGGGTCTCCCTCCCATCAGCATTCCCTCTTTTTCTACCATGTTCATTCCCTCCTTATTTTTGCTTGTTTTCAGAATCAGCAAAAATTACTACCTTCCCATTTCTTTCTATATTAATACCAGGTGCATACTTAGATCCCAAAAGGCCCACCCGAGCTATTCAAGTATTTAAAATTTCCCTTGTTAACAACTTCCTTAGAGTAAGCAAGAACCTTGTTTAAAGCTTCCTCTAAATGCCTCCCATCATAGGCAGGGCAGGCGCATACACTTCCCCAGGTGTTTCAGACATATGATACAAATTTGAATCCAGCATCTTTAGCCTCATTTTACTTCAGCAATTCCGCTTTAGCTCTGCTCAAAATCCGCGATATCTCCTCATATACATCCCCGGAAATAGCTTCAGGTTTATGGGTAGCCAGGATTTGTTTAACTTTCTCATTAGCCACCTGTCTCAATGACTTGGAGCCTGCTTTCTCCCATGGTACAAATGGACCTTTGGCACTCAACTCTGGCAACCAAACTTCTGTTTTATAGTGAGATAAAGTATGTTTTTGCCCCAGGAATTGGCCTCCAGGACCAACTTTATGGATAATATCCAATGCCAGGGTATCATCGTTTATCTCACACCCCCTGGCTAACCTGCGGGCTGCATTAATAATTTCATTATCAATAACCAGCATTTCCAGACTCATTGCATTTGATGCATCCACTCCCCCTAGAGCCACAATAAGCTCCGGGCCCATCAACAAAATCGCTGCAAGGTCCATGCCCTTTTCATAGCCAGACTGGGCATCCGGAACCTTGGAATCAGTCGCCGCACCGACCAATTCAGCCGGAATTCCATAATAGTGTGCCAGTTGCGTTAATCCCATATGTATAAGGAAACGCTCCGGCGCTCCCGAATTAGTGCACCCTGTCTTGAAATCAGTAGAAGCAGCAGCACTCGAATATATCGCCGGCGCTCCAGCATTGGCACACTCAGCGATAACGATACTTGCCAGAGTTTCAGTATTACTGACAACTAATATTCCAGCTATAGTAGCTGGTGCTGTTTCTCCTATCAGAGGCATAGTCATATGCACAACTGGAATACCAGCTCTGGCAAATTCTATAACAGCTTCTATCGAACCCTGTTCAAACGCTAGGGGCGAGATAGGAGATTGCAATGCGGACATAATAGGCTTTTTCTTAAGCTCTTCTATACCACCAGCCACAGCCGTGGCAATTTCAATTTCGTATCGGGCTTCTGTGGCATTGAGCGCTTCTGTTTGAGCATGCTTCTCTGAGCTATTCAGCAAAGTAACCGTTTCCACTATTGTCTGCATCGGAGCCGCCACTTCAGTAGGAGTCAACGAGGCCCAGTTAACGCCAACATTGTTGAGGTAATCCGCCACTCGTAACCAATCAACCAGGTCTTTATTTGTAGAAGAGCGGCGTCTACCAGTTTCAATATCCATTACAAGGGCTGCATACCCGGTCGTGGTATAATGCGGCTGCCGCTTATCAAGCACAAAATCATACTTTGGATTTCTAGCACAAAGCTTTATCGTTTTCGGAGCCAGTTCTAGAGATTTCTTGACCAGGCCTGAGGGAATTTTAGCAATTTGTGTGTCATAATCGATGTCTGCTCCAGCCTGTTTTAGAATATCAAGAGCTTTCTTGCTCTGAACCTTAACTCCCACCTCTTTTAATATTTTGAGTGAAGCGTCGTGAATAACCTTTATCTCATCTTGCGATAAAAAATTTATACTTGGTTTCGGCATTTTTAACTCCTTTAAATTCGTTCCAGATTCACTTTATTCTGCAAATTCACGTAGCTATCCCTGAATCAATTGTTGTATGTTCTCAACATCGCCCTTCATCACATATCCTCCGCCCATAACCTGAAGATTCCCACCAGCTACATCCAGCATTGGAACCCCACTAACCACAATAGCAAGCGCCACACACACACCCTGATGGGCATGTGTGTGACACACTCGCTTTTACCATTTATTAGCTCGCCGGGCTTACTTTTCTTTCAATTGCACTGGCTATGTAATAAACTGCTATTGAAACCGCCAGAGCCACAAACGCTTGCTCTATCCATCCTAATAAACCACGCACACTCAACACAACTAACACTATCAAACTAACAAGGATAGCGAAAAAAGCACCCCATTTCGTCCCTGCCTTGATAAAGTAACACAGCGTAGGACCAGCTACGACGGCAGAGAGCCCAACCCAGCCAAGAACAAGAAGTTGAACCATAAGTGCTGGAGGCGATGTAACTGCCCAAATCACAGCCACCGCCCAAAGAACTACCATTATGCTTCGACCCCATCTCAATTTCTGAGCTTCAGTTTGACCATGTTTTTCGTATAAAGGAAGAAACAGCTCATCTACACAAGCAGTAGTTGCTAACAGGCTACCATCAAAAGTTGTCATTATTGCAGTAAAGACTCCTATTGAAAACAACCCGAATACCACTGGATTAGTGTAAGCTTGGAAAATCATGGGCATCACCGTGTCCGCGTCTTCTAAAACTCCAGGAAGAAGAACATGCCCTGCCATTCCAACAAAAATGAAAAATGGAACCATGCAAACAGACGCTGTAGCTACCAAGGTAAATATGGCCGCTCCTTTGTTAGTAGTCTCCCCAAGGCTTATGTAGTAATGCCAATAGTGAGGCAAAGCCTGATAGAAAACATACATCACAAGAAAGGAAATCCATATACCAGCCATGGTAGCACCATATGGAGCTCCTGTAGGAGGATGTAAAAGTTCAGGATTGAAGTCATTAATCCGGGCTGCTACAGCCCCAATTCCTCCCTGGCTAAGAATTAGCCAAACCGTTACACCAAAGGCAATACACATAAAACCAAGTCCAACAATGTCCGTGAAAACAACTGCTCTTAATCCCCCCATTAGGGAATAAACAATTATGACAACACCGCATATCAGAAGTGCAGGTACATATGACACTCCCAATACCGGACTAAACATCACGCCTAAACCCTTAAGCGCTGCCACAAAGGTAAGAACGTAGGCCGCCATCGTGACTATGGAGATTAGAGCCGTCAACGCATACCCACCACCATGAGCATCCCTTATGAATCCTGTAAAAGAAGTAGTTCCCAATTCTGCAGCTTTTTTCCTAACCCTGGGTGCCCAAATAAAAGCCACAATGGCCACACCTGGGATCCAGGCAGCAAAGCTAGCAAATTCCGGTACCCCGTAGGCATACCCACTGCCTGGAGCCCCTATATAACTCCAAACACCAGTGACAGCAGTGGCGAAAGACAAACCCAATACAAGGGGCGTCAACTTCCTGCCAGCTACATAGTAGTCCAATCTGGTTTTTACACCCGCCTTGTACATAAACCCTACCCCTAATAGGGCAATAAGATAAACAATAGCTATAACCTTAGGTATCATTTAACCGCACCTCCTTTTCCACCTGCGCGCGATTTCTCCTCTTTCTCTTCCTGGGCACAAAGGAAATATGCTATTACCGTGGCTGCCATCCAACCGGGAAAGCCAGTATATAACACAAGCATAGGGTCTTTTATCCCTATCATGACTGAGGCTATTCCCCACACTACAATGACCACAGCCGCTATCGTACTCTTCTTCATTTTACCTCCTGCTTTCTTCATTCGTTATGCCTGTAACCTAACAATTCCAGATGCCAACTATACCAGGACAGAATCGAGTTAAGACAAACCTGAAAGGCTACTCCTGAGAAATAGAATGCACACCATAAACAACCAATTTGACCACCTCCTTATTCTTTCGTCTTATTTCTAAAATACCATAAATTTTTAGTTTTGACAATAAGTGTATGCCTAGTCGGTCTTTTGTTGCTATACTTAATTTGGAGGTTACAAGATGGCCAATTGGGACGCGTGCCAAGAAGCCCTGGGAATATTTTTTAATGACCAATCTTTGTTGAAGCAAGCGTTTGTCCATCGCTCCTATCTCAATGAAAATCCCAATTCCACTCTACCCAGCAATGAGCGGCTGGAGTTTTTGGGTGACGCCATCCTCGATTTCATAGTAACTGACGAGTTATATAGTGAATTCCCCGATCTGCCCGAAGGTGAGCTCACCACAATTCGTGCTTCCCTGATTTGTCGCCAAACGCTAGCTAAGGTAGCTTTTTCACTAAAACTCGGCGACTGGCTTTTACTGGGGCAAGGGGAAAAGGTTAGTGGGGGAAGGGAAAGACAAAGCAATCTAGCAAACACTACAGAAGCGCTAATTGGAGCTATCTACCTCGACCAGGGGTTATGTCTAGCCGAGGAATTTATCCTCAGGCAACTTAAGCCATTCCTGGAGAAAATAAAACATGGAGAGATAAGCCCCAATTACAAGGCATTGTTACAAGAATTTGTTCAAAACGAGAAAACTTCACCTCCGGTATACCAATTGATAGAAGCCATTGGGCCTGACCACGATAAACAATTTACAATAGAGGTACTTATAGAGGATAATGTACTGGGCAGAGGCACAGGAAAAAACAAGCAATCTGCTGAAATAGAAGCAGCACGCTCTGCTTGGGAAAAATTGAGGTGCAGCCATGGGTAAACGAGATTACGGACGAAGAGAGACCAAAAAAACAAAAAGGGGAGCTAAGAAATCTAGTGTAAGCTCTGAATTCAAGCCACCCGCAGAGGTGGAGGTAATCAAGAAAAAGAGAAAGACACACACTGAAGATTATGAAGAATAACCAGATGGCAGCTTAAACTTGTGTGGAATTTTGCCTCGATGAGGACATTAAAGAAAGATTTAGGCTAGCCACATCCTTGTCGCAAGAATTGTCATTTTTGTTCTTGATACTACAATGTAAATCGCCTCTGAGGCAAAATTTCGGGAGACTGCAGAATGACCCACCAGGCAGAGGTGAATCGACTCAGATAAAATCAGGTCTATAGTTGTGAAGTTTTGAAATGGCAGAGATGACTCACCTTTCAGTTAAAGTACATGGCCGTGTACAGGGTGTCTTTTTTCGCTATTTTGTACAGGATATAGCTAGAGAACTGGAATTAAAAGGCTATGTGCGCAACCTGCGTAGCGGGGATACGGTGGAAGTTCAGGCCGAGGGAAATAAACAGGAATTGGAAAAGTTAATAAAGCAACTTAAAATAGGACCACCAGGGGCTCAAATTAGAAAAATAGAAACAAATTGGTCAACTTATTCAGGGCAATTTACCACCTTTGACATAAGCTACACATAAAACACTAATACCTCAATTCTCAGATTGCTTTTTACCTTCATTAATCAGATCCAAATATTCACACCGCACGCCAGCTAACTGTGAAGCCTCACGATCAACTTCATAGGGTTCACCAACGAGAATTTTGCCACATTCCTCAACCTTCCCTTCCATTGGATCATCAGTGTAGAAAAATTTCTGCCGCGCCTCAATGATTCCTATATCCGAAGGCATGGTGAAATAGAGATCAGCAAGCACCTTCTCTATTTCAAGTTCGCGTAAGGCACTCCAATTACCCCACCCACCTCTCCGATACTTACTCACCGGCAATAAGCTTAGCAAGTTTGCTACACTAAAATAACCGCTATTGCCACAAATCTTAAATGGAGCCACGCTGATCAAAAAGTCGCTCCGCAAGACTAAATTAGACGCCCAAAAAGTAGGCACAGCAAAGAATTCAGTTAAAGGATTCTCCATCTCCAGAAAAATGGAATCTCTAACATCAAGCATAAGCACATTGTGAAAGTTATATTTTAAATCCTGATACACAGAATATATCGACTCCCCTTCAGGCATCCCATCAGCAATGAATATATCTGCATCGCTAACCTTCCTTATGCCTTCAATGATAGTATTCAATATCTCAGGGCTTGTAGTTACAGGATAAGGCAGGGGGAAGTGGGCACAAGGTTTAATTAACACACGCCTTGCCCATGAAAGCCGTGCTGGAGGCGTAAAAACAAAATCGGATGCTTCAAAAATCATTGTTTTAGTTACAGATTATTACCTGATGCCCTGATTTTCCTAACTACGAGACCGGCTTCAGAAGCACAATCTCTGTGATTCTGGGCAATTTTTCAAGCCTGAACTCTATCTCGCTCAAATCTATCTTCTTCACATTTTCCTTACCGCGGAGGAAATCATCAACACCAGCTATAGGGTAAGTACACTGAGGCGTTCTGAAATGCATGGGAATTACCACCTTCGGCTTTAGTTGATCACATACTTGACTAGCAGCAGCAGCGCCAATAGTATAAAAGCCACCCACAGGGATAAACAATATATCTACACCACCAATTTCCTTAATTTGCCCAGGGCTAAGCACATGTCCTAAGTCACCCAGATGACAAAGATTCATCTTATCCAGGCTAAAACAGAAAACGGTATTGGCTCCTCTTTGCTTACCTTGCGAAGTATCATGATAAGTTGTAATTCCTCTAAACTGAATACCTCTGGCAGTTCTTACACCACTAGCTTTAAGCACTTCTGGCTTTCCCTGTACTACTGAAATGTTATTGTGGTCGTAATGGTCATGGCTTACCACAACGACATCAGCAGCTTCTTTGATAGGAGAATAATTGAGGTTTTGCTCTACAGCATAAGGGTCAGCAATTATTCTCAATCCTTCATCAGAAACAATCAAAAAGCAAGCATGCCCCAGCCATTTCACTTTCATGCACGCACCCCTCCCTCAGCCAATAACAGAGCCAATTTAACCAGAGTTCTTACTCCTACACCGGTAGCCCCCTTTATCATATAACCGCTTTCTTTACTACTGGAGGCAGTGCCTGCTATATCAAGATGAACCCATGGAGTCTTATCAACAAATTCACTCAGAAAAAGAGCAGCAGTAATGGCCCCAGCATATCTATTCCCAATATTTTTAATATCGGCAATCTCGCTTTTGTTCTGTTCCTTGTATTCCTCAGGTAAAGGCAATCGCCACAGCTTCTCCCCTGCCATGTCCGCAGCCTCGAGAATCTTATCCACTAACTTCTGGTCATTACTGAAAGTGCCAGTATAGCCGGTACCCAAAGCAACAACACAAGCTCCTGTCAGAGTAGCTAAATCGACCAAAGGAGACAAACCCTGCTTCACAGCATAACTCAGTGCATCAGCCAAAATAAGCCTCCCCTCAGCATCAGTATTCATCACCTCTATTGTCTTACCATTCAACGCTTTCAACACATCTCCCGGTTTTAGTGCACTGCCACTAGGTAAATTTTCAGTAGCCGGAATGATGCCAACAACATTAATCTTCGGTTTCAATTTAGCGATGGCACCGAGCGCTGCCATAACTGCAGCGCCCCCAGCCATGTCGCCTTTCATTTCACTCATATCCTTTGAAGGCTTAATGGAAATTCCACCAGAATCAAAAGTTATGCCTTTACCAACAAAACCAATAGTATTTTTAGAACTCTCATCCCCTTTATAGCCAAGGGTTATTAATTTTGGAGGCTGTTTACTTCCCTTTGCCACCCCCAGCAACGCCCCCATACCCATTATCTCCATATCTCTCATGTCAAAAATATTAATCTCCAGCTTGCCTTTATTAGCTATTTCTCTGGCTATTTCAGCCATTCGACTTGGTGTCATATAATTAGATGGTTCGTTAACCATATCGCGCGCTAAACTGGTAGCCTCCGCCAATATTTTCCCCTTACGCACCCCTCGCTCCAGCGCTGGAGCTTTATCTCCATCTCTTTCTACTATCACTATCTCTGCAACATCTTCATACTCAAGTTTTTTATAGCTAGCAAAATTATAAAGTCCGAGGAGACTACCTTCTATCATTGCCTCAACCAAAACTTCAGGGCCAATGCCACCAATACCAACGCCATGGACTACGGTAGCTATCCTATGGCAGTTCAATTTTCTCAAGGAGCGACAATACCCACCAGCTACACCACGCACCTTATCTAAATCAAAGTCCTGGCGCTTACCTAAACCAACTACGGCCACTACCCCACATGGTAGCTTGCCAAGGGTATGAATAATGCTAACCTCCCCAAACTTACCCTTGATACCACCATTTTCAACCAAGCGAGTTATGGCTCCACCCAAAGCTTTATCCACAACAGCAGTAGCATTACCAGGTTGCTCACCTTCAAAGAGATTTACTACAATAGCATCGGCCTCTATCTGAGTTATATCACCAGTGATGACTTTAATTTCCAAATTCTTTTCTCCCAAAACATGCAAATTTTCAGAACACCTATTCTACTCTACTTAAACAAAGATTTGAAGAGTCCGAATTGCGCCAAATTATTGTTACCAAAAAAGGAGGGTTAAAGTGACGCGAGGCAGCACACGGGAATACACAGAGATAATGCAATTGCGATATTTTCAGGCATTGGCTGCAGTTTTCATCCAGGATTCAAGCCACCTTATGAAACGAAACGCCTCCCCTCTGGAAAAACAGCCTACCTTTTCTTGTGTCCAATTAGCATGCTTGCTATACTATTTCTACGTTTATGGATTATGAAACTGTCATAGGTTTGGAAGTTCATGCTCAACTACTAACCAAGAGTAAGATGTTCTGCTCCTGCAATACCGATTACATCAATGCCCCACCCAATACTCACGTTTGCCCTATCTGTTTGGGTATGCCTGGAACCCTACCTGTTATTAATAAAAAAGCAGTGGAATACACTATGATGACTGCTCTTGCCCTGAATTGCACTATTAATGAGTCCACTAAATTTGATCGCAAAAACTACTCTTACCCCGACCTGATGAAGGGCTACCAGATTTCCCAGTATGATGCTCCTATAGGAAAGCAAGGCTACCTAAATATTGGCAACAACGGAACCAAAAAGAGAATTAACATTACCAGAATACATCTTGAAGAGGATGTGGCCAAGTTATGGCATAAAGAGGATTATAGTCTAGTAGATGTCAATCGCTCCGGTGTACCCCTGATGGAGATTGTCAGCGAACCAGAAATCAGTTCCCCCGAAGAGGCTCGAGATTATCTCGTTATGTTACATTCCATCCTTCGCTATTTAGAAGTGTCTACATGCAACATGGAAGAAGGCAGCTTCAGGTGTGACGCTAACCTAAGCATTCGTCCCAGGGGTAGCAAGGATCTGTTAACTAAGGTAGAAGTTAAGAACATGAATAGCTTCAAGGCAGTTTACCAAGCTATGAAACATGAATCCAAGAGACAAAGGGCTGTGCTCGAGGAGGGCGGCAAGCTGGTGCAAGAAACCAGAGGCTGGCTAGATGAAAAAGGTGTAACGGTAAGCCAGAGGAGCAAAGAATATGCTGATGATTATCGCTATTTTCCTGAACCCGATTTGCCTCCACTACTTTTCAATAAAACTTGGATAGAGGAAATCAGAGCAAAGCTACCCGAGTTACCTGAAACAAGAAAAAAACGATTCACGACGCAATATGGACTATCTTCATATGATGCTGGTATCTTAACAAGCTCCAAGGCATTGGCAAGTTACTTTGAAAACTGCCTTGAATTAATGGATAAAGGCAAGGCAAAATTGATCAGCAATTGGCTTCTCGGTGACTTTAGTCGGCTACTTAATGCGACCAGCGCTAGCATAGAAACCACCAATATAAGCCCAACTCACTTAGTAGAGATGCTTAACCTAGTAGATAAAGGGGTTATCAGCGGCCCAGCCAGCAAAATGGTATTTGAAGAAATGTTCTACAGCGGCAAAAGAGCTAGCACTATTGTGGCGGAGAAAGAACTCAGCCAAATCAGCGATGCTACTAGAATTAGAGATGCAGTCAAAAAAGTAATAGCCCACAATGCCAAAGCAGTGACAGACTATAAGGCTGGAAAGCAGCAAGCCTTAACCTTCATCACTGGGCAAGTAATGAGAGGCACAAGAGGAAGAGCCAATCCTACTTTGGTAAATGAAATTCTCGTACAAGAACTAGGAGGAAAACAAGTTGCCTAAATATTTCGCCATTGCTCAAATATTAGTGGCTGTAGCCTTAATTGCCACTGTCCTATTTCAACTCCACGGAGGAGGCCTAGGAGGTATCTTTGGACAAGCTGAGTCAACCTATCGAACACGGCGAGGAATAGAAAAAACTTTGTTCAAACTCACTATTGCCCTGGCTGTTATTTTCATTACCTTGGCAATATTAATAGTCGCCTCCGTTTCATAATCAGGGATGAATCCAGTCATAACGTTAACTACTGATTTCGGTTTCAACGATGCCTACGTTGCTACCATGAAGGGTGTCATTCTGAGTACTAACCCAAGAGTCACTATCGTTGACATTACTCACTCCATCGAACCGCAGAATATTACACAAGCTGCTTTTATCCTCAATATCGCCTATCGCTACTTTCCCGAGCAAAGCATCCACATAGCTATCGTTGACCCTGGTGTGAAAAGTGAACGACGTGGAATAATACTGAAAACACCTTCATCTCTCTTCGTTGCTCCTGATAACGGTATTCTCAGTTATGTAATTAACGAATTATCACCCAATGAAAAACACTTGAACCACCATTCCGAAAATCCTGAGAAGGTAGTTTTCAAAAAAGGATTTGAAGCTGTGGCTATTACTGAACCGCGTTTTTGGCGGCAGCCTGTCTGCCCTACCTTTCACGGTAGAGATATCTTCGCCCCGGTCGCTGCAGGCCTATCTCTAGGCATATCAATCTATGAATTTGGAGAAAGGATTACCTCTCTTCACATGTTCCCTACCCCAAAACCATCTTTCGACCCACAAAATAACCTAGTAGGTCACATCATATATATCAACAATTTTGGCAACCTAATCACCAATATAAGAAACACAGATTTATCACAGGGAAATATCGTTATGGAAGCAGCAGGGCAATACATCCAGGGCATATCACGTTACTACGAAGAGGGAAAGAGATTGATAGTTATCCTAAACAGTAGTGGTTATCTAGAAATATCGCTAACGAATGGAAGTGCCTACGACCTCCTCGGTTTAGAAGTAGGAGATGAAGTAAAAGTAACTTTTACCTAATGTGCCAATGGCAGTTCCAGTCAAACAAAAGCCACATCACCAATGCAAAGCTGCACTATGAACAATAAATTCACTATACGTTCTTAGAATTCTAGCAGACTTTATAAAGCCTTTTCCAGGGTTCGCTCTTAAGAGCTAAATAGTCTCTAACCGCTTCTTTAACTGTATTTGCTGCCAAGAGGCTACAGTGCTGGCTCTCCTCAGGAAGTCCTCCCAAGGCATTCAGAATATCATCTTTGCTTATGTTCTGAGCCTCAACAATACTCTTCCCTTTAATTAGCTCAGTGGCCATACTACCAGAGACAATACTGGGGCCACAGCCATCAGTCAGGAAGGTAGCATTTATAATCTTGTCTCCATTTACCCTGAGATATATCTCAACGGTATCCCCACAAGGGCCAGTTACTCTGCCAAATCCATCTGGTGATTCAATCTGCCCCAGATTTCTCGGGTTAAGAAAATGGTCGATTACTTCTTCAGAATAGGCTTTTCGCATATCCTGCATAACAGATTCCTCCAACTCTTTAAAGGAGTTTCCCACTTCCACTGTCATTTCTCCTGGCTTAGCATTTCACTTTATCTCATTTAGAGCAACACCTACATTGGCAAAGATTTGTGACAAGGCATCCGAATTGTATCTCTCAATATTTCCCTCATCACACAATTTAGCCAATTGAGGGTCAATAGGCAATTGCCCTAACAGTGGTGCTCCAGAGGCCTTAGCCATTTCTTCTCCCTTGCTCCGGCCAAAAACCTCCAGTTTTTTACCCGTTTCGGGTAACAATAGATAGCTCATATTCTCTATTACCCCCAGAACACGAACGTTCAACTTCCTCGCCATTTTCACTGCCTTCCTCACTATCATTCCCGTCAACTCCTGAGGAGTAAAAACCTCGATTACACCGGTAAGCGGTAAGGTCTGCAATACTGTCAACGCGGCATCCGCAGTGCCAGGAGGCAAATCAACCACAAGATAATCAAGTTTACCCCAAAGCACCTCCTCCCAAAACTGCGTAATAGCTTTTGACATAAGAGGGCCCCTCCAGATAACTGCTTCATCTTCATTGGGCAATAGAAGGTTCATAGACATAACCTCAATTCCAGACTTCGATAGTATCGGCAAAATACCTGTTTCGTTGCCGGCAGGATGGACATTCAACCCAAACATCTTAGGGATACTAGGGCCAGTAATATCAGCATCAAGTACGCCAACATCCTTGCCATCTCGAGCAAAAGCAACAGCCAGTAAACCAGCTACCAAAGATTTGCCCACTCCACCTTTTCCGCTCATCACAGCTATCACGCTCTGAATTTGATTAAGTTCCTTAGGCTTGACCTCAACAAGATCAACAACAACTTCTTTCACTTCAGCGAGTTCGCTAACTACTGCGATCACTTTGCCTTTTAACCAATCCTGAGACTGAGCAGAGATAGCAGTCGAAGCCAAAGTTATTTTCACTTCACCGTCTTTAACCTCAATGCTGCGCACCAAATTCATCTGTACCAAGTTACGCATCACTCCAGGAACAAGCACATTATTTAATGCTTTCCTCACCAAATCTTCAGTTGCCATAACATTTGCCTCCTATCTTCATATACCTAATGGTCACACACATAACCACCAGTAGCCAATGTACCGCTCATATAATCCAGAACGACTTTCTCCGGCTCGCCCCCCAGCACGCCAATAACAACTTCAATGTGGTTCTCTGCAAAAAGGTTTTGTGCACTGACCCCCATGCCGCTAGCTATAACAACAGAAACTCCTTCCCCAGCCAGCCACGACGGAAGTAATCCAGGCTGATGCCCTGGCGAAGCTACTATCTCTCTGTTTACAATCGCTTTTGTTGTTTCATCGACATCAAACAAGGCAAAATGGCTACAATGGCCAAAATGCTCAGCCACTTTCCCATTTACCACAGGTACTGCATATCTCATTTTCAGTTACTCCTTCTACAAGTACCCTCCCCAGAGCAAGGGGGTATCTCGCAGCGTTCTATTCTACCACAACAAGTTCTACCTGGAATAGAGCTATTCATTTTTATAGCATAGGAAGCAGACAAAAGTTTTTCCAGATTCTCACTGCCACACATCGGGCACTCAATATCTTCGCTTCCAGGATTACGAAGAAGGATTTCTGATATTTTTCCACAATCTAAACACCTGTATTCATAAATTGGCATCTCTTCCCTCCTGATCATTTAATTTTAATGAAATAACTTGCCATAGCTCTTTTACTTGCCGAGTTACTTCGTTATCGGAATACTCTGTCACAGGCAAACCTTGAACAATTGCCTCGGTCACTGCATTATCAAAAGGAATTTTTGCCGCCACCTCCATACCATTTCTATGACAATAGTCTTCAATATAACATGAATTTTCCTCGTTAATGTCATATTTGTTAATGCAAACCATGATAGGAACACTAAAATGATGGCACACCCCAATTATGCGTTCAAAATCATGAATCCCTGATAATGTGGGCTCGATTACCAAAAGCGCCAAATTTGCTCCGGATAGAGAAGCAATAACTGGGCAACCAATACCTGGTGGACCATCGTTGATAATATAGTCGAGTTTTTCCTTTTCTGCTATGCGCCTGGCGCTATCCCGAATCAAGGTTACTAACCTACCAGAGTTTTCCTCAGCAATTCCTAACTTAGCATGGATGAGAGTGCCATAGTTTGTCTCAGAAATAAACCAATGTCCAGCCATACAGGGTCGCATAGCAATAGCGTCAACTGGGCAGATTTGAAAACATAACCCACAGCCCTCACAAGAAATCTTATCAACAAAGTAATTCTTTATAGCCTCAAACCGACATACTTCCTGGCAAAGTCCACACTCTGTACATTTTCCCTTATCAATAAAGGCAACTTGCCCACCCCAAAATTCATTTTCCTCTTTAATTTGTGGTTTGAGCAAAAGGTAGAGGTCTGCAGCATCGACATCACAGTCAACCAATATTTTGTTTTGGGCTAAAGAGGCAAAGGAAGCTGTCAGGCTTGTCTTCCCAGTCCCTCCCTTGCCACTAAGAACCACGATCTCTTTCATTTATCTCCCAATCCATTACCTGCATTGCGTGCAAATTCGACAGACTTCACCATTCCTTTCCTGTAAATATTTGGCACACCGTGCAAATTCCCTCAGTTTAATTTCCTCAAAGTGAATTCCAAAATCAATCTCCTCATATATATTTGCTACTCCCTAACAAGCTATCGTTTCATCACCTAACTAGCTGCGACTATTTGTTCTATGTTTTGAAAAAGAGCAACAAAAGCCTTACGCCACTCAGGCATGCCTTCTATCAACGGAACTCCTTTCGAATATAGTCTGGCAATATCTCTATCCAAGGGAATTTTTAGCAAGATGGGTATTCCCTGATCCTGACAGTATTGCTCAGTTTTCCCATCTCCCACACCATCCCTATTAATTATCACCCCGCACACAATTTGTAATTTTTTCATCAACTCTACTGCCAGCGAAAGGTCGTTTAAGCCAAAAGGAGTAGGCTCAGTCACCAAGAGGCAAAAATCACTATTTTTGACTGCTTCTACCACAGGGCAAGACGTTCCCGGGGGAACGTCTATAATAACCTCTCTCATACGATCAATGTGCTTCTTTACCTCCCTGATTATAGGTGGAGCCATTGGCTCTCCAATGGCAAGTCGCCCCTGAATAAACTCCATATTCCCTGACTTTCCAGTTTCCACCACTCCTACTTCTCTTCCCACCTCTGAAATAGCCGATTCAGGGCACAAGTAAGAACATGCTCCACAACCATGGCATAACTCAGGGAAAACAAGCACCTTTTTCTTAAGCACAGCGATAGCATTATAAACACAAACTTCAGCACACTTACCACAATAGGTGCACTTCATCTCATCTATTCTGGGCACAGGAATCGTTACAGGTTCACTTCGGTTAATAGCTAAGTGAAGAAAGATATGAGCGTCCGGCTCTTCCACATCACAGTCCAATAACTGCACCTTGCGCTTGTCACTTAACGCGAGGGCTAGGCTTGTGGCCACCAGTGTTTTCCCCGTACCACCCTTACCACTAGCAACGGAAATTACCACTCTACTCTCTTGCCATTTTTGCACCGCATTTAGGGCAACTCAGGTTATAGCAAGGAACGCCCACCTGGTGAGGAACCTTTGCTCCACAACCAGGGCAAATACAATCCCCACTAGGGCCCGCCCCAGGGTGATTCCCTCCCATCCTACCTCTGCCTGTACCTGCACCAATGCCCCTACCTGTGCCCGATCCTTTACCATAAGGGCCTGTTCCATCTCCTCTAGGCATAATAACACCTCCAATAAGAATTAGCTCCGTTTGCTCTTTAAGGCTGCAATCCACAGAATCCAGAGCTACAAGTGGGGCAAGTTGTCCCCGAAGGCTCAGTCGTGCTTGAGCTTGGGCTAAAGAACGAAGAAATGAGCCTTTTAGGGTTTGAGGCATGACATTCAGGACAACTTAAGCTAGAACCTCCTTCACCAATCGATTGACGAACCTCAAATTTTCGCCCGCACTGGGTACATTGATATTCATAGATGGGCATAGTTCACCTCCCTATTCATTCTTTTTGCCTAACTCCTCAATACGCCGTTGTATTTCGTTTAGTTGCTGCCCTAGTGCCTGTACCTGACTTTTAAGCATCTCTACCTCTTGTTCTGAATCCATAGCTTGAGGTACTGATTCTGTCATAGATGCCATTCCCATGCCACGCCCCATTTCCCTACCCATGCCCATACCAGAACCACTGGCCATGCCATAATGGCTATCTACATTAGCCTGAGCGATCGGCTGCAATTTACCATCCTTATAAGCCTGTACAACATCCCTTATCTTGCCGGTAGCACCAGTGATCACCTGAAGGCCAGCAGCGGACAATGTCCGATAAGCATTAGGCCCACAATTACCAGTAAGTATTACCTGTACCCCTTTATTGGCAATCATCTGAGCCGTGCTGATGCCAGCTCCACCTGCAGCCATGGCACTAGAATTCTGTAAGGTTTCAAATTCCATGGTTTGTGGATCGACAACGACAAAGTATTGGCACCTTCCAAACCGAGGGTCTACCTCAGCATCTAAAGTAGGGGCTACTGCCGACACTGCGATTTTCATGATATACCTCCTTCTTATTCTTCTGTTTCCAGTTCCTTCATTCTAGCACCAATTTGCTCCAATTGCCCCTTCATTACTTCAGTCTGGTTCTTCAAAAAATCCAGTTCCTGCTCCCGAGTCATTTGTGGAACATAAGGGTTACCACCATAAGGCATCGTCGAAGGGCTACTATAGGAAGGGTAGTCTGGCGATACTGGCATCCCAACAGCTCCCGGATACGCACCTCTGGGCAGTCCCCCTCTACCTATACCAACAAAAGGCCACGGAGGAGAGCTTCCCCTAAACCCAAAACCTCCTCTTCTGCCTAAACCGTACCACCCACCTGAGGCCCCAGGGTTACAAAAACCCCTTCCACCCCCCGTCATCGAACCCATGCCACCTGGTCCTGTTCCATCGAATCCTGGCATAATTCACCTCCTTAATTTTATTTGCGTAGTTCTTCAAGTCTCTTATTCACATCATTCAATTCGTTCGTCAGCCATCTCTCTTGTTCTTCAAGCATCATCATCTCCTCCTCTTTAGATATGGCTCCCCGAGGGTAACCATAAGGCATTCTACATACGGATACAGGCCATCTCCGAGAATTCCGTCCAAACCAAGGCCACATTCTGTCACCCCCTTAAAATTCTTCCTTAGCAAAGGCATCAATATGGTCTCCACCTTTTCCACCATCCACCCCGAGCCCGCCAAGGATAGAAACAGCTATAACGCCTAGCATAGAAATGTCCATAAGGCACCCTATTACCAAATCCTAATCGCTTCCCACGAACAGTATTGGCAAATCCAGGTCTACCAAACCCAGTACAAAAACCCACTGCTCTGCCCGTCATTGGGCCCAACCCTGCTGGCCCTGTTCCATCTCCAAATGGCATTTTCATTCACCTCCTCTTCTTACATTCATTCTTCTTACAGCTTGCCGTTAAACTCTTCCTCCACGGAATCGCCTGCCACACCGCCTCCCAAAAGCAAATGAAGACATAGATTGAATATCCGCGCTGGAACACATAGGACAAGACAGCGGAAATCCATTCGCTAAAGTTTCAAAAGGCACATTCCATTCATGTCCATCATTATTGCATCTAAAGCGACTTTGAGGTAATCCGAAGTTGCCACCTTTCACTTGAATCGCTTTGCCATTAATCAAGGCATCAGCCAGTTTTTTTCTAGCCGACCCCAATATCCGGTGGAAAGTTGGTCTGGAGATGCGCATCCTTTGAGCACAACCCTCTTGCTCCAAGCCCTCAAAATCCTTAAGTCGAATAGATTCGATTTCTTCCACTGAAAGACAAACCTTCTGTAAAACATTTGCTGCAGGCCCTACTGGTCTGAAGAAACCCGTGCTTGGCAATTGAGTAACACAGCGCATCTTCACCGGCCTAGCCAACAGAAATCACCTCATCTCTATTATTCATTATGAACATATGTCAGTAATTACTCTAACACCCATCGTTGATGTTGTCAAATTTTGAAAACATTGCCTGTTAGTGATACAAATTAGGGTATGGGTTGTATAGAACTTCTACCCAGTCTTTCCCATTGCATAGAAACTGTAGCCAGAGAGGAATTCTGGAGCCTGGTAAACAAATACATGGAAAGCGTACAAGAAGATAAGGAAGTGGAAAGTAATATCGAGCTTCTCAAGGCCTTTTTAGAATCAATGGATTTTAAAAAGTTACGCCGAGAAAGTGAAGAGCACTTGACACAGGGGAGAGCAATCAAATTTGTAGTCTACTGGAAAGAAGGTGAACCAAACTGCGATATGATAGTAAGCTAGCCTCTCGAATTTTCTTTTTGGATTAAAGCTATAGACTGAGCAGCTATTCCCTCTTCTCTGCCAACAAAACCTAAACCATCAGTGCTAGTAGCCTTAACTGTTACTTGCGTTAATTCAATGCCCAAAGCCTGGCTGATTCGTTTTCTCATTTCAGGAATAAAAGGCGAGAGTTGGGGATTTTGAACAACAATAGTAGTATCGACATTAACCACTTCAAAACCCTTCTCTTTAAGTAACCTATGAATTTCACTCAGCAAAACCAAGCTGGATATATCCTTATATTTCTGCTTCCCCGAAGGGAATTGAGTACCGATATCATCAAGGCCAGCAGCACCACATAAAGCATCTATCATAGCGTGAATAGCTACATCAGCATCGCTCCACCCTGATAAACCCTTATCATAGGGAATATCAACGCCCCCCAAAACCAGTTTGCGTCCCGAGACTAAAGGATGACTATCATAGCCAATGCCAACTCTCATTTCTTTCCTACTTCCTTCGCCCCCTCCGAGTGAGCAAACAACAATTTTACTTTGTTCGGAGCATGTCCTGTACAATAATCTCCGCCAGCGCCAAATCCTCAGGTGTCGTTATCTTTATATTACTATAATTACCTGGATAAAGCTTCACTTCACATCCTAAGAATTTCACGGCAGCAGCATCATCGGTAACTTCAGTTATAAGCTTTCGGTAAGCCTCATTTATTACATCAAAGCTGAATATTTGGGGAGTTTGCGCTATCCATAACTTGTTACGCTGGGGCGTTTCTGTAACTAACCCATGGTCATCGGCAAATTTAATGGTATCTTTAACCGGCACTGCAGCTACAGCAGCACCTGTTTCTTTGGCTGCCTCCAAGCCATTTTGAATCAAATCCAAAGTCAGAAAAGGGCGAGCTCCGTCATGGATTATAACCCAATCACAGTATTTCAGCTTGTGCAGTCCTTCTTTTACCGAGTCCTGTCGCCGTGCGCCACCAAGACACATAGCAGCCTTAGACCAGGCTCTTTCTTCCTTTAACTTCTGGCCTTGCTTTAGATTATTATTATTCAGTGTAACGACTATCTGTTCCACCAAGTCATTTTGCTGGCATATATCCACTGACCAGGCTAATACAGGTTTGCCCCCCAAAGGAGCAAGGATTTTACCCGTGGCCCCCATCCGCTCAGCCTTACCAGCAGCAACAATAATAATCCCTATTCCAGAGGCCTTGCCCATTTATTGTTCCTCTTTTACCTTCTTACTCAAACCCAAACGCAGGGCATCAGATATAGAACTAGCTTCGATTAATTGAATACCAACATCATCTAGAGAAAGCTGAGATGAAGATTTGGGCATAAGGAAAGACTTAAAGCCTAGCCTGGTAGCCTCAATAATTCGCCTCTCTACCTGTGATACAGGTCTAAGTTCCCCATTTAAGCCAACTTCCCCCAGAGCCACCAGTCCAGGGATCGGCTTACTATCACGAAAGCTAGAAGTTATAGCCAAAGCAATCCCTAAGTCAATCGCCGGTTCATTGATTTTAAGTCCCCCAGTGGCATTGACTATAATATCCTGGTTAGAAACCCGCAGCCCAGCACGTTTACTAAGCACCGCACTAATCAGTAGAAGACGATTAAAATCAATGCCATTAGCGATACGCCTGGGTGGGCCAAAACCAGCAGAGGTAGTTAAAGCTTGAATTTCCACCAACAAAGGGCGCGTTCCTTCAAGCGCTGGCACCACAATAGAACCAATAGCAGCATCCCTGTGCGTAGATAAGAAAACTCGAGACGGGTTCTCTACTTCCACCAAGCCACCATGGCTCATTTCAAAGATGCCCACTTCGTTAGTGGATCCAAAACGGTTTTTTACACTCCGCAACATCCGATAATTACTAAACTGCTCACCTTCGAAGTAAAGCACCACATCAACAATATGCTCCAATACTCCAGGGCCAGCGATAGCACCATCTTTAGTCACATGTCCTATAATAAACACAGGCACATTATTTTGCTTTGCCCAGTACATCAATCTCTGTGTACATTCACGCACCTGAGCAATACTACCAGGCACCCCAGGCACATCTTCCAGATATATGCTTTGAATCGAATCTATAACCACCAAACGAGGCAAGAGCTCTTCCAAATGCCTTAAGAAAACAGCTAAGTTAATTTCAGATAAGATGAAAAGTCCTTTACCTCTGAGGTTTAAACGTTCAGCTCTAAGCTTAATTTGATTAGTAGATTCTTCTCCAGAAACATAAGCCACGAGTCCGTTATTCTCAGCTACTCTAGCTAAAACCTGAAGCAAAAGTGTAGATTTACCTATTCCAGGCTCCCCTCCAATAAGCACCAAAGAGCCAGGAACTAAACCACCACCGAGAACCCTGTTCATTTCGCCAAAGCCAAGGGGAAGACGAGGGAAAGAACCTGTTTCCACTTGAGAGAGTTCTTGAGGTATATTTTCCCTGGAACAAGACCGCTCGATAGGGGTGCGCGATAGGCTAACTGTAGCCTCTACAAAGCTATTCCACGTCTGACAATTGGGGCATCGCCCTAACCACTTGGCACTTTCCTTGCCACATTGCTTACAAACAAAAATATGCTTGACCTTAGATCTATCCAATTGCTAAATTTCAAACGAGTTCTCTGACATTCCACCACAATAGCGCTAGCCTCAGTTACAACGACTCTCTACATTTCGCTAACAGAGCATTAGTCAGCCATTACGTTATATCTATACTATAAAGCCTCTTTAACTAACGGCCGCATTACAATATTTTCCTCATCAACATCCACCTCTATAGTATCCCCTGGTTGGAATTCTCCTCGCAGCAATGCCTCAGAAAGCAAATCTTCAACTAAATTCTGGATTACACGACGCAGAGGGCGAGCTCCAAAAATAGGGTCATAACCTTTTTTACCCAGAAAGTCCTTAGCATCGTCAGTAACTTTTAATGCCAGGTTTTTCTCTTTAAGTGAATCAGCAACTTGATTAAGCATTAACTCGACAATCAGGCGAATGTGTTCCTGTGTTAAAGCGTGAAAGACAACAGTTGCATCAATGCGATTGAGAAATTCAGGGCGAAATTTTTTCTTCATCTCCCCAAGCACTTTTTCCTTCATTTTTTCATATTCCATCTGCTGATTCCCTTTACCATCAATATGAGTAGCGAAACCAACGCTCATATCACGCTTAATGAGCTCAGCCCCAATATTGCTGGTCATAACTATGATGCTATTACGAAAATCGACACGACGCCCTTTAGCATCAGTTAAATGGCCATCATCAAAAATCTGAAGCAGCATATTGAATACATCATAATGAGCCTTCTCAATTTCATCGAGGAGAATACAAGAATATGGTTTGCGCCTCACTGCTTCAGTTAATTGTCCACCTTCTTCATAGCCGATATAACCAGGCGGTGCTCCAACCAAACGAGCCACTGTATGGCGTTCCATGAATTCTGACATGTCGAGTCGAATTAAAGTATCTTCACTACCAAACATAAATTCAGCTAAGGCTCTAACTAATTCAGTTTTACCTACGCCAGTAGGTCCCAAAAATATAAAGACTCCTATTGGACGTCGCGGAGCCTTCAACCCAGATCGAGCTCTTCTCACTGCCTTAGCCACTGTGTTTATAGCTTCATCCTGTCCAATTATACGGTGATGCAAAGCATCCTCCATGTGAAGAAGACGACTAGTTTCATCATCGGTCAACCTCAGCATTGGAATCCCGGTCCACATACTGGTTACTTCAGAAATATCATCTGCAGTAACAGTGGGTTTGCCAAGTTCCTGTTTAACCTGCCACTCCTTCTCCATCTGAGTAACTTTCCCCGTTAGTTGGAGCTCACGGTCACGCAGTTCAGCAGAGTATTCATACTGCTGTGAAGCAATAGCTGTCTCCTTTTCTTTACGCACAGCCTCCAGGGCTTGTCTCGCTTCGGTTAAACCAATAGGCGTACTACTATGTTTGATGCGTTTTCTAGAGCCAGATTCATCCACCAGATCAATAGCTTTATCAGGCAAATAACGGTCAGGTATATATTTAGCAGCCAACGAAGCCGCTGCTTGCAAAGCTTCATCGCTTATAATCAAACGATGAAATTCCTCATACCTGTGCTTGATACCTCGCAAAATATCCAAGGTTTCTTCAACGGTGGGTTCAGCCACCAAAACAGTCTGAAACCTCCGCTCCAAAGCCGGATCTTTCTCCACATACTTGCGATAATCATTCAAAGTGGTGGCACCGATACACTGCACCTCACCACGTGCCAGTGAAGGTTTTAATATATTGGAGGCATCAACAGCACCCTCAGCCGCTCCAGCCCCCACAATAGTTTGCATTTCGTCGATAAATAAGATGCAATTCCCAGCAGTTTTTTCCTCCTCTATAACTTTTTTCAATCTTTCCTCAAACTCGCCACGATATTTTGTTCCAGCCACCAGAGCACCAACATCTAAAGCAACTATTCTTTTACCCTGCAATACCTCAGGAACTTCCCCTGCCATTATGCGCTGGGCCAGCCCCTCAACGATGGCTGTTTTACCAACGCCCGGTTCACCTATAAGTGCTGGGTTGTTCTTGGTGCGTCGGCTTAGTATTTGGACCACTCTCTCAATCTCCTTGCTACGTCCAATAACAGGATCAAGTTTGTCTGCCTTAGCCAGAGCGGTTAGATCTGTTCCAAGCTGATCCAAAGTAGGGGTGCGCGAAGAACTACGAGCGGCGCGAGCATGAATTGTCTCATGCTTCATAGTCTTCTTGACTTCATCACGCGCCTGCTCCAAAGTAATGCCGAAATTTTCTAGAACTTTAGCGGCTACTCCCTCACCTCCATGTAATAAACCAAGCAGGAGGTGTTCAGTTCCTATGTAGTTAGAATTCAATCTTCGCGCTTCATCAACGGCAAGTTCGATAATTCTTTTAGCTCTAGGAGCAAGGCTAATTGTCCCAGTAACTTCTTTCTCTCCCTTACCAACTACAAACTCCACTGCTGCTTGCACTTTATTCAAGGGAACACCAAGTTTAATTAAGACTTTGGCTGCCCCCCCAGACTCATCCGCTACTAACCCCAACAATATATGCTCAGTGTCAATGTAACTATGATTTAAACGTTTAGCCTCTTCCTGAGCTCGCGCCAGCACTTTACGAGCCCCCTCAGAGAATCTCTCAAATCCAGTAGCCATACTAAGATCTCCACATCAAGTACTTATTTCCTAAAGCCATTATAGATTATGCCCTACTCCGAGTCAAACTATGTAGTCGTTCATGTAACTTACTTGAAACAGCGAGCAAATAATAATACAATACATACATTAAATGAGAGTTATCAGTGGTCAAGCCAAAGGAATTCAACTAAGGGCTCCTTCAGCACGGTGGATCAGACCTACAACTAATCTAGCGAAGGAAGCTATTTTCTCTATTTTGGAACACAATGTCAGCTGTTGGGACCGCGTTCTTGATTTGTATGCTGGTAGCGGTGCTCTAGGTATAGAAGCTCTAAGCCGCAAAGCAGAATGGGTTGATTTTGTTGACCGAAGCAGAAAATGCTGCATCATAATTAAACACAACCTGGACAAAACAGGGTTGTCAAGCAAAGCCCATGTTTATCGCTGCAGCGCAAGCAAGTCGATTGCTTTCCTTAATAACAATTACAATATCATTCTTATGGACCCACCTTACTCCGACCCCTATACAACTAATTTACTGACTACCTTAGCTAACTCAGAGTTAATAGAGGAAAGCCCCACAATTGTAGTTTGTCACGCAAATCGCTTCCCTCTAAGCTCTGATTACAATGAATTCTACTTAGCTAAACAACACCGCTTCGGTGATACATTCATCTCTATTTACCAAAAAAAGGCTAAACCATGACAATAGCAGTATATCCAGGAACCTTCGACCCTATTACGAGCGGGCATGCCGATATTATCAAACGAGCATCATGTATCTTTGGGGAGCTGGTTATTGGCGTTTATGACAAACCTAATAAACAGGTACTTTTCTCCACAGCAGAAAGAGTAGCCATGGTAAGGAGAGCAGTAGCTAGTCTACCAGGTGTACGTGTTAAGCCCTATTCAGGTCTCACTGCTGATTTTATTCATAGTGTAAAGGGGAGAGTTATGATTCGGGGGTTGAGAGCAAGCTCTGATTTCGAGCGCGAATTCGAAATGGCGCTAATGAACAAAAAACTGTCGCCAGATATAGAATTAATTTGCTTGATGACAAGCTCTGAATATCAATTCCTCAGCTCTAGCTTGATCAAAGAAGTAGCAAGACTAGGAGGCTGCCTTAAGGACATGATTCCCGATTATGTTGCCGCCGCTTTAAAGGAAAAATTCTCAGCAGAAGTTCCCCAAGTTTTAGAAAATGAAACTAAGTGTTAAAATAAAGCATTAAAAATTTAAGGAGGCGATGCAGAGATGGCATACAAGATTACTGATGAGTGTATTAGTTGTGGTGCTTGCGAATCAGAATGTAAGAACGCAGCAATCAGCGAGGGCGAAGAAACTTACACTATAGACTCGGACAAATGCACAGAATGTGTGGGCTGGTTTGAATCACCTAAATGCGCCGAGGTTTGCCCGGTGGATTGTTGTATTCCTGACCCAGATCATAAAGAAGCACGCGAGCAACTATTGGAGAAATGGCAGAAGCAGAATCCTGGTAAAACCCCAGCAGCTAGCTAGTACTTTATTTGAACCCAACCGTTATACAATTATCAAATCTCGCAGGGTATATCAATACCATTTTGTTCATGATTTTACCCACAATAGAGCTGGGGTGAAATAAAGCTTCTAGTGATTTATATACTTTCAGGTGTTTTAATATTGGTATAAGGAGCATAAGCAAGCTAATAGATTCTGCATAAGAGGTAGAATCTATATTTCTAAATCCAGCATTCTCAAGAATGCTGGCAGATGTTTTGGAAGTAAATTGGTTGATATGGAGCCTTCTTATGTTCCACCACCTCTTGCGCAAAATCCTCGATGGCACTCCATTGATATCCGGAGTTGATGTCACCAGCACTCCCCCTGGTCTAAGTACTCTATAGGCTTCCTTAAGAAACACAAGCGGATGTGGCACGTGTTCTAAAACTTGCCATAATGTAATCACATCGAAATGGTTCTCGGGAAATTGCCGTTCTGTAAAAGCAGTTGCTTCCACATCTAAAACAAATTCTCTCTTCGCATATAGCACAGCATCCTGAGATAATTCAACTCCCTTAACCCTGAAACCAGCCTTAGAAGCATTAAACAGAAAAAATCCCTCGCCACAGCCTATGTCTAAAAGATCCGCACCCCTCTTGTACTTTTTAATCAATTCTACCTGTGACTTAGAAGCGCGTAAGCGATTCTCACGAATAATAGAGACATCAATGCTCTTCCTTTTAGCATAGCCTTCATTAATCCTGCTCTCCTTTTCAATAGGATTCACATATACAAACTGGCAATTACGACATTGAACATGCCTTCCATATTTGTCACCTGGTAACATATATACAGTTTCTATACCTCCATGGAAATCATCCAGTTCCATGTTAGAATCAAATAACACAACAAAATCGTTGCTCCCACAATTAGGGCAATTGCGGTATTCAAAAAGCGGATCCATCGTAATCTATGGTCTCTCTAAAGATGCTTGGATTTACTATAAGCAGCGGTGACAGCTTCAAGAAGAACGGAACGGAAACCTCCTCTTTCCAATTGAAGAAGAGCTTCTGTAGTCGTGCCTCCAGGCGAAGTAACTATACTTCTTAACTCAGCAGGGTGCTTGCCCATTTCTCGGACAGCGACACTAGAACCAATTACTGTTTGTATTACCAGTTTTCTGGCTACGCTGCGTGGCAAACCAATATGGACTCCAGCGTCAATGAGCACTTCGATGAAAAGAAACACGTAAGCGGGACCACTCCCGCTTAAAGCTGTAGCCATATCCAGATACTTCTCATCCTCAACATAGAGCTCCTCACCCAAAGTGTCAAGGATGGATTGTGCCATTCCCTTCTGTTCTTGACTGACCTCGTTAGTTGTTGTCCATACAATCATTCCCTCGCCAATTTGAACTGGCATGTTGGGCATAGCCCGGATTATACAATGGTGGTTCAAACCGCGGCACAAAGTATCCAAACTAGCACCAGCTACTATAGATAATATAACTTGCTGTGGTGCGGGATCTTTTATTCCCTCCATCACCTGAAGCAATTCTTGTGGCTTTACCGCCAAAATAACCAAATCAGCATCTTTTACTGCTTCTTTGTTATTAACTAAAGCCTTTACTCCACATTCCCTCTTTATTGAGTCTCGTCTCGATTGACTCACATCACTAACTACAATATCTTCAGGGGCAGCAACCTTTTTACTGAGAAGGCATCTTATCATCGCTCCCCCCATAGTACCACCACCAATAAAAGCTATTTGCATTTTCCTCTCCTCATTTCGCTACAATATTCACTACCCGTCCAGGAATATAGATAACTCTGCTAATCTTCTTTCCCTCAATATGAGCCTTCACTTTTTCCTGCCCCAGTGCCAGTTCCCTGGCCTCAGTTTCACTTATGGAAACAGGCACAAGTAATTTATCTCGCAACTTACCATTCACCTCAATAACCAAGGTGATTTCCTCTTCTTTAATTGACTCTTCATTCCACTCGGGCCAGGATTGATTATGAATGCTATAAGGGTGGCCAGTCTTAGCCCACAGCTCCTCAGCAAGATGGGGGGCTGTGGGAGCCATGAGTAGCAGTAAATATATGATAGCTTGCTGCCACAGTAATACTGTCACACTCCCTGATTCCTGTATTTTCGATAGATAATTAGTAAACTCCATCAAGCTAGCCAACATAGTATTGAAATGGAACCTCTCCAGATCTTCACTTACTTTCTTAATTGTTTTATGAGTGACATTAAGAAATTCTTTCTCCACCACCCGTTCAACCAGCTGGCTCGTATAGCCCATTCCTACCAAATTCCACACTCGGTTTAACCATCTGCTTATGCCTGCAAAGCCACTATCGCTCCACTCCCCTCCCAACTCCCAAGGTCCGATAAACATGAGGTAGGCACGAACAGCATCGGCCCCTAATTCAGATACATATTTGTCTGGAGCGACTACATTGCCCTTAGATTTACTCATCTTATCACCGAGATAGATAATCGTTCCTTGGTTAAAAAGATGAGTAAATGGTTCATCGAAATCGACCAGTCCCATATCTCTAATTGCCTTAATAAAAAAGCGAGAATAAAGAAGATGCATGACAGCATGTTCGGCTCCCCCAGTATATAAATCCACAGGCAGCCAATACTTCAGTTTTTCAGTTTCGAAAGGGGCAACATCACTTTTAGGACTAGTATAACGTAAGAAATACCAATTGGAGCACATAAATGTATCCATGGTATCGACTTCCCGTCGCGCCGGCCCAGAACACCTGGGACAAGTAGCATTAACAAAGGATTGGCAATATTTTAGAGGAGATTCTCCAGTAGGTTTGAATTCCGCATCAGAAGGAAGCAGGATAGGCAAATCCTCCTCATCCACAGGAACAATGCCACACTTATTACAATAAAGCATAGGAATAGGTGCTCCCCAATACCTCTGTCTCGAGACAAGCCAATCGCGAATGCGATAAGTAACAGTACGCTTCCCCCATCCTTTACTCTCCAATAAATCACAAATTGCATTGTATCCTTGCTCGCTGGACAAGCCACTAAACTCCCCGGAATTTACCATTATGCCTGTTCCACTATATACTTCCATTAATTCTTTGCTCGAGCAACCAGGAGGAGTAACAACGGTTCGAACAGGAAGATTAAACTTTTTAGCGAATTCAAAATCCCGCTCATCATGAGCCGGGACACCCATCACCGCACCAGTACCATATGTCAACGAGACGTAGTCAGTAATCCAGATAGGTACCTTTTCCCCATTCAACCTGTTAATGACATAGCTCCCCAAAAAGACGCCTGTTTTCTCTTTGCCCACGGCTGTCCGCTCATATTCACTTTGGCGTCGACACCAGGCAACGTATTCCTCTACCTCATCCCTTCGCTCTGGAGCAACCAACTGAGGAACTAAGGGATGTTCAGGAGCAAGGAGAAAGAAACTCACACCAAAAATAGTATCAGGGCGAGTGGTGAACACCTTTATTTCCTTAGATTTTACATCCTCACGTTCCAATTTAAAGAAAATCTCAGCACCTTCACTCCGACCGATCCAGTTTCTCTGCATTGTCTTTATGCGTTCAGGCCAATCCAAATGGCTAAAATCAAGAAGTTCATCGGCATACTTGGTAATTCTGAAAAACCACTGTTCCAAATCTTTTTTAGTCACCTGGCTGCCACAACGCTCACAGAATCCTTCGCCCAGTACCTGTTCATTGGCTAACACCGTCTGGCACTCAGGACACCAGTTGACTGGCGCTTTAGCACGGTAAGCCAAGCCCGCGTGGTAGAATTTCAGAAAAAACCACTGTGTCCACCTATAATACTCAGGCAGACAACTAATCATCTCCCGATTCCAGTCATAGATTGCCCCTATGCGTTTAAGTTGATGCCGCATATGTTCAATATTCCTCATTGTCCAAACATGAGGATGTATCCCATGTTTAATAGCAGCATTCTCCGCAGGCAATCCAAAAGCATCAAATCCCATAGGGTGGAGCACATTGTATCCTCGCATTCTCTTAAATCTGGCATATACATCTGCAGGAGCCATAGCATACCAGTGTCCGATATGAAGATCACCAGAAGTGTAAGGAAGCATAGTCAATGCATAAAATTTTGGACGGTTGCTGTTCTCTGTAGCTTCATAAATATGGTCAGCAGCCCATCTCGCCTGCCATTTCTTTTCTATTTCCTGAGGGTTGTAACTTAAAAGCATATCTGTGAGATTTTAGCCCAATTTAAGGCAAATTAAAAGCACGGCCTTATAACACAAAATGCAACTTCGCTTTTACCTTTTATCACGGTCATGATATACTGCAAACTGGAGAAATGTATAAAAGAATACTTACCCTACTAGATGGTTCTACCCCATGTGAGCTGATTCTGCCTTATGTAGAAGAATTAGGAGAAAGGTTCGGCTCAGAAATTATCTTACTACATGTTTATTCACCAAGGTCAAGCTCTACCTCTCACGAATACGAGACATATATTCAGCAAGCAGCCAAGGCTGTAAAAGAGCAGCTTGGCGAGAAAGCCAAAGTGGAATCTATCCTCCTAAGTGGAAAAGCGCATAGGGAAATTATTGATTACAGTACAAAAGAGAATATTAACCTTATCGCTATGGTAACTCACGGCAAATTTGGTATAAAGCGCTGGATTCTCGGAAGCACAGCTGACAAAGTAATTAGAGAAGCGAGTAAACCAGTGTTGCTCATAAGAGCGGAAACACCCTTAGCAACACGTGAGAAAGGAATAATGAACAACATACTCACTCCTCTAGATGGCTCAAAATTAAGTGAGTTTATCCTGCCTCATGTGGAAATACTTGCTACAGAAACATCCTCGAAAGTGAACCCAGAAGTTACTCTACTTCAAGTAATATCTCCAGCCTACTATATCCCTAGTGGAAGAGCAGTCACACAAGTTTCATACAGCAAGACAGAAATCGAGCAACTAAAGGCAAAAGCTAGAAGTTACCTGGAAAAAATAGGAAATAGATTAAAAAGCAAGCAAATTGCTGTAAAATATGAAGTTGCAGTTGGTGATGCTGCAGAAAAGATTACCGAAATTGCCTGCAAAATCAACGCTAATTTGATTGTTATGTCAACACACGGATATTCAGGTTTTAGCCGACTATTTCTAGGCAGTACCGCTGACCGTGTATTACACCATGGAAACACCCCATTACTACTGGTGAAACCTGCAGAGGCACAAGAGGCCACATACTAGCACGCATCGCCGCCAGCACCCTACGGCAACTTTACATGAAGGTTCTAAGCCGAATTAGCAATCTTCCAGTTCCCGTGCTCATTTCTTCGCTCTTTGTCATCCAAGTTATACTCGCTACAATTATCTCCCGATATGTTTGAGCACTTTCACCTACCAGGATATAAATAAGCTATTGGTAAGCTATTGGTCTATAAAATCATAGATTGGATTCCTTTTTCCCCACAAGTAGTTTTGGCGAAAACCAATTACCTTGCACGATGACACTTGGGTATAGCTACTTCAACGATGGCAAGATACCGCAGGTGAAATTAAATGTCTCCCTGATTTGACTGCCACACTAAGCCATGCGACATAAAAATTGCCATTTTTGGTGGAGCTGGTGGGGTTCGGACCCTCTACCTTTTGATTGCCAGTCGCCTTCAGTGATGTTAAAACCATTGTTGCCTCCTTCAATATACCGAATGTGACTGTAATCAAAAGTTGGGATAAGGTCAATAGCTTTGTGTTACAAGTTCTAGCTGTAAGAAAAGTTCAGGCTCGATGCGATATAATTGAATAGAAATTAAAACGTTTGCTGGAGGGAAAATGGATAATACAGTTGTTCTATCGGTCGGAGATACTCATCACTTACGATTAGGTAAAGACCGTATTGTTTATGCTGGTATGCCAAATAAGGACGTTTTCTCTATTGTGCAAATAAAATGGGAATTCTTTTACCGAGGTTATTCTTGGAACCTTTACTTTCCGAAGGGGCAAAGCACGATAAGAATAGATGGACTCAATATACAGGTAGCAAATGTGACTCCTGAGGAAATTAGACTACGGATGTGATTAGATAATATTAAAGTTCAAAATACGAATAGGAGTTAATGTTAGTGGATGGATATGCAATTGGTTTAGCAGTAGGTCTTGGTGCTGGTATTGCTATTGGTATTTCTATAGGAAAACGACAGAACCCATGGTCTGAATTGACTGCACGGGAAAAGAAAGCGAGAATCATTACTATTGCTGCAGGTGCTGTCTTATTAATAGCTGGTGTTATTTTCTTCCTGGTCAGATGATATTCTTAATTGAATACAAGAAAGTTGCAGCAGATGGGATTTGAACTACCGACCATCGTTTGACTCTTAATCAAAAGGTGAATTTACGGTTGAAATGGGTGGGAGAGAAACTAGTCTACCGTTAATTTATTGTATAATTACCATGGGTTCAGAAGGAGGGGAAAATGGGAAAGTGTATCTTCTGCAAATCAGAGACTGGTACATTCAGTACCCGCGAACATATTCTGCCAGAGTCTCTAGGCGGAGGTGACTGGGCAATTCTTCCAGATGGTCTCTTGTGCGACAAATGCCAAAATCACTTCGGTTCATCAATTGAACAGCAAGCGCTTGCTGATTACCCTTTTACTTTCTTTCGGGTCTTTCTAGGTATTCCTACGAAAAAGGGAAAGGCACCGTGGTTCGATTCATGGGAAGGAACTATTAGGGCATCCATGCGGGCTGGATCATTTGATTACGGCCCGTCAGAGTTTTTTAAAGACGCAGTGCAGCGTGGGCACAAGTCACAAATTAGGCTGCTCGCTCATCCTCTGAAGCCACCCATGGTTTGTCGTTTTCTTCTGAAGATGGGCCTCGAAGTCGTTGCTGTCGATAACCCTCAGGATATATTCAAAAAGAAATTCGACAAAGCACGGCGTCTTGCACTTACTGGTGAGAGGAGTGATGAATGGTGGTATCTACAATATGAAGATATTTCGGCAGCTGATAGCTACATACGCGGAGGGGTGAACTTGGGAGAGTGGGCCGACAACATTAAGTTGGAAGTGGCGATGATAGAGGCAGGTGCTGAGGTCTTTCATTTAAAGCTGCTCTATATAGAGTTATTTACACCGCTTGAGTCAGGCATCAAACCGCCTCCAATGGAAACTCTACCGGAGCCGGAATACAGACTCTTTACTTTGTGACCTTAGTCATAATAGCAAGAATGGAAAGGGCAGTATCAAAACTTCGAAAAGAATTTCCCAATAAAATTATATCTGGAATAAATACCTGTTTGAAAGTGCACAATAGCCTTTCAGCTACAATATTGATTTGCTGCGCAATTGATCTCTTGAGTAAATACTATTCAGGGGAGACTAGAAGTTCAAAGAATAAGTATATAGATTTTCTTTCCAAATATTTCCCACAATACTCTGACCACGAGTCTTTCTATACATTTGTAAGATGTGGTCTAATACACTCTTATAATCTTGATAGAAAGTACATACTAATTCATTCCGATGCAAATTGGGCACAAGAATTACACATGAAATTATCACCAAAACATAAAATGGTAATCATTAATCCATATATGTTGAGAAAGGATCTTTTAAACGCCTTGGATATGCTTATAAAGGATTTGACTGATGATAAGCAATTACGAAGGAGATTCAGAAAAATATATAGAAAATATCCGTTGGAAGGGCAGTCAATGAAAATTGCAAAATTTAAGTACCTTATAGCTAATAGCTCCCTGTGACCTGTCCTATCCCCACAAGCTAATCCCGATATAAAGAATCTACGCCTTAATATTATCCACTGGTGAAGCCAGTACATGCCTCTTAAACACATCCTCAAATCCTAATGCTTGTGTATATCTTCTGGTCATCTCTAATGTTGAATGCCATAATGCTATCTGTAACTCAAACGGATTAGCTCCATTCCTCAGGAAGCTGATAGCAAAGCTATGCCTCAATTTATGCGGTGATAACCTAAAGTGTCCAGTCTCAGGGGTTCACTCCACTATTGTTACCACAGTAGTATTTTAGCTTAGAATTGATGTTGGGATAATATCTTGATATTATAAAATATATTATTTTATAGTGATACAGCAATGAAGCATATATAAAAGAGCCTACAACTAACTAGTGGGTCAGTGCGGAATAATGGTGGAGAGGTAGTTCGAGATGTTAGAAGTGTTTTTCTTTATCCTCGGAATCGTGAACAGCGTCTTTCTGATTTTCGTCTTCATGATTCGGAAGAATAGACTAGCACTCCTGCAACGAGTTGGATGGTTGTATTTGCTGTTGGCGATTCCTGCTGTTTATGGCATCATCTTGGTCATACAAGAACAGAAAACAGTACGATACAGCATCTTTTTGGGGATCTTCCTAGTTTTTTTACTAATAGAATGGCTATTTGATTACGTTTTAAAAATCAATTTCCGTGAGAATTGGAGAAAAAACTGGAAGTGGATAGTGCCCTATTTGGGTCTCTATTATGCAATGAACTATGGATTTATGGTGATGCCTTGGAAAACTTCTTTAGTGTGGGGACTCATCATGCTTGGCCTTTTTATTATCCAGATAATTGCAAACCTATGGAGTCACCCTAAAATGAATGTATGAAGCATTACTTTAAGTAGAATATTGGTGAAATTGATAGTAGATCCTGGTACCCATAGATAGAATCCCGGATATGATTTGCTGAGCGGAATTTCCCTTTACTTAATCCTTCCTTTTTTAAACACTGATATCCTACCTAACCAACCTATCCACCGGAGAAGCCAATACATGTCTCTTAAACACATCCTCAAATCCTAACGCTTGCGTATATCTCCTTGTCATCTCTAATGTTGAATGTCTCAAAGCTATCTGCAACTCAAATGGATTAGCTCCATTTCTCAGGAAGCTAATAGCAAAGCTATGTCTTAACTTATGTGGTGATAACCTAAAGTGTCCAGTCTCAGGGGTTCACTCCAAATTTGAACTAGTCGAAAGGTTGTCTGGAGTTAGGTTAGCGGTAAGAAAGACTCTGGTGGAGCTGGAGGGATTCGGACCCTCTACCTTTTGACTGCCAGTCAAACGCTCTCCCAATTGAGCTACAGCCCCGCTAGCTTGAACAATATAACAAAAGATAAAGGTAAACTCAAATTAGAAACTCAGGCCCAGCCACTGCAATACAGACCGCAATCCAAAATAGCCTACATAAGCCAGAATAAGATTTTTCATCGTCCTTCCTGCCCAAGTCAGAAGGAAAAATCTGGTTAGCCCAAAACGAAGCATACCCATAAAAACAGCAAAGGGGTAATAAATAGGATTTAAGATAGATGCCATAAAAAAAACTGCCTTAGAGCCATGGCGCTGCAAAATATTGCTGAACCGCGTATAAAGGCTGTTACTGCAATTCCGCTCTAACCCCCTACCTCCATAACCAGTAAAATAAGCGCCAACAGCCCCCACAGCTTCACCAATCCCAGCTACGGCGCCAACTATGGCAGGATTTAATACGCCACCTAAGGTAAACGTGAACATCATGCCCAAGCCAGGCATAACCAAAGTCCCACTGGCAAAAACGTTGACAATGAAACACCCAAAATAACCCCAACTCTCAATCTGCCCCAGATAACCTCGATGGCGAATAATAACGATACAGAGAATTATAGTAATTGTGGTGGAAATTCCACCTATCAAAGCTTCCCGCTTAGTTAGCCACTTTTTCACAAGCCTCTATTATACAGGAAAAAATGCATACAAAATCAACCCTAGTCTCTTTCAACACAAGACTGTTTTTGCCATCCTAAGTTGAAACCTAGAACAGCGTAAAGAGACAAACGAAGCATTTAGAAGTTTTCACGGTCCCCACACTAAATAACATAAGGTTCTTTGCTTTGTTCATGGCGGCTATATGGCTAATGGCCTAATCTACGCTTTCTACTTAGCAGCCTTCTTTGCAGTAAAATTCAAGTTGTCTTTCTGTAGATCAATAACCATAACATCCCCTTCTTTGCACTCACCCTGTAATATCATGGTCGATAAAGGATTTTCCACATACCTCTGAATAGCGCGCCGTAGGGGGCGAGCCCCATATACTGGGTCATAGCCTCTTTTGACCAGCCAGGCTTTAGCTTCATCATTAACTTCAAGTTTAATATTCCGTTCAGCCAATCTCCTTTCCACTTCGCGAATGAGCAAGTCAATAATGCTCTTTAAATGTTCTTCGGTTAACGGATGAAATATGATGACATCGTCTATTCTGTTAAGCAACTCAGGGCGAAAAGTCTGCTTCAAGGCACTTTCTATAATTTGTCTCATCTTTTGTTCATCAGTTTCATTCTCATGGCCAAATCCAATAGTTTGGCGCTGAAACTCCTCAGTGCCTAAATTACTGGTCATAATTACTACAGTGTTCTTGAAGTCCACAGTCCTGCCATGCCCATCCGTAAGCCTACCATCCTCCAGTAACTGCAATAGTATGTTAAATACATCAGGATGCGCTTTCTCTACTTCATCCAAAAGAATAACCCTATAAGGACGACGTCTCACTGCCTCTGTTAACTGACCGCCTTCATCATACCCTACATAGCCAGGCGGCGCACCAACAAGCCTTGATACAGTGTGTTTTTCCATATATTCCGACATGTCTAACCTCACCATAGCATCTTCATCATCAAAGAGAAATTGTGCCAACGCTCGAGCTAGCTCTGTTTTCCCCACCCCTGTAGGGCCAAGGAAAATAAAACTTCCGATAGGACGTTTGGGATCTTTAAGACCAGCTCGACCACGCCGAATAGCCTCAGAGACAGTCGTTACTGCCTCACTCTGATTTACTATCCTTTCATGGACTCTTTCCTCCATGTGAACTAATTTATCCGTTTCAGCTTCAAGCATTCGAGATGTAGGAATCCCTGTCCACTGAGAAACCAATTGAGCTACATCCTCATCATCCACTACGGTATCAATTTTCTTTTCTTGCTGCCATTGGAGTTTGGCATTATTATATTCCTGCTCCAACCTTAATATCTTTGCTTTTAGCTCAGCTGCCTTCTGATAATCCTGTCGTTGTGAAGCAGCATCTTCCTCATCACGCAGATGTTTTATTTCCCTGTCCAGCTCCTTAACTCCTTCTGGAGCGCTTTCCATATCAATGCGCAGTTTGCTGGCGGCCTCATCAATAAGGTCCACTGCTTTATCAGGCAAGAATCTGTCCGAAATATATCGTTGCGACAGCTTGGCAGCAGCTACCAGAGCAGAATCAGAAATCTTTATCTTGTGATGAGCTTCATATCTAGGGCGAAGTCCCCTGAGCATCTCTACCGTTGTATCCACGCTAGGTTCGCCAATGAAAACAGGCTGGAACCTTCTAGCCAGTGCTGCATCCTTTTCAATATGCTTCCGATATTCGTCAAGTGTAGTAGCTCCAATACATTGGAGTTCACCTCTGGCCAGTGCTGGCTTTAGCATATTACTGGCATCAATCGCACCTTCAGCAGCCCCTGCCCCCACTACAGTATGAAGCTCATCAATAAACAAGATAACTTCTCCATTCGCCTGGCGAACTTCATCCAAGACCGCTTTTAATCTCTCTTCAAATTCCCCTCGAAACTTGCTCCCCGCCACAAGCGCTCCCATATCCAGTGCAATTACCTTTTTTCCTTTAAGAGAATCCGGAGCATCTTCAGATGCAATCTTCTCAGCCAAACCCTCAGCGATAGCCGTCTTGCCCACGCCTGCATCACCAATAAGCACAGGGTTATTTTTAGTGCGCCGCGAGAGTATCTGTATTACACGTTTAACTTCTCTCTCCCTGCCAATCACAGGGTCAAGTTTACCTTCACTAGCTAAAACGGTAAGGTCATGGCCATATTTTTCCAAAGAGCGATATTTACTTTCTGCATGTTGGTCAGTAACTCGGTGAGCACCACGGATTTTACGCAAGGCTTGATAAATTCTTTCTTGATTAACACCAAATTCGGTTAAAATTGCGGCAGCTTCGCCTCTAGTCTCACCCGCAATAGCAATCAATAGATGCTCAGTGCTAACAAATTCGTCCTTTAGTCTGTCAGCCTCCTGACGAGCATTCCGCATAAGGCGCGGAATTCGTGGAGTAGCATAAATTTGCACTTCCTCATAAGCCACCTTGGGAAAACCCTCTAATGTTGCTTCCACTCGCTTTTTTACTGATTCAACATCCACTTTCAACTCTCCCAATATATCCTGAGCCACACCCCCTTGCTGCTCCAACAAAGCTAGTAAGATATGCTCCACATCCCACTGATTGTGATGAAAGCGACGAACTAGTTCCTGCGATGCTGCTAATATTTCTTGCGCCCGTTCAGTAAATTTATCCGGTGTCATAATCTTATTCCTCCCACCATTCTATATCTGATTCCATGTTGCTTTTCATTAAGCTTTCAAGCTTAGTTTCCATTTCTTCAATTCTACATTGCATCTCTTTCATTCTTTGCATCAGGTGCAAAGCAACCTCCACCCCTGCAAAGTTAACCCCCAAATCGCACATCAGCGTCTTAACATAGCACAATCGGTCAATCTCATCCTGTGAATAAAAACGTATATTGCCTTCCGAACGATGTGGTTGTATCAATCCCAGCTTTTCATAATAACGCAAAGTGTGGGTTTCTATGCCTACCATCTTGGCAGCAACACTTATGACATACTTTGGTTCCCAACTTGAAGTCATCACGTCACCTCGCTTCACCAGATTTAGAAGATTGTAATTGTCTAAAAAGTTGCTTCTCCAATTCAGTTAAATGTGTCGGCAGAACAACTTTAACTTTAGCGAACATATCGCCATAGCCCGAATCGTTCATGCGAGGCATACCTTTTTTCATTAAACGAAAGGTCTTACCATTCTGAGTTTCCGTCGGTATTCTAAGAATTAGTTTACTGCCCAAGCCAGCCACCTGCACTTCACCACCAAGCATAGCAGTGACCAATGGCACCTCCAGCTCAACATAAAGATCATCTTCTCTACGTTCAAAAATATGATGTGGCAGAACCTTCACTACAAAATAGAGATCACCTTTAGCTCCATTGCCATAACCAGTTTTGCCCTGACCAGCCATACGAATTCTCGAGCCATCTTTAACCCCCGGTGGTATTTTAGCTTCAAGACGCTTCACATCTACCACCTCGCCTGAGCCATTGCAAATAGTGCACATGCGATTGCCGATTTTACCTGTACCACCACATGCAGCACAAAGCTTCCCTCCCCTGAGTTGAACAGTGCGTTTACATCCATGATAAGCCTCTTCTAAAGTTACATCAACAGAATGTTCTATATCCAGATCACGGTGGGGGTAATGTCCACCACCAGATTTTGAGCTAACATTGCTGAATAGATCACCAAAAATACCACTTAAATCACCGAATTCAAAGGCAGTTCTTGCTTTGCTAGTGCTCTGCCTAGTTCTCGTTTGTTCTGATTTAGCAAATTGCTCAGCATACTGCCACTGATCACCAAAACGATCGTACTTCTGCCGCTTCTCAATATCAGAAAGAATTTCGTAAGCTTCGTTTATATTTTTAAACCTATCCTCAGCAGATTTATCTCCAGGGTTGAGGTCTGGATGGAATTTGCGAGCTAAGCGCCGATAAGCTTTCTTTATATCTTTCTGGGTAGCATCCCTATTGATACCTAGAGTTTGGTAATAATTTTCCTTCGTAATGCTCATATTCCTCAAGTTTCTCTATGTCCGTTTATCATAAACTTCTTGAAGATTAATGTCAAATAATATAATAAAACTTGATAAAATTATTTATCTTTCCTACAATATTAATCACCTGCTAGCAGGGTTTCCCATAAATAAAGCAAAATATTAAAGGAAAGGAGGTAAAACATGAGCATAATGCGACGTGAACCTTTGCCAGAACTGATGAGCCTGAAAGCCATAGACAAATTGTTCGAAAATAGCTCCAAAGGAAGAGTTGTTCAACAATCCAAAACACCACTATACCAAAGCACTTCTTTCCTCCATACCTATTCCAAACGTGGAAAACAGGAGCAAAAGAATAATACTAACAGGTGACGTCCCCAGCCCCATAAATCCCCCAGCAGGGTGCAAATTTCATCCCAGATGTCCAAAGTGTATGTCACAATGTTCAGACAGCGAACCCAATTTGATAGAAATCAGCAACGCACACGCCGTGGCCTGTCATTTATATGATTGAACAAAATTTCGTCTCAAATTGAATACAATCGTGGAGTATATAAGTAAACCCAGTTTGGAATCTCCACAATATAGCATCACGAGTCCAATAATTCCTGTAGAACGCTCAATACATACTGTTGAGGCACATGACTGCGAATTGTTGTCTTGCCTATGTTCTGCAACAACACCCAACGAATATCTTTCATCTTTACCTTCTTATCCAGCTTTATTGCTTCTGTTATATCCACTAAATCTAACCCGTGGAAACTAACAGCTAAGCCAAATCTCTGTAATATCGACTGTTGCCGCTCGACCATTTTCACAGATAGAAGACCCAGCTGCTGGCTAAGCTTAGCCGCTCCCATCATACCAATAGCTACCGCCTCGCCATGAAGAAATTGTCTGTATTGGCTGGCTGCCTCAAGCCCATGAGCAATAGTATGCCCATAGTTCAATATGATACGCTTACCCATTTCCTTTTCATCTTCACTTACAATTTGAGCCTTGATAGCAGCGCTACGCACAATAGCCTGGTGAACTGTAGCCAATTCCAATTCAATAAGTTTATCTACATTAGTCTCCAGAAATACGAGAAAATCCTCATCCACTATGAGACCATATTTTATGACTTCAGCCCATCCTGAGGTTAATTCGCGCTGCGGTAAACTAACAAGCGTGAGGCAATCAGCTAAGACAAAACTGGGTTGATAGAAACTACCAATGAGGTTTTTCCCTAGAGAATGATTGATGCCTACTTTACCACCAATGCTAGCATCAACCATAGCCACTAAACTGGTTGGTACCTGCACCCAGGATATACCTCGCAAAAAAGTGGCAGCCACAAACCCGGCTAAATCACCCACCATGCCGCCACCCAGGGCAATGAGAATATCTCCTCTTTCTATCTGCTTCTCCACCAGAAAGTCATAAATCTTAATGGCAGAATCAATGCTTTTATTCTCCTCGCCTGACGACACTACAAAAGAATTAACTATAAGACCAACTTCTCGTAAAACTTCCTCAACTTTATGTCCATAAATGGAAAACACTGTTTCATCGCTAATTATGACAACTCTGCCAGAGGGACCAAGCTCTTCTACTTTTTCCCCCAACTTATTCAATAAGCCACAGCCAACGAAAACAGGGTAATCTTGAGTGGCAGTTCTCACCCAACAAGCAACGTCTTTATCAGTGTCATTGTGAACAGAGCAAAGCAATTTCCACCCCTTTATCACTTCCCTGGCCACATGGCTAATGTTCAACATATCAGTATGAATCGTCCAATCCACATTAGCATAGTAAGGCTGTCTAGAGGTCTTAAGTTGTCTAATACTATCCAGGGGGTTTTCGTCAGTCAGAAGAGGGCGAACTTCAGCTCTACAGTCGTAAGTGCCATTCTGAAATAGACGCTGGTAAATTGTTTCTGGTTTGGCTTCAAGGCAAAAAATAAATCCACTCTTGGTTAGCAGTTCATAGTTGCGAAGGTTAATGATGGCGCCACCACCGATAGCCATAACCAATCGCTTTTTCTGGCAGGTCTTCTCTATTACCTGTCGCTCCAGTTCTCTAAACTTACTCTCGCCGTCTTGCTGGAAAATTTCAGAAATCGGCTTGCCAGCCAGTTTGACTATCTCAGCATCGGTATCAACAAAATCCCAATTTAACCGCTGGGCTATTTCTTTAGCCACTAAAGACTTGCCTGTGCCTGAAAAGCCCGTGAGGATAATATTAGCTGGCTGACAGTTCATTTTTACCAAGAAGGAATACGCCTCGAGTAATTATTATAGTTTGATAGAGTCTCATTTAAGTTATCTCCACCAAATTTCTCCAGACAAGCGTCGGCTAAGACGATAGCCAGCATTGCTTCGCCAATTACCCCAGCAGCGGGAAGCACACAAACATCACTACGCTCGCAGTGAGCTCCAACTACTTCACCATTACTAAGGTCTATAGATGGCAAAGGATTAGTCAGTGTAGCAATAGGTTTAACCGCAGCTCTGATTATCATTTCTTCGCCATTGCTCATGCCGCCTTCAATGCCACCAGCGCGATTAGTAACATGACGCCATGGAAGAGATTGCCCCATCACTCCATTTTCCGCAGTGGCAAAAGAAGGATTAGGCTCAATAATATCATGAGCCTGAGAGCCCTTGAGTTTGGGCAATGCGAATCCATGGCCGATTTCCACTCCTTTTACGGCATTAATGCTCATTATAGCTTGAGCAATTCTGCCATCGAGGCGACGGTCCCAGCTAACATGGCTGCCTAATCCAACAGGCACCCCAATAGCAACAAGCTCAAAAACACCTCCTAATGTATCCCCATCTGCTCTGGCTTTATCTATAGCTAGCATCATTTCTCTTCCCACCCCAACGTCAGCACAATGGACAGGTGAAGTTTCTACCTGTTCCCAATCTATGGTTTTATCACTTCCCAGGCAATGTTCACCAATAGCCAAAGTATGGCTATGAATAACAATGCCGAACTTCTGCAAAAAGCTTTTAGCTATAGCTCCGGCAGCCACCCTGGCGGCTGTTTCCCGAGCACTGGCTCTTTCCATTATGAGCCTGATATCTTTGAGGTTATACTTAGTCACTCCCGCTAAATCAGCATGCCCAGGACGAGGCTGAGTTATGGATTCAAACTCTTTTTCTACAGGCACAACGCTCATTATTTCCTGCCAGTTTTGCCAATCCAGGTTAGGAATAAAAAGAGCAATAGGGCTACCTATTGTTAGTCCACAGCGGACTCCCGAGATAATTTCCGCTTTGTCCTTTTCTATCTTCATGCGAGGGCCACGTCCATATCCTGCCTGACGACGCTCGAGTTCTTTATTTATATATTCAGCTTCCAGGGGAAGCCCAGCTACCATCCCCTCAACTATAGTCACCAATCCCTTCCCGTGGGATTCTCCAGCGGTAGTAAAGCGAAATTGTCCCATTAGCATCATTCAGCCTTGTCTAAATTCCCCTTCCAAGAGAGAGGAGCAAGTGAAACAAGATATTGAGGCTCAGGGTAGGCATAGTTTAAAACCTGCAGCAGAACCATATCTTGTCCATTCAACCCCAACAATCTCATTTGTACGGCATAAGCCAGGCTATCCAGATTAATTCCCAAAAGCGATTCCAGCAAGGATTTGTTCGGAGGATTATAATACTCCACCTCGGGAGATGTAACACCGGCTAGCTCCGATGCCAAATCTATAGCTGTATCCAACCCCCCCAGTTCATCAACCAATCCTAACTCCTTTGCTTCAGCTCCAGTATAAAGCTGCCCTGTAGCTAAGTTCCTGACCTCTTCTTTGTCCAATCCCCTACCTTCAGCTACCACTTCAACAAATTGTTCATAATATACATCTACCATTCGCTGCATAATCTCTTTTTCCTCTGGCGTCAGTTCTCGGAGCCCTGAATACATATCCTTGTATTTTCCGCCTGTAAACGTCTGCATCTCAATCCCCAATTTTTCGTAAAGGCCTTTAAGGTTAGGAATCTGCGAGATAACACCAATACTACCGGTAGACGTCCCTGAAAAAGCCACGATTTTATCCGCTTTAGCTGAAATATAATAGCCTCCAGAGGCAGCCATGCTCCCCATGCTAACCACAACAGGTTTCGACTCTTTGGCTTTCTCCACCATTGCTGAAATCTCCTCACTGGGGACCACTTGCCCACCAGGGCTATCTACACGGAGAACTATTGCCTTCACCGCAGCATCTTTTTCCGCTTTATTCAGTTGCTCCCTCACTGAACCAGGAGTGATAGTTGAGCTCAAGAATGAATAGCTTCCCCCATTGGTAATAGCCCCACTCAGAGAAATCACTGCCACTTTATCCCCTGATGGCATTACTGCTACGCAGCCAGCAAGTGTCAATATTATAGCCAACAACAATATAGCTAGCGTAACAAGTATTATTTTTTTCTTTCTCATTTTTCCCCTCCAATCAGTACCTTCCTCGCCTTATCCAACATTACATCAACTGGAGCTTTCTTGCCCATCCATAGCTCGAAAGAGGCTGCTCCTTGATATACTAACATAGCCAATCCACCAAGCACATGTGCTCCTGCCTTTTGAGCTAACTGCAACAATGGTGTTGGATAAGGATTATACACCAGGTCATAAATCAGGGCACCCTTTGGTATCATTTCAATGTTCAAAGGTGATTTTCCTTCATAGCAACTATGCTTCATCCCCATAGTGGTGCAATTAACTATTAAGTGGCAATGGGCAAAAACTCCAGCCGAGGTTAGGTTTTGCCAGGGCAAAACAACAAGCTCCATTTTTAACTTTAATCCTCCTGAATCCAGTAAAGACTCCTCAAGGTAACTCCGCAAATTATCTGCCAATATTTCAGCTCGCAGCGGAGTCCGGTTAATAATAGTAAGCGAACTTACTTTCTCCCGCACCAAGGCAAAACATACCGCCCTCGCAACTCCACCTGCGCCAAGAACCACCACTCGTTTACCTTCAGGCTTAAAATGCCCTTCCTGTCGTAAGCCCTGAATAAAGCCATGAGCATCAGTGTTAAAACCTAAAAGCCTATCATCTCTCTTGACTATGGTATTGGCAGCACCAATCGAACCTGCCAGGTCATCAACTTCATCCAGTAAAGGTAAAACCGCTTCCTTGTAAGGCACAGTTACGTTAGCTCCCAGGTTTTGAGGCTCTCTTAATCCAGCTACCATAGCCTCAAGTTTTTCAGGGTTTGTTTCCCAAGTTTCGTAACGAATATCAAAGTGGTAGTAATCCAACGCCGCTTGTTGGAAATATGGAGACATGGAATGCTTGACGGGGCAACCAATGAGGCCAATAAATTTTGCCATTAACAGGCCCCTTTGTTTTGTTCAGAATGCCCGCTATCCAGAAACCCCTGCAGAATAAATGAAGCCGCTATGGCATCTCGGTGTTGATTTCTTTTTTTTCTCCTGGTACCTGCCTCAGCCATCAACCGCTCAGCAGCTACAGTGGAGAATCGTTCATCCCATAACTCTATGTCAATTTGACCAATACCACTCTGTTCTATTCGTAACGACAGCTCCTCAGTGAAGGCTTTTACTCTATTGGCCTGCTGCCCAAGACCACCATTCAATAAGCGAGGCAAGCCAACCACAATACGCTTTATTTTGTGTTGCCCAACAAGCTCAATAATATCGTCTATGGTTGCATCTTCACTTTTAGAAATCACAATTAAAGGAATAGCCGAAAGTCCATGTGGACCACTTATTGCCACTCCTGTTCTTTTATCTCCCACATCTAATCCCAAGATACGCATTTCCTGCCCCACATAACCTTTCATGAAGTTCCTCTCCTCTGGCACAAGAGGCTAGGTGAAGGTGAACTATACACCGCCCTGCTCAGGATAGCATCTTCTTTCTGACCAGCTTACTTACCAAATTCAGGGCTTCATCAAGCCTGGTTGCATCTTTGCCGCCAGCTTCAGCTGTAGTTGCCTTGCCTCCTCCTCCTCCTCCAACCACTTTTGCCACCTGCTTGACAATATCACCAGCATGGAACCCTTTAGCCACCAAGTCAGGAGTAACCATAGCCAAGAAATTAGGCTTCCCTTTGTTAATCGTAGCTAAAACCACTATCCCACTTCCAATTTTGTCCCGCAACGCATCACCCATTTCCCTGAGGACAGGCATACTCAGCAGTGGCACTTTATCAGTCAAAATTCTTATCCCGCTAACCTCCTTTGTTTGCTTGAACAAAGATTCCGCCATTCTGCGTGATAGTTCCCTTTCCAATAACAATGACCTCTTATGTTCTATTTCCAGTTCCTTGTTGAGTGTCCTTAATTTATCAGGGGTCTCTTCAATAGTACTCCCTATCTCTTCAGCCATATTGTGTAAAATGCCAAGGCGTTTCTCCAACACCAGTTCAGCAGTTCTCCCAGTCACAGCTTCAACACGCCGCAGGCCAGCGCCGACGCTACTTTCGCCAACTACAAGAAAAGAGCCAATTTCGCCCGTTGACTTGACATGTGTACCGCCACAAAGCTCCTTGCTTATCGGTAATTCACCAATTTCAACCACGCGAACTTCCTCCCCATACTTCTCTTCAAATAAAGCAGTAGCACCCTCAGCAATAGCCTGACTGTAAGAAGTAACTTCCGTCTTTACTGGCAAATTTTGGCGTATTTTTTCATTAACCCACCTTTGGATTTCCCTGAACTGCTCTTCAGTTATAGCTGCCAGCCATGAAAAATCAAACCTGAGCCTATCTGACTCCACTAAGGAACCTCTTTGAGAAATGCGGTCGCCCAGTATTTGTCTTAAAGCAGCTTGAAGAAGATGGGTAGCAGTATGGTTGCGAGCGATATCCAGACGGCGTGGTACATTAACCCCAGCCTCTACTTTATCACCCACAGAAATCTCGCCCTCTATAACTTTCCCCCGGTGGACTATCACATCGCCAGCACTTCTAACAGTATCAGTTATGATAACTTTTGCTTTGTTACTGCTCATTTCACCACTATCCCCTGCTTGCCCTCCCATTTCACCATAGAAAGGAGTCCTGTCAAGAATTATGTCAATCTCATCTCCTTTGGCAGCAGTCTTTTTGGGCTGCCCTAGCACCCTTAACTCAAGGATTTTAGATTGACAGGTGTTTGTTTCATATCCAACAAACTGCGTGGACATAACAACTCTCGGCCCTAGCGTTGTCGCCTCTGCAGTTGCTGGTGGGGGAGCTATAATGACATCCGCTCCATATGTCGCTTCTTTTGTGGCCGCCCTGGCCCTCTCTCTCTGCTTTCCCATCTCAGTTTCAAAACTTTCCCAATCTACAGATAGGCCTCGCTCCTTAGCAATTTCAGCAGTCATCTCTGGTGGAAAGCCATGGGTATCATAAAACTTGAACACCTGCTCTCCCGACAACCTCTCTCTTCCCTTTGCTAAAACTGCATCAATAGCCTCTTCCACCAAAACAAGACCTGCATTCAGAGTAGCAATCAATTTGTTTTCTTCCTCTTCTGTAACTTCGCCAATTAAGTCTCGCTTAACCAGCAATTCAGGATATACATGGCTCATATTATCAATAACAAGTTCAGCAAAACCATGAAGAAAAGGTTTACCTAAACCCAACTTCCTGCCAAAAAGTGAGGCGCGGCGCAATAGTCGTCGCAGGACATATCCTCTCCCTTCGTTAGATGGTAATACTCCATCAGCAATTAGAAATGTGATGCCGCGAGTATGTTCGGCAACAATTCTAATTGCACTATCATCTTTACCATTGGCACCATAATGTTTGCCAGTTAGTTGGCAAATCCGCTGTATCAATGGCGAAAAAAGCTCTGTTTCATAAATTGATGGTTTACCCTGTACAGCTGCTGCAATCCTCTCTAACCCCATTCCTGTATCAATATTTGGCTTGGGAAGAGAAGTGCGAGTACCATCGGGGTGCTGGTTATACTGAGTAAACACCAGGTTCCATATTTCAGAGAAGCGGTCACAATCGCAATTAGGTTTACACTCAGGTCTACCACAGCCAATTTCTTCGCCCATATCATAGTATATTTCGCTACACGGTCCGCAAGGTCCTGAATCTCCAGCCGGACCCCAGAAATTATCCTCATCACCAAAACGCAATATCCTGTCAGCAGAAACTCCAATCTGGCGCCAGCAGGTAAAAGCCTCTCCATCATCAAGGTAAATAGTTACCCAGAGCCGCTCTTTGGGTAACTTCAACTGCTCTGTGACAAATTGCCATGACCAGGAAATAGTTTCTTTCTTAAAATAATCACCCACGCTGAAGTTTCCCAGCATCTCAAAGAAAGTAAGATGCTTGCCATCACCGACTACGTCTATATCAGTAGCACGAAAACATTTCTGGCAGGAAATTAACCGCAAACTAGGAGGCTTCTCCAGTCCCAGAAAATAGGGCTTGAATTGCACCATGCCAGCACTGGTCAGCAGTAAAGTAGGGTCTCCATGAGGAATTAAAGATATCCCAGGGACAATCTTATGTCCCTTGTTCTCAAAGAACTTCAGGAAAGATTGCCTTATTTCGTCGCTAGTCACCTGCAATTACCTTTTCTAACTCCGGAGGCTATTAGCTTAGCAATCAGTTGAGTCAGAATATCAAGTATGTTAGCATAGATATTAACACGAGGCAAAGCTAGCCCGTGTAAGTAAAATAAACGAAGAATATAGACATGATTAATTGGCTTGGCCCTCAGGGCATCCGTGTTCTAGCTATCATTATTGTTGCCATCACTCTATATTTCTTGCTACGCCACTTTGCTTCACTATTAATCAAAAGGCATGTATCCCTGCAAATGAAAAAGCAAGCCAAAGGGGAGATTAAAAAAAGGGTTACCACTCTATCTTCATTTTCAGTTACGGCAGGCACTGCCATTATTGTTATTATTGCCATTCTTACCATACTCCCAGAGTTTGGAGTGAATATTACCGCCACTTTAGCTGGCATTGGTATTATAGGCATAGCTGTCGGTTTTGGTGCCCAAAGTTTAATCAAGGACTTACTTGCTGGCATATTTATCTTACTGGAAGACCAATACCGAGTAGGTGATGTGGCTAAAATCGCTGGCATTGGTGGTTTAGTTGAGAAAATAGAGCTACGACGTACCGTCCTCAGAGATTTGGATGGCATAGTTCATTCCATCCCCAATGGTGAAATTAAAGTAGCCAGCAACTTTACCAAGGGATATTCCAGGGTAAACCTAAATGTCTCAGTAGCCTACGGAGAAGATCTTGACCATGTTATTGAAATCATAAATAGAGTATGTAAAGAAATGGCTGAAGACCCTAAATGGAGCGCAGATTTCGTGAACACACCTAAGGTGCTCAGAGTAGATAATTTGGGAGATTCGGGCATTGACATTAAAATTCTGGGAGATACCAAACCACTACGCCAATGGGATGTAATGGGCGAGCTACGCCTTCGAATTAAAAGGACTTTTGATAAGGAAGGAATTGAAATTCCCTGGCCTCACACCAAAGTTTACTTTGGCAATAGACCTCCCAAGATAGAAGAGACTCAGCCAATACCAGAAAAATCTACAGATACGAAGGCTAAGTCATCTTAAGCTCAAGAAATACCAAGCTCAGCCACTAAAAGCTCAAGAGCTAACTGGTCATTATATTTACCAGTTTTAATAGCCAGGTCAGTTTCCAAAAGCCTATCGTAAGCTCTTTTTATATGTTCCAAGTCATACAGTTTAGCCTGGCTGAGTGTTCTATCCACAGCAAAAGGCTTTAATCCTAACTTACCTTGAATCTGCTTCCGAGATAACTTTGAACTCAATTCCCTGATTTGCGCTATTAAACGGAATTGTCTGGTAATCATAGCTAAGATATAGGTCGCTGGAGCACCTTCTTGATAAAATCTGTGGAGTATCTTTTGAGCCATCTCAATACGCCCTTCGACAATCGCATCTGCTAGAGCAAACACATTAACTTCATGAGCATAACCTACCAATTGCCTGACATCATTTTCGTTGATGGAACATTTTGGAACATAAGTGATTAGCTTCATAATTTCATTATTCATTGCCCATAAATTTCCACCTATGAGCTCCACAAGCAAATCCACAGCCTCAGGAGTAATGCTAGTACTCTCCTCTGTTACTCGTTGTCGCACCCAATCTGCTAACTTCTTACCTCGCAGCAATGGGAAAACCTCTACCTGGGCTAGTGGCAAAAGCTTTCCCATCAGGGGGTTATTAGCACCTAGTTTGCCATCAATTAGTATGAGCACAGTAGTTAATGGCATTTGCTTAATAGATGGAGCTAAATCTTCCCATTCTCCCAGCCCACTTGTGGATTTGCTAACGGCACGTTTGCTAAGGTGCTTCTTATCTGGCTTCGGCTCAAACTTCCCCAGTAAACCATCAACTATAACCAAACGATATGAGGATAAGAAAGGAACAGCCCCACAGTTTTCTTTAAGTTCTCTCAATGCTAGCTTCTGCCCATCCAGCCTGGCGGTACTAACTGCCAGCATGTGCGGTTCGCCCAAGTCAGCTTTAATCCTGTCAACAGCCTGGTTAAGGGAGAAATCATCCTGGCCGTAAAAAATATATAACATCCCCTAGTATTCTATCACAACATAAACCCTATCTAATGAGAGGTTAAAGAATTCCGCAAGACTACTGGATTAACCACACCAGCTCTTGGCAGAAACTATATGGCACCAAATATAGCAGATTGACAACCACTGCCTTATAAAAAGCCTGACATCAGCCGTTGTCGACTCCCCCTTTAGTTTCAAATAATCTCAAAATTACCTCTCCACTATTCTCATTTCAGGCTCCCACCATTTCTTAAATCCAAAAATTTACCTCGCTAATTATCTTACCCTCACCCCTAATATTTCGGAGTGAAATACTATTCGCCTCAATAGATTTATCAGGCCAAACTCTAACACCTTGCGGTAGTTTATTACCTTTTCCAATCGTTACATTGTCACCTAAAACACAGTTATCCAAAATTTCAGTCTCATCGCCAACATAACAATTGGAGGCGAGTACACAATTCTTAAGCTTAGTACCCTTGCCAATTTTACAATCCCGCCATAACAGTGCCCCTTCCACTATAGCACCTTCTGCTATCTGGCATCCTGAGCCTAAGGCAACAAGCCCTTTTATTACACAATTTCTATCAACAGTGCAACCACCACCAATTAGCACCGGTCCTTCAATTCGAGCCGTGGGATGCACAAAACCTTCATTCTCAAATTCCACACCATTATTGAAATAGCGCTGGAGTAAATCATGGTTTAGCTTCAGGTATTTCTCCGGCGTGCCTATATCAATCCAATAACCCTCAAACGGATAACCATAAATAGCCTGCCCTCCTTCTATAGCCGCGGGAAAAATATCATGTTCAAAAGTGAAGAAGACTTCGGAGGGGATATAGTCTAAAATTTCTGGTTCCAGAACGTAAACGCCAGCATTAATCACATTGGTAGTTACTTCCTCACATCTTGGTTTTTCCTTGAAACATTTAACCCTGCACTGGCTGTCTATCTCCACTATCCCATAGATAGTGGGGTCATCTACAGTAGTCAAGGCTATAGTCATACGAGCTTTTCTATCGCTATGCAAGTTCACCATAGCAGTCAGGTCAAGGTCAGTGAAAATATCACCGTTAAAAACTATAAACGGGCTATCCAAGAATTCTTCAGCATTTTTCACCGCCCCTGCTGAGCCCAGCGGTAAATCTTCTATCAGGTAGCTTATTTCTACGCCAAACTTGCTACCATCACCAAAATAACTTTTGATTTGATCTGACTCATGGCTTAAGGTAAGAATAATATCATTGACATCATGTTTCCTGAGATAACCAATAATATACTCCAGGAAAGGGCGATTTAATACAGGCACCATTGATTTAGTTGTATTACAGCTAAGTGGGCGAAGCCTGGTTGCTTTCCCACCAGCTAAGATAATAGCTTTCATTGCTTCATTACTCTACAAGGCTCTTAAGATTTGCCTTTTTCAGAGTATATTTGCAGGAATCACAGTAGCATCTGTTCGATTTTAGAAGCCTCACCTAATATTATTTTCCCCTCGGATAGCAATATCTGACTTCCCTTTTGCTAAGCTTGAACCACGGGTGATAGCTAATAATAGCATCCCTGTCCAATTCACCATTAGTGAAATAATTGAAAATTCTCAGATAATCTGCCACTCCGTCAGGCATAAGGAAGTGTTCCCTGATATAGTTGTGAGCTTTCTCCCCTACTGATTTTGCCATATGTGGGTTTTCTAATAAGCGAATTATTTTTTTTGCCGCCTTTTTTGCCGAAGTGATAAAGAATCCAGTTTCGCCTCCTCTAACTTGGAGGGAAATTGCCCCCACTTCCCTGGTTATCACCGGTTTGCCTTTCCACATTGCTTCAGCAATAACCAGGCCAAATCCCTCCTTAATAGAGGGTTGCAGTATAACTCTTGCGGCTCTTTGTAGAGCATTGACCTCTAAAGCACTAATCTGCACATCTTCAGGGAGCTTAATAACATGAATATCAGAATCCCCTGTTGCCTCGTCACAAATCTGGTTAAAAGTCATCTCCCCTTCAGGATCATCCGAAGCCATACCTCCAGCTACTACCAGTTGACAATTTATCTCCCTTTTAACCATTTTATATGCCTTGACACTAGTCTCAATACCCTTCCATGGGTCAAATCTACTTATATGAACCAGCAAAGGAACCCGAGAATCTATCCCATATTTCTCCAATACTCCAGCGATCTCATCAACACTTAGCTCTTTATTTTTCGTAGAAAGTGGGTCAATGAAGGGCGGAATTATATATTTCTGCAAAGGCCAACAACCTACTACATAATGAGCACTAGAGAAGACAACAGCATCATAAAAATCTGTCCAAAATGTGATGAATTGCCACAAGCCAGGGTTAGTTTCCAGCGTATTTTCCTCTACGTCTATATGGCTCCTCCACAACCACTTTTCGTTTTTTCCCCTTAAATAGCGCGCCAAACCAAGTGGCTGCGGATCATGTACAATCGTTATGTCTGGGCTGTAGCTTTTGTAATCCCCAGCGTAGATATCGGCATTTTCCTTCAAAGCACGATAGTACTCTCTTATCATCCGAGGATTGAGAACACCCTTCTTGCCCTGTAAAAGGTTATGGATACTTTTCGTCACACGGTAAAAGGATTCCCTGCCAGACATGACTTTCCATTCATCTTCCAACCCTAACTGGTTTAAGAATGGTACCTGGGAATAAAGCATCTCGGCTACGCCGCCGCCCATTGCCGTCGAGCTAACTTCCAATATTTTAACCCCTTTAAGTTTTGCTGCAAGTTTCTGTAGCTCCTCCATCTTCTCTTCGCCCATTATAGGGACATAATTCTCGATAGAAGGTACATCGAAAGGTTGTAGCCCTTTTCTTCGACTATATACACTACCATTCTCCAGAGGCAATTTCCCCCTAACTTCTTCCTTAACCAATTTCTTTATTTCGTTTTCCATATTAGTTATTTAGTTTGATAACTCCTCCTAGCATGTTAAGAAATTGATACACTTCGTTTGGTGACCGTAAAAAATATGGGGCTTCCGGTTCAGTGCTTTCTTCACCCACAAAAATAGAAATTCCCTTGCCCTTATTCACTACGTAAAAGCCATCATAATCAGTTACATCATCACCTAAAAATATTACTAACAGCTTGATTCCTTTAGTAAGCTTCTCGTTAAGCCTTTGTACGATAAATTCTATCGCTTTTCCTTTACCCCAATCCACTGCTGGTCTTATATCATATGCCTTCTTGCTTGGCATAACTCTTATTTTGCCTGAGATAAGGGGTGGGTCGACAATGCGATGAAAAATTTTATCCACCTCTCCTAACTGTACTTCATCTACAAGTCGATAATGTAAGCTTAAGGTTAGCCCTTTATTATCCACTCTGGACCCTCTGATTTTAACCAAAGCCTGGCTTAGCTCTTCACATAATGAATGCAAGAAAGGCTGAGCCTTCCTGGCAACCGGGTTAACAAAACTAAAATCAGGTCCCTCTATTTCCAGGCCATGGTTTCCAACATAGGTAATATTATCGACACCTGTTCTTTCCCGTAAATCTCGCAGAGCTCTACCACTTACAACCCCTAAAGTCATACAGGGATTATCAGCCAAACGTTGCAAATATTCTTTCACCTGTGGCGATAAATTGGCCAATTCAGGTTTTCCTACGATGGGAGTTAATGTACCATCATAATCACTTAACAACAGTATATGCTCTGCCTCTCTAATTTTTGTAGCGATGGCATCCCAGCAAGAAAGAATATTTTTCATACCAATTCTGCCGATGCTGAAATTATATCTGCAGCCCATTTATAGATGTTATTTTCTTTAACTAGCCTCCTTTTTCTTCGCATCCGCTTATACCTCTCTATTCTAGGCATTACCAAAGCTTTCTCTATAGCGGCCGCGAGCTGATCAACCGTATAAGGATTTATTAACAGGGCGTCACCAAGTTCTTTAGCAGCTCCGGCAAAGCGGCTCAGCAGTAGAACGCCATCTTTATCATGCCGACTAGCAACAAATTCCTTAGCCACCAAATTCATGCCATCGTGTAAAGAGCTTACTATACATAAATTTGTCATGCTCATCAGAGCTACTATTGTAGTTGCAGGCAAAGGGCCAATCATGGTGATTATAGGCTTCCAATCTCCCATAGCATGTTTTAGATTTATCCTTTCTTCCAACACACCTATGTTTTCCGCTAACTTCCTGTAGCTCGGAATATCCATGCGGCTTGGCACTGTAGCCTGTATGAAAATCGCCTTGCCCTTATATTCTGGGTACTTCTCAAAAAAACGGTCTATAGCCATCAACCTTCGGGGAATTCCTTTAATATAATCCAACCTGTCGATACTAACCCCGATAAGTTTATCACTCAGGTTTAGTTCCCTTTTTAATCTTTCTACTTCCTCCTTCACCTCAAGCTCTTGAGCCTTCTTGGATATCTGCTCAAAATCCACACTTATAGGGAAAGGGCGCACTTCTGTTTTCCTTTCACCCATGGTAATTTCGGCTTTCTCGTAGTTAACTTTAGAGCCATCAATAACTCTATTCACTGTGGTGAGGAAGTTACGACAGTGGCGCACTGTATGAAAACCTAAGAGATCATTTCCCAAAAGGCCAATTAATATTTCTTCCCGCCAAGGGCAACTTTGGAAAGTTTTTTGTCTTGGCCAAGGAATATGCCAAAATTGAGCCACAATAGTCTCTGGACTCACCTTTTTTATTAAGCGCGGCAGCAAGGCAAAATGATAATCCTGAATAAAAACTATTGATTTCCTATTCCTTATCTCCTCCAACACACTTCCAGCAAAGATTTCATTTACTTTTTTATAAACATTCCACTGAACCTCATTGAATATAGGCTTAATATCAACAGCATGGCACAGAGGCCAAAGAGCCTGATTGGAAAAACCATTATAGTAGTCATTTACCTCCCTGTCACTTAGCCAAACCCGCTTCAAAGTGTAAGACGGCTCCCCTGGAGGCACCATGAGCTTATTTCGAGAATCTACCATATCCCTATCAGCATTACCGCTACCATGGGCTACCCAAATGCCACCTATGGCAGAGATTACTGATTCCATTGCTGTAGTCAGGCCCCCAACAGCAGTTTCGCATTTAATTTCGTTACCTTGATAGGTATGAATATAGGGTTCGCGATTAGACACACATATGAAAAGGTAATCAGACAATTTTGCTTTTGCAAATTGGTATAAACTTTCTCTTCTCCATATTTGCTTCATTGTTTACGCAGCCATCCTCATAGTTTTACAGAATGCCTATTTACCTTACCATAACCTATGGAGAATATCCAAGGCAGCCGCACAAGATTAAGGTTTAGAGATCATCCACCAAATCTAGCTTAAAGGGATCGGCAATTTTCATTTGATAGCGGGGAAATTATCGATATCCATGGTGATCAAAAAGACACACCTATGCGAATATGGAAGGGATAATGTATCATTGCACAACATCATGAAATGCCCCAATTACGTATAGTCAATCCATAAAAAGGAGGAAAAATGACGAAGATAATAAAAATCATACCTTGTCTTGATGTGAAAAATGGGCGAGTGGTTAAAGGAGTGAAATTTGAAAACCTTAAGGACGCACGAGACCCCGTAGAAGCGGCAGAAACCTACTGTCGAGAAGGCGCTGACGAGCTAGCATTCCTCGACATCACTGCCACTATTGAGAATAGAAAAACAAGATTGGAATGGGTTAAGAAGGTAGCAGAAAAAGTTACTATCCCTTTTATAGTAGGTGGTGGAGTAACGAGTATTGAAGATATAAAGACGTTGCTTGATCTTGGTGTAGACAAGGTTTCCATAAATACTGCTGCTGTTAGTAACCCTGGTTTTATAAGTAAAGCAGCCAAGAAATTCGGCCAGGACAAATTAGTAATCGCTATAGATGGGAGGAAGAACTCGGCGGAACATAAACTGCCCAGGTTGGAAGTAGTAATAAAAGGTGGAACAAAGCCCACAGGCATAGGTATTGTAGATTGGGCAATACAGGTAGAGAAATTAGGAGCAGGTGCAATTCTGCTTACCAGCAAGGACACTGACGGAACGAAGAACGGATATGACCTGGAGATGACTAAGTCTGTAGCTGAAGCAGTTGAGATACCAGTTATCGCTTCAGGTGGTGCAGGTAAACTCGAACACCTTTATGAAGCTGTGACAATCGGTAAAGCATCGGCAATTCTGGCCGCCTCGATTTTCCATTTCAGAGAAATATCAATACCCCAAGCAAAGCAATATCTGAAGGGAAAAGGTATAATGGTAAAAATATAAGAATAACATGCTACCCCACCCCAACAGCAGGTTGTTTTCCGTTTGATCTAAAGCTATAATATCCAGGATTTCTACAAAATGGAGGTAACAAAGTGCCAGAACAACTAAACCCATTCAAAATAGCACAAGCACAATTAGACAAGGCTGCGAAGAAACTAAATTTAGATTCGCAGATGCATGCTTTTCTCAGGGAGCCAATGCGCGAGTTGTCAGTATCCATACCTGTTAAGATGGATGATGGCAGCACGAAAATATTCAGAGGCTTCAGAGTTCAATATAATGATGCCAGGGGGCCAACGAAGGGGGGAATAAGATTTCACCCGAAAGAAACAATCGATACAGTTCGTGCATTATCGGCATGGATGACATGGAAATGCGCCGTAGCTGATATCCCTTATGGAGGCGCAAAGGGGGGCATTATCTGTGACACAAAACATATGTCCCAGGGTGAAATTGAAAGGCTATCCAGGGGATATATAGATCGAATAGCGAGCTTCATTGGCCCAGAAAAAGATATACCTGCACCAGACGTTTACACAAACCCACAGATCATGGCCTGGATGATGGACGAGTACAGTAAAATAAAGGGCTATAATGTTCCGGGTGTGATTACAGGAAAGCCCATTCCGCTAGGAGGTTCTCTTGGCAGAGGAGATGCCACCGCAATGGGTGTAGTCTATACTATCAGAGAAGCTGCCAAGGTTCTAGACATTAATCTCAATGGCGCCACTGTTGCCATTCAAGGATATGGCAACGCGGGGTGCAATCTTGCCAGGTTGCTTACAAATCAAGGGTGCAAAATCATTGCAGTTAGCGATTCCAGGGGCAGTATTTTACATGAAGGCGGTTTAGACTGGAAAGCAGCAAAAGAGCACAAGGATAAGACTGGCTCAGTTATTGGTTTCCCCGGAGCAAAACAACTAACAAACGAGGAAGGCTTAACCACTAAATGTGATTTCCTGGTACCTGCAGCTTTAGAAAATCAGATAACAGGGAAGAATGCTAATAGCATAAAAGCCAAAATAGTTGCCGAAGCTGCCAATGGCCCCGTGACACCAGAAGCCGATGAAATATTCTCCTCAAAGGGCATTTTTCAAATCCCAGACTTCCTTTGCAATGCTGGAGGAGTAACAGTTTCTTATTTCGAGTGGGTTCAGAATATCTATGGGTACTATTGGTCTGAAGAAGATGTGTACGAGAGACTGGATAAGAAGATGACAAAGGCATTCTACGATGTGCATGAGATGGCCAAAAAAGAAGGCGTTGATAATAGGACAGCCGCTTATATGGTCGCAGTAAACAGAGTCGCCGAAGTAGTTAAACTTCGTGGATGGATATAGCAGACACTTCCGAACAACTTAGCTTGCTCTCAATATCTTAACACCGAAGTAAGTCTCTTCTGTAGTTTTTGCGGTGGAGCACCGCTTACCTTAGCGCGAGTCAATAGATTATGACTTGCGCTAATTGTAATTGAAAAGTATCACTCACAATTACTCTAAATATTAAAGAGTATCTATGAAAAAGGATAGTCCCTGGCATAACAAAACTCTCCTCATCCTCTGTGCTGGACAACTAGTGATAGCAATAGGGTTCGGGTTTGTCAGTCCCATTTTACCTAAATTTATAGCCGGGTTGAATGTTCCCCCATCACAAATAGGAACTCTGGTGGGGCTGGCTATAAGTGCCTATGGCGTAGCCCGTGTTAGCATGGATTTACCCACCGGCAAGTTAGTTCAACGCTGGGGACGAAGGCCAGCTCTCATCCTTGGCCCGATCCTGCTATCTGTTGGTGCTCTCGGCTGTGGATTAGCTACAGAATACTGGCAATTAATAGCTTTTCGCCTTTTCCAGGGAATAGGTTCATCTATTTACAATGTGACATGCACAATTGTGATATGCGAGATCAGTACATTGTCCAACCGCGGACAATATCTGAGCCTCGACTGGGGGAGTTTTCTCATTGGCTCAAGCTTGGGGCCAATATTAGGAGGATTTGTAGGAGAGTATTTAGGCTATAGAGCTCCCTTTTTCTGTTTTTCCTCCATTGCTTTGCTAGCTGCTTTGTGGTTTTACTTTCGCATACCAGAAACCAAGGACAAACAACTTGTTGGCGTGTCCCAAATCTCAAATGTCCCACCACAGTCTAATTCATCCAAGGAAATAGCTTTCTCCTATAAGAATTTGAATTTCGTGCTTATCTGCACTATAGCACTCCTAACCATGTTTACCATGAGCGGTCGCATGGTTCTGATTCCCCTTCTTGGCTATGAGCGTCTCGGCTTGAGTGAAATCCAAGTAGGATTAGTTTTCACTTCCGTGGCTATCATGCAGTGTGCCTTTGTTTTCCCTGCCGGAAAGATATCAGATAAATCAGGAAGGAAAATCGTTATCGTGTCGGGAGGAGCAATATCTGTAGCAGCACTTATTTTGTTCACCCAGAGCTATAGTTATCAACTATGTATGCTTAGCGGAATAATACTAGGCATAGGAAGGGGGTTCGGCGGCCCAGTTATTAGTGCGTACGTTGCTGATATCGCCCCAGATGAAGCTCATGAGCACACCATAGCATTATACCGTACTATTGCTGATGTAGGCTTCCTAACAGGACCTATCCTTTTGGGTTGGCTCAAAGATATTCACGGGCTGAATTTCCCTTTCTTGCTGTGCGCGGGGCTTCTCTTAGGAGCAATAATTTTCTTCGCTATATTAGCCGATGAGACAGTTAGTCACAAGAGAAACCATAACAGCAAACAGGCTTAAAATCAATGCCAAAGCGGCAAGGAAGGCTGCCCTGGAACATCTAAGAACAAATTAACCATAATATTTCGGAGGCGGCGGCTATATTGTACCGCCGCCTCCCGTAACACTCTTACAGATTAGCGTTTCTTATCCTCCGTCGACAGCATTCCATGAGCCGAGCCAGTTCTTTACTGGCAGAGGATTGCCGTCTACGTCAGCAAAAGGCTTTGGAGGATCTGCTTGTTGAGTTAACAATGTAACCACAATACTTATGACAAGGCTAATTAGTATCGTTGGTATAGCTACCATATAACTTGCATCGTCAATTCCATATACTGGAAGATAATGAACTGTAAGTCCAACCTCGAAAGCAATAGATGCAATTATATAGCTCCAACAGCCATAGTTGTTGTATTTCTTCCAGAATATGCCCAAAGCAGTAGGAACAAATAGAACAACAAGCGTGAGTGCGTAAGCCATACACATTAGCCAATAGATTGTTTGCGCAATCAATGCAATGAGGGCTGCAACAAGAATTGCCACTGGCACCATCGCCCTTGTCCAGGAAAGCATTTGCTTGTCTGTAGCCTTGGGCCTGATTGCCAGTTGAATATTCCTTCCCCAAAGAGAGGCGGCAGCTAGCGCTGCGCTATCACCGCTGCTCATAAGAGCTGCTATCAATCCAACACTGACAAATATAGCCAGATACGGTGACAAGAGCGTTGTAGCCATCCATGGGAATATTTGCTCCACTGCTGCTCCTGTAAATGTGGGGTTTATTTCCCACGCAGCTATTCCTATGAGGGGACACATCATTCCAAAGACCAAATATATGCCCGAGGTAATCCAGCAAGTGCGGACTGCCGTCTTCTCATTTTTTGCTGCCAGAATGCG
>Ga0268279_1000081_pt1 | contig 76892 bp, 77 predicted proteins | sample saktaG_6_FD_190142 | JGI IMG/M metagenome (GOLD analysis project Ga0268279, IMG submission 190142) | Saline water microbial communities from Sakinaw Lake, British Columbia, Canada - sak_2010_1_5_80m | ecosystem: Environmental > Aquatic > Non-marine Saline and Alkaline > Saline ...
AACAATAATTTGCTTCTCTCCTTTTTTAGTTAATCCGTAAGCTAATGCAGCAGCTGTCGGTTCATTAATTACTCTTCTTACTTTAAATCCTGCAACTTCTCCTGCTACTTTAGTTGCTTTTCTTTGGCTGTCATCAAAATAAGCCGGACAAGTGATGATTGCTTCTTCGATTTTTTCTCCTAATTTTTCCTCGGCATCAATCTTTAATTTCTGTAAAATCTGGGCCGAAATTTCAGCTGGTTTAAACCATTTATCTCCCATCTTTACATCAATCCCGCCATCACTTGCCTCTTTTAATTCATAAGGTAAAAGTTTTTTATCTTTTTGAACTTCTTGGTCAGAAAAATGTCTGCCTATCAATCTTTTAATTGAAAAAATAGTATTCTTAGGATTAGTAATTTGCTGTCTTTTAGATGTAATACCAACTAACCTTTCTCCGGTTTTAGTCACGGCTACGACAGAAGGAGTAATTCTTCCTCCTTCTTTATTTTCAACAATCTTCGGCTCACCGGCTTCAATCACTGCCATAGCCGAAAAAGTTGTACCTAAATCTATGCCTAAAATTTTTGCCATATTTTTATATAATAATTTATTTTGCGACCTTAACTTTGGCAGGCCTTATAACCTTTCCTTGAAGTAAATAACCTTTTTGAATTTCTTCCAAAACTGTTCCCGATTCTACTCCTTTTTTTTCAATTACTTCAATTGCTTCTTGAAAATTAGGATCAAACTTTTTATTAATCGTTTTTATTTCTTCAATCCTACCATGATTTTTCAGAAAATCTTGAAGTTGAATTTTTATTTGCAAAAACCCATGTAAAAACTTATTATCCTTTTCCTCAATAGGAACTTCTTTTTCTGCTTTTTCAAAATTGTCTAAAACGGGCAATATTTTTAAAATCAGATCTAAATTTCCATATTTCAAAAATTCAATTATCCTTTCTGTTTCTTCTTTTTTATAATTTAAGAAGTCGGCCTTAGTCCTTTGTGCATAAGCCAAATATTCAGCTTGTTTTTTCTGACATTCTTCTAGTTTTTTCTTTAATTCTTCTAATTTGTCTTCCATATCTTAATATTTTAGTAAATTGTAGTAAAAAGTCAACTATGGTAAAATATTTTAAGACAGAAAAAATTATGAAATTTATTATCAAGGGTGAAAATGTAACTTGGGTTGATATTAAAAATCCAACCGAGGAAGATATAAAATATTTAAAAAGAGAATTCGATCTTCATCCTTTAGTATTGGAAGAATTAATTCCACCAAGTCATCGACCAAAAGTAGAATCTTATAAAAAATATCTTTTTATGGTTTTTCATTATCCTATTTATAGTAAAGAAAAGAGGGAAACCAAACCCAGAGAACTAGATATCATTATAACTAAAAATGTTTTAATCACCAATCATTATAAATCACTTGTTCCTTTAAAAATTCTATTTGATAAATGTAATCTTTATCCCGAAGCAAGAAAAAAATATATGAGTTTGAGTGCTGGTTATCTTTTATTTTTTCTTCTTAATGAATTTTGGAACAACTGCCTCACTAAATTAGACAGAATTGATTCTAAGATAGAAAATATCGAAGAAGAAATTTTCCAGGGAAAAGAAAAAGAAATGGTAACCGAAATTTCGTTAGTTAAAACTGACATAATTAATTTTTGGCGGATTGTCGAACCTCAAGGAGAAACTTTAGAATCGCTTTCTAAAGAAGGGGTAATTTTTTTTGGAGAAAGCTTACTTCCCTACTTCTCCGACATTATAGGCATATATTCGCAAGCTAGTAATAGTTTACAAACTTATAAAGAAACAATTTTAGCCTTAGAAGACACCAATCAATCTCTTCTTTCAGCTAAAATAAATGAGGTTATGCGAGTTTTAACCGTCTTTTCGGTGATTATGCTTCCATTAACTTTAATTGCCAGTATCTGGGGAATGAATATTATTCTTCCTTTTAATAATTCTCAGTTCGGTTTTCCAATAATAATATTAACAATGCTATTTTTAATTGGAATTATGATAATTTATTTCCGTAAAAAGAAATGGCTATAAACTAATCTATTAATGGAGGACTAACCGGAGCAAGATTTCCAAACCTTAATTCAATGTGTTCAATATTTTTTCTCTTTTCAAAAGGAATTTCTTCTAAGACCGCCTTGAGTTTTGTTAACTGCCAATCTATATCTCCTTGGGGATTAAGATAGATTTCCCAACCATCAAAAGTTTCCATATTCAATCTTTCTCCAGAAATTATATTAACAGTTTTTAAAGAAATTTTTAAATTATTTTTCAGCCAAGAATTAATACTGAAAATTTGATTTAGTTTTTCTTTTTCAATTACTCTATTTCCCAATTTCAATTCTATTTCCTGAACTAAGTTTTTGATTTTCAATAAATCTGATTCAGCTTCAGTAATTTCTTTAAAAATTATTCCCTCATTGTCCAATAAAAAACTTTTTTCATCCTGATACCAAATAGCCATTTCCTGTCTTTGTGTTAAAGAAACGTTTAAGGTACTCGGCAATCTTCTATCAATCGTAACCTTAGATATCTCTGGAAAATTATTCAAGACGTCTTTTTTTATCTCATTTTGATTAATCAAAAAAATACTTCTTGTTTTAAAGAATAATATTTGTTTGTTTAACTCTTTTTCAATTATTAAATTAATATCTTGCTTCGGAATGTTTTCTACGCTGGCGATTGTAATCTTTTTCACTTGAAAAAAGGAAGAAAAATAAACTAAATAAAAAACTGCAATTAACATTAATAAAATTAAAAACCCAGACCAAAAAAAACGATTTTGAAAAATTGATTTCTTTTTTTTAATTCTATACGGTTTGTAAAAGTTTTTCCTCATAAACCTCTTTTTATTTTCCTTAATTTCTCAAAAATAAAAGTGAGCCAGTATTTTTTTGAAAGAGGAAAATCCTGAGTTTTTAAGTATTCTTTTTTATAACCGCCGAAACCCATTTTAAAAAGAGTGGGACCAGCCCAAGGATGTTTTGACTGTTTTTTAGGATTAATATAACCCCAAAAATCATATAAAACACATCCTCTTTTTTTTGCTTCTTTAATCGCCTCCCACTGTAAAAGATAAGCAGCTGGAATTTTATGATATTGCGGCAATAAAGCAGCCTGGTGATAAAAACCAATTTTTTGCCAAAAAATAATTAAAGCTGAAGATATAATTTTTCCTTGATATTTTCCAAAAAACAACATTACTTCTTTGTTTTTTAAAAAAATATTGAACTCATTTTTTACATATTTGAAAGAAAAGGGTATGAATTTTTGAACCGCAGCTACTTCTTCAACAAGTTTTTGGTATATTTTAACATCATCTGATTTCATGCTTTTTTCAATTACAATATTTTGATTAAGCGATGTTTTACGAATAAGATAGCGTGTAGTTTTCCGCATATTTTTTAAAAGTTCGTCTTCTGAAAAATTAATATCAAGCTTCCAAGTACTTTCATAAGAATTAGCATGCATTGGAGCTTCTCTAAACTCTAAATCACGAAATATTGCTTTATTTTCTTCAGTTTTTTCCCACAAAGGATTTATTCTAATAAAACTTGCTTTTTCTTTCTTTCCAATTTTTTTAAGTTTTTCTAATAATGTTTTAAAAATCTCGCGTTTGAAAACATTAATATTCGGCCCATGTTGAATTAAAAGAAAAGTGTCTCGTTTAGCTATTATTTTTGAAACTAAAGAAAGTCCAAGCAATTTTTCTTTGTCGTAAATTCCCAATCTCCAAATTTTATTTCCCATCATTTTTTGAAATTCTCCCCAATTCCAAGAACTCAAAAAAGTCTTTTCTTTATATCTTAAAAGAAAATCTTCCCAGATTTCTTTATTAGTTATTTCCTTAATTTCCATAATTTTTTAGAAAATTAACAATTCTTTTAGCCCGTTTTTCTGAAATATTTATATGAGTCGGTAAATTTAAAATTTTTTCAGCAACTTTTTCTACCTTAGGACAGCTTCCTAATACATATTCAATTTTTTCTAGGTCGGTATCAGGAGGAACTATAGGTTTTTTTCGCCAGCCATCATTTAAAAAAATTTTTCTTTTTCTCGCTTCTATTAAAATTTCATTTGTATTAAAGTTAGTTAAAATCGAATAACGCATAAAAACTGGTATTCTATCTTTAATATGCTTATTAAATGGCAAAATAAAATCAGTATTTTTTAATTCTTTTTCATAAAAATCAGCTATTTTCCTTCGGTGTTTATTAAACTTTTCTAATTTTCTAAACTGATTTAAAGCTAAAATAGCTAAGCTATTAGGAAACTTCTTAGGAAAATATTTAGGAATTTTTCCTCTTTTTTCTTTTTTGTAAACCGATTTTGATAAAATTAAAAGTTTATGAAAAGCTACTAAAAAAACTTTTCCTAAATATTCATTTAATTTGTAAGCTGGCAAAATTAAATAATTCATTAAAACTGGATGTAATAACTGTTGAAAGATCCATAAATTTGAATTGTAATCAATTTTTTCTTGAAATTTTTTTATTCTCTCAGCTAATTTTTCATTATTAGTCACTACTATTCCACCGAATACCGAAGAAATTATTTTATCCCTACCAAAACTAAAAAAAGCAATATCTCCAAAAGTTCCACAAGGTTTGCCTTTATATCTTGCTCCTAAACTATGAGCGCAATCCTCAATTAAATATAAATTATTTCTCTTAACAATCTCTAAAATTTCCTCAATCCCTTCAGCAGGCCAACCAAAAGTATGCTGGATAATAACTGCTTTTGATCTAGAAGTAATTTTTTTCTTTAAATCTTCTGGATCTAAATTAAGAGTATCGTCAATATCTACAAAAATTGGCTTAGCCCCTCTTTCTAAAATAGGATTTACCGCTGCATTACAGGTAAAAGCTTGAAGTAAAATTTCATCATCGCATTTTTTTATATCTAAAGCATCTAAAATTGCCATTAAACCAGATCGCCCGCTATTAAAAGAAAAAGAATATTTTACTTTTAAATATTTCTTAAATTCTTCTTCTAATTGTCTAACGGCTACGCCTTTCTTAAATTTCCAAGGCTGAAAAAGTAATTTAAAAGATAGTCGAATATCGTCATTTTCGGTGTTTGGTGATAAAGATGTTGAAATTGGTGATAAAAAACTCATTTTAATAATTGTTTAACTAATTGACCTGGTACCCGGCTTTCCAAAATTATTATATCCCCTTTTTGGCAAAAACTTTTAATTTTTTCAAAAATTTCTTTTGAGTTTTCCAAAAAAATTACTTTCTTACCTGCCTCTTTTTTAATCTCTTCAAATCTATCTTTAGTGATAATAATAGCTAAATCACAAACTTCAGCAATTTTCTTTCCTATTCTTTGATGAATTTCTTTAGAAGTGCTGCCTAATTCTATTAAACAGGGCATAATAATTACTTTCTTTCCCGGCCAAGTCTTTATGTATTCTAAATGAGCAATTACGCTATTAGGATTTGCCGAATAAGTAGCATCAAGAATATTTAATTCATTTATTCCATTTTTAAATTGTATTCCTCCAAATTTATTTTTAATTTTTTCGCAGGATTTGGAAATTTCTTCCTGGCTCATTCCCAATTTTTGAGCAACGGCCATAGCTCCCAAAATATTTTCTTCTCCTTTTTGAACAGTTTCTTGACCGTAAAGAAATTTCTTAATTTTTGTTTTTTTATAAAGATCTACACAATATTTATCCTTTTCATTGAAAAAGGCTATCCCGTCTTCAGGTAAGCTTTCTATTAATTCATACTTTCCTTTAATAATATTCTCCTGAGAACCAAAGATAGCTAAATGTTGTTCGTTTATCCCGGTCAAAATGCCAATTTTAGGCTTAGTAATATCGCAAAGTAGCTTAATTTCTCCTCTTTTATAAGCTCCCATTTCGCAAATAAAAATTTCGTGTTCGGGTTTCAAATCATTCAAAATACATTGAGGCACGCCAACTTCAGTATTCTGATGTTCTTTAGTTTTCAAAACTTTGAATTTTTCAGACAAAATTGTAGCTAAAAATTCCTTGGTTGATGTTTTGCCATAGCTCCCAGTAATACCGATTACTAATAAATTTTTAAATTTTTCTCGCTTTTTCTTAGCTTTTTTAATAATTTGGTTTCTCCACAAAATTGCTAATGGCTGAAAAAGAAAAACAATAATCGAAACAACCAATGGGGTTAAAATATCAAAAACTAAAAGTCCAAGCGGATAAAACGAATCACCAATTATTAGTTTGGGATACATATATACTACATTCATTTGGTAAACAAAAATCATTCCCTTAAAAAGAATAAAAAGAAACAAAATTTCTATTATCAAACCAGTTAGAATTAAACAAAGAATTTTTTTAGTTAAAATAGGAACTTTTAGTTTTTTCCCAAAAAAATCTTTCAACGCTTTTAATGATTCAGCAACATATAGAAAAAATAAAATTCCAAAAATAATAACGAAATATAAAAGAAGAAAGGAGGGCCTTGTCAGGAATTCTGGAATATTTTCAAAAAATCCAGATATAAAAGAACTTAAAATAACAAGAACTAAAAAAAATTTTAAATAAATAAGTTTACTCAATAAAAGTTCTTTTCCTTTAGCTGTTTGAAAATGAGCTAAAAGTCTAGGAACGCGGTATTCTTTTAGTTGCCAAAGATAAAGCCAAAATAAAATTGCTTTTGTTTCTCGAATAAGCCAAAAAAAACTTAAAGCAAAAATCATAATCTTGCTTTTAAAAATTTAAGAATAATTTCAGACAATTGTTCAGGTTTTTTCCTGTGAGGGTTGTGATCAGCTCCTTCAATAATTTCAATTTTTGAATTAGGAATTATTTTTCCTAAAGCAATACCATTTTCTAAAGATAAAGTTTTATCTTTTTTACCCCAGATAATTAAGGTAGGAATTTTAATTTGAGCAGCAAGATTAGTTAAATCTTCATTTGAAACTTTTTTAAAGGTTTCTTTCATTGTCCCCTTGGCTAAATAATAATCTGAAGTACCGGCAATTTTATAAATTATTTTTCTTGCCAAAGGATAAATTATTTTTTTAAAAAACGGAGTAGAAAAAAGTGGATAGCTGCTTTTAGTTAAGAAAAAAGCAAATCTTTGACGAAAATTGAACTTTTTCTTATTTCTGATAACTGCAGCATCGCATAAAATTAAGGCTCTTATTTTTTCGGGAAAGAGAACGGTAAATTTAGTAGATAATCCTCCGCCAAGTGAATGCCCAAGTAAAAAAAAGTTTTCCAAATTAACTGCTTTAGTGAAACTCAATATAAAATTAGTATAATCTGTTACTTCCCATCCTTTCGACGGAAAGGAACTTTTTCCAAAACCGGGTAAGTCGGGACAAATTACTTTATAGCCATTTTCAGCTAAAATCTGCTGGACAGAAAGCCAAGAATCAGAAGAACCTCCCCAGCCGTGTAAAATTAAAATAACAGGACCATCTCCTGCAATTTTATAATTGATTCTTAAATTGTTAATAAAAACTATTTTCTCTTTCATAGAAAATTTATTGAAATTAAAATATTATTATAGGATCTAATCTCTTGAAATTTTCTTAAATCCTGAATATTTTTGCAATACATCTGGAACAATTATTGTTCCATCTTTTTGCTGATAATTTTCAATAATGGCAATTAAAGTTCTGCCAATAGCAAAAGCTGTGCCATTTACTGTATGAACAAAATTTAATCCTTTTCCTTCTACTGTTCGATACCTAATATTAAGCCTTCTTGATTGGAAATCGGTACAATTGCTTGTTGAATGGGTTTCTCGATAAGAATTTTGGCTTGGTAGCCAAGCTTCAATATCATACTTGGAAGCTACTGGAAAACCTAAATCACCAGTACATATTCTAATTATTCGATATGGTATTTTTAATTTTCTCATTAGTTTTTCCTCTATTTGTAAGAAAAACTGATGTTCTTTTTTAGAATCTTCTGGCTTGCAAAAACTAAACATTTCTATTTTATCAAATTGATGAACTCTAAAGATTCCTCGAGTATCTTTACCATAACTACCCGATTCTCTTCTGAAACAAGTAGAAAAACCAGCATATCTTAGTGGTAAATCTTTCTCTTCAAGAATTTCATCAGCATGCATTGTACCTAAGGACTGTTCAGCAGTAGCAATTAAAAATAAGTTATCTTTTTCTATATGATAAGCTTCTTCTCCATCAAACTGTTCAGGATAACCCATACCTAAGGCCATTCTCGGCTTTATCATCACCGGAGGAATAATTGGTATAAATCCTTGCTTAGTTAAAATATCAAAAGTAAAATTTATTAAAGCAAATTCAAGTAAAGCAATTTGTCTTTTTAAATAACCGAAACGGCTACCAGAAACTTTAGCCGCTCTTTTAACATCAATCAAATCAAGGTTTTCTGCAATTTCTAAATAATCTTTCGGCTGAAATTCAAACTTCGTTTTCTCCCCTACTTCTCTTAAAACTAAATTATCTTTTTCACCCTCTCCAGGTAATACTTCATCAAAAGGCAAATTAGGAATTTTAAGCATTAATCCTTCAAACTCTTTTTTTATTTTTTCTAATTCCGGCTCAAGTTTTTTAAGTTTAATTTTAATTTCTTTCGCTTTTTGAATTTCATTTTTACCAAGCTTATTTTGTTGAGCCCGCAATCTTTCTATTTTTTCAAGTTCTTCTCTTTTGCTTTTATCTAATTCCAAAAGCTTATTAATATCAACATTAACTTGTTTTTTTCTACATCCTTCTTTAACTTTATCGGGATTTTCTCGAATAAATTTAATATCTAACATAATTAAATTTTATTTAGCTTTCATTATTGGAAATAAAATTACTTCTCTTAAGCTATGGGAATCAGTTAATAAAGCAACTAATCTGTCAATTCCCATGCCAAATCCAGCGGCCGGCGGCATACCATACTCCAAGGCTTCTACAAAATCCTTATCCATTCTTTGAGCTTCTTCTAAGCCAGATTTAAATGATTCTTCCTGTTCTTTAAATCTTTTTCTTTGTTCTAAGGGATTATTAAGTTCCGAAAAAGCATTAATAAGTTCTACTCCTCCGGCTAAAAGTTGAAAACTGGCCAATTTTAAAGGTCTATCATTTAAGGATTTAGCTAAGGGTTGAAAACCTAAAGGATGATTAATGATAAAGCATGGCTTTAAAATTTTAGGTCTACAAAATTTCTTATAAATTTCATCTGCAATTTCAGCTTTAGCCCTTTCTTTTTCAATCTTAACTCCCAATTCTATAGCTTTTTTATATAAAGCTGGCTGATTAATTTCATCTAAATTAATTCCGGTATATTTTTTAAGCAATTGATAAAATTCAATCCGCTGCCAAGGAGGTTTAAAATTAATCTTTTTACCTTCATGCTCTATTTCCAATTTACCAAAAACTTTTTTTAGAACAGAAACAAACATTTTTTCGGTAAGTTTCATCATATCTTTATAATCAGCATAGGCCCAATAAAATTCTAATTCAGTAAAATCCGGATTATGCGCCCTGTCTATTCCTTCATTTCGAAAACATTTTCCAATTTCATAAACTTTTTCAAATCCGCCAACAAGTAATCTCTTTAAATAAAGTTCCGGAGAAATCCTTAAATATAAATCAATATCTAAAACATTAAGATGAGTTTTAAAAGGCTTTGCTCGTGCTCCTCCATAAATTGGCTGTAAAATCGGAGTTTCTACTTCTAAAAATCCTTCTTTTTCTAAAAAATTGCGAATTTCTTTAATAATTGCCGAACGAATTTCAAATTTCTTCTTTACTTCAGGATTAAAAATTAAATCTAAATACCTTTTTCTAAATCTTTCTTCGACATCTTTTAAACCATGCCATTTTTCAGGCAAGGGCAATAAGGATTTTGCCAATATTTTATAATCTGCTATTTCCAGAGTTTTTTCTCCTTTTTTGGTTTTAAATAAAATTCCCCTTATTTCAATAAAATCTCCTATATCAAAATTATTCAAAAAAAACTCGTAAACTAATTCTCCAACTCTATCTTTTTTAAGATAAGCTTGAATTTTAGCTGAGCCATCATTAATATCAAAAAAAGTTGCTCCACCATGTACTCTTAAAGAATAAATACGACCTACTAAAATTACTTCCTTCTTGAGACTAGAAATAGAAGAAAAACTTTTTAAGGCATCAGATATTTTATGAGTTCTTTTAACAGTAGCTGGATAAGCTAAAATACCGCTTTTTTTAATTGCTTCCAGTTTTTTTAATCTATTTTTTTTCAATTTATCAATCGTTGCCATGTTAGTATAATTCTACTTTATTTTAAAAAGAAGGTCAAAAGAAAAAGACAAATGCAAAAATTCACACTTGTTTTTAGTAAAAGAAAAAAATCAATATTTCAGAATCCAAAAGTATAATAATTAAATACTCTGGAATTCTTCCTGCTAACAACTATATGATAGTTACAGTTAAAATAATAAGCCCTCCGTATTCTAAAAGCATCCAATTTTTCTGACAATTTAATTTCTATTAGTTTTAGTCTAAACTTTAATTATTTCCTTTTTTTCTTTGACTTATTTTTTAAAATACCCCTCTTTTTCAACTTTCTATTAAGTCGTTTTTTGTTTTGCCATCCTATTCCCATTTTTTTTATCTTTTATTTTTTAATTACATTTGCGACCTTTTAATTTATTTTATTTTGAGGCAAAATACCACTCCAAAATTCTTTGAGCTAATGGTTGGGTTACAGATTGACCCTCCTTAACATCTTTAATCATTATAGTTAAAACTATTTGAGGCTCATCATATGGAGCAAAAACAGTAATCCAATTATCCAAAATATCTTTTTTTTCGGTTTGAGCACTTCCTGTTTTACAAGCAGCAGAAACATTCAGTTGGTCCAACCAGCCCGTAGCCGTACCATTAGTTACTGCTTGCTTCATTCCTTCTCGAACTACTTTTAGGTTCTCTGGTTTAATAAATCCTTCTCTGATAATTTCAGGTTTTATCTCTTTGATTAAGTTTTTATCTTTATCAATGATTTCTTTTACTACTTGGGGACGAAACAATTTATCACCATTGGCGATAGACACAAAACTGGTTGCCATCTGAAGAGGGGTTATTCCAAGATAACCCTGACCAATTGATAAATGATAAGTGTCTCCGTCTAACCAATTCTCTCCTTTAACTGCTTTTTTCCAAGCAGGGTCGGGAATAAATCCTTTTTCTTCTCCCGGAAGGTCAATTCCCGTTTTTTCTCCCCAACCGAAAAGTTCAAGATACTTTTTAATTCTGGTAGGACCTAGTCCCTCCTGATCTTCATATCCTCCTCCAATTGTATAAAAATAAACATTACAAGATTCCGCAATAGCTTTTCTCATATCTGTCCAACCGTGGACTTTCCAATCTTTATACTCCCAAGTTTTTTCCGGGTTCCAAAAATCCGGAACGTTAATTTCCCCTAAGCAATTAATCTTTTTTTCAGGAGAAATTATCTTTTCCTCTAAAGCTGCCGCAGCAGTTAAAGGTTTAATATTAGAACCGGTGGGATATTCTCCGGAAATAGCCTGATTAAAAAGCGGATTCAGAGGATTATTGTTAATTTGCTCCCATTCTTCATCAGACATTCCTTTAGAAAATAAATTATTGTCAAAACTTGGGACACTAACTAAAGATAAAACTCCTCCGGTTTTCGGATCTAAAGCTACTACTGTTCCTGCTTCTGCTCCGGTTTCTTTTAGTCTTTTTTTTAATTCCTCTTCAATTTTTTTCTGAAGTCCAGAGTCTAACCATAAAACCAGACTATCTCCCGATTCCGGAACTTTGCTGATTTCTTCTGAAATAAAATTTCCTTCAGCATTTCTTTCGGTTAAAATTTCCCCTGGTTTTTCTATTAATATTTCATTATAGAATTCTTCTAAACCAGTTAATTCCCCAGTTTTTCTTTTATAACCAATTAAATGTGAAAAAACAGCACCATCTAAATAATCCCTCACCGTATTGTTTTCAATTTGAAAACCGGTAAGTTCTTTAATTTTTGTTTCAAGGACTATTAGTGTTTGATGGTCAAGGTTCTCTGAAATTACTACCAAAGAATCTTTACTTTTTTCAATTTTTTCTTTTAAGCTCTCAAATTCTTTTCCAGTAATCTCGGCAATTTCCCTTAAAATCTCTTCTCTCTTTTCTTCTTCTTTTGAAAAATTATTTTTCCTGCAAATTAAATCAAAACTCGGCTGATTGAAAACCAGTTGATTTAAGTCTTTATCATAAATTACTCCTCTTTCAGCTTGAATCTGACGAATGATAAATTTATTTCTTTCAGCTAAAGCTGAAAGGTTTTTGCCCTCAACTACTTGAAATTGAAAGGTTTTGGCAAAAATAACTAAAATTAAAAATAAAGTAAAAAATAGAAACAATTTCAAAACTTTTTCTTGAAGGGGAACTTCAAATTTTTGTTCTGAAACACCTAATTCTTCTTCTTTTTTTTGAGCAAGTTTATCTAAGAGAATCTCGTGCGGCTCAATTTCTGTTTCAGAATACAGCTTTACTTTTAATTGATGGAATTTGAACATATTTTTTTAAAACAAATTTAATAAAAAGAGATAGAATTACTAAAATTAAAATATAAAATCCAAAAAAATTTTCCGAAAAAATATCTAAAAAAAATCCGCCAATAAAGGCTGCCATAACACCCTGCCATTGATAATAAGAAGCAAAAAAACTGATAAGAAAAACTGTAACTAAAACTAAATTAAAAACCCAGTAATTATTCAAAAATATATTAAAATGAATTAAAAAACTGGTCTGAAGTAAGGTTAAAATATAAAGAGATATGGCTAAAATTAAAACCTTTTTCATGGCGAAGAATTAATTATTAAAAATTAGTAATAATAAATAAAATTTTTATATTTCCTAAGTTAAAAGATGGCTCAATTTCCGCTTGTTGAAATGGTTGAATATCATTTTTCATTATTTCTTTGACTTCGCCAACCAAAAGCCCTTTAGGAAAAATTCCACCCAAGGAGGCAGTAGTCACCAATTCTCCTTTATTAATTTCGGCAGCCAGAGGAATAAGATCTAATAAAAGTTTATTTCCTCCTTTTCCTTTAATTATTCCCTGAACTTCTTTTTCGGAAATTTCGGCATCAAAAAAACTTTCTTTATTGGAAATTAAGACAACTTTTGAAAAATCTTTATAAACTGTGCCAATTCTTCCTATTAAGGCTTTTCGCTGGTTGATAACAGGAAAATTTTCAGAGATGCCATCGTTTGAACCTTTATTAATTAAAAGTGTATCTTCAGAAATATCTTTACCAATAACTTCAGCCAAACTTAATTGAAACTCTTTTTCCAAACCTATTTCTAAAGATTCTCTTAAAAACTCGTTTTCTTGTTTTAATTCTCTCAATTTATTATTTTCAGCTCTTAATTCTTCAATAGTCAATTTAAGATTATCTATTTCATTTTTTGAATCTCTATTTATGGAAATTGCTTTTAAAAAACCAGAAATATTATCACCAGCTTTCCAAAAAGTTTTTTGAATCGGCGAGGAAATTGAATAAAAAAAGTTTTTAATTGTTTTGGAAGAATTAGTCAAATTTAAAACAAGAAAAAAAACAACTAAAAAGAGTATTATAATGCTGATTTTTAACTTTGGAGACAGCTTCATCGTCCTTATTATACCCCATATTTTCTACTCTTGACAGAGGTTTCTGAATTAATATAATAGGCCTTAGATATTAAAAAGGTCGTTAAAATTAACACTAAACTGTTTATGACATACAACGAATTTTCTACTCCTGTTATTAATCAGGATATTGACGAAGAAACCACAGATAACGAAGATTTAAATGAAAACTCAGACGAAGATTCAGAAAAAGATTCAGACGAAGACTTAGAAGAAGAAAGTGAGTAAAAAAAGTGAGTAAAAAAACTGCCTCTTATACAAGGGGCAGTTTTTTTGTATTAAAAATCCCGGCAACGTCCTACTTTCTCACTTAATAAGCAATATCATCGGCGCAGGTCGGTTTAACTTCTCTGTTCGGAATGGGAAAAGGTGGTACCCGACCGCTATAATCACCGGGAAAATATATTTATGGCTCATGGTCATTAATTGCCAGCCAAGAAGATTTAATGATTTATTAGTACTGCTTAGCTTAAGCGGTTACCCGCCTTACACTTACAGCCTATCAACCTCATAATCTCTGAGGAATCTATGAGTCCTAATCTTGAGTCCTGCTTCGTGCTTAGATGCTTTCAGCACTTATCAGTTCCCGACTTAGCTACCCAGTAATGCTCCTGGCGGAACAGCTGGTACACCAGAGGTCAGTTCATCTCGGTCCTCTCGTACTAGAGACAACTCCTCTCAAGACTCGACGCCTACGGTAGATAGGGACCAACCTGTCTCACGCATATTAATCTCTTGTTACCAAAAGTATGGACTATATCACCATCCAATAAGATATTTCTTATCTTATAGGAGACCAACGTGTTATGGAATTTATTCCATCTATTCCACTAAAAGTAGAATAAGTCTCTACAGGGTCAATCCCAATAAATTAGGATGACTTCCCTCGGTATTATCCTAATATACGACAGGTTGGTGTCAATATTATTAGGACTTCACCGATATGAGTTGGTTTTTTCGATCACGATTACTCGTGAAAGCCGCCATGTGTCCTCAATGTCTTGGATTCTTTTTTTTGACGGTTTGAACCCAGCTCGCGTAACGCTTTAATTGGCGAACAGCCAAACCCTTGGAAGCTGCTTCACCTCCAGGATGCGTTGAGCCGACATCGAGGTGCCGAACAGGGCCGTTGATATGGACTCGCGGGCCCTACTAGCCTGTTATCCCCGGGGTAGCTTTTGGCTGATGATCTTCCCCTTTTCTAATAAAAAGGGTCGGTTCACTAAGTTCCACTTTCGTGTCTGCGCAGCATATCCGCCTTGCAGTCAAGCCGGCTTTTGGCTTTGCCCAATCACTCCGATTTCCATCCGGAGCTAGCCGACCTTTAAACGCCTCCATTACCTTTTAGGAGGCAAGTGCCCCACTTAAACTGACCGTCAAACACTGTATCCGCTATTAAAAGCAGATTAGAACTAAGGCTCTGAAAGGAAGGTGTTTCATTGACGACTCCATCCTGACCGAAATCAGAATTTCAAAGTCTACCTTCTACACTACGCATCCAAAAACTAAGCTCAATATCTGACTACAGTAAAGCTCCCGGGGTCTTTCCGTCTAGCCGCAGGTAACCGGCATCTTTACCGGTATTGCATTTTCACCGGGCTCCTCGTTGAGACAGTTCCCTAGTCGTTAAGCCATTCATGCGGGCCAGAACTTACCTGGCAAGGGATTACGCTACTTTAAGACGGTTATAGTTACCGCCGACGTTTACTGGCGCTTCAGGCAGTTAGCCATTCCAATAAATTGAAATGACCGCCGCCGTTAACGTTCCAGCACTGGTCAGGCCTCAGCCCCTATACATCCTCTTACGAGTTAAGCAGGGACTTATGTTTTTGATAAACAGTCGCTAGGGATACGTTCGCTGCGGCCGCCCTAAGGCGGCAGATCTTATTCCGAAGTTACGACCACTTTTTTGCCGAGTTCCTTAACGAGGTTTCACCCGTTCACCTTGGTGCATTTACACCAGCCTACCTGTGTTGGTTTTAGTACGGACCCAGTATTCTTATCTCTCCGGGCTTTTCTTGACAGTTTATTCAATAGATTAGTCCCGTCCGAAAACAGAACTCAACTGTAAATCCAATAATACACCCTATCTCTTAAACTGTGTCCCCCTTTGAAAAAATACTGAGGGGCCGGAATATTAACCGGCTGTCCATCACCTACTCCTTTCGGATTTGGCTAAGGACCGCCTAACCCTTGGCTGATTATCATTGCCAAGGAAACCTTAGGCTTTCGGTGTCTAGGAATTTCACCTAAATTGCGGTTACTCATGCCAACATTTTCACTCCTCCATCTTCCACCTCGCCTTCCGGCTCAGCTTCAACAAATGAAGGACGCTCCCCTACCATCCGCTAAAAAATTAGCGGGTCCTTATCTTCGGTACTAAGCTTAGTCCCGGAAATCTTCGGTGCAGAACCCCTTAGTTAGTAAGCTGTTACGCACTTTTTAAAGGATAGCTGCTTCTGAGCTAACCTCCTAACTATCAATGGAATTCCACCTCCTTTGAAACACTTAGTTTAGTTTAGGGACCTTAGATGAAGGTCTGGGCTGTTTCCCTTTTGAATATGGAGCTTAGCCCCCACATTCTGACTGCCGCCGTAAAACAATACCGGTATTCGGAGTTTGGTTGGAAAGACTAGGTAAAACCCACGTAATTCCATCCAGTGCTCTACCCCCGGTATTTAAGCGACGACGCTAGCCCTAAAGCTATTTCGGGGAGAACCAGCTATTACCAAGCTCGATTAGCTTTTCACTTCTTACCACAACTCATCCCAAGATATTGCACGGTCTACGGGTTCGGGCCTCCTTCTGTCTTTCGACAGAACTCACCCTGGTCATGGCAAGCTCGCTTGGCTTCGGGTCTTCCCCCACCACTATTTGGACGCGCTGTTAACGCTCGCTTTCACTTTACCTTCATGCCAAAAGCATTTAGATGTAAGTGGTGAAGGGAACTCGTTGGCTCGTTCTACAAAAAGCACGCCGTCACCGAAATACATAACAAGTTATGTACTCAGCTCCGACTCCTTGTAGGCAAAATGGTTTCAGGTTCTATTTCACCGGGATCACCTCCCTACTTTTCACCTTTCCCTCACGGTACTCGTTCACTATTGGTGAGATTGAGTATTTAGCCTTGGCCCTATAGTTGGGCCTGCTTCCCACAGGGTTATCGCCCCGTGGTACTCAAGAAAAATATTAAGGAGCGTAAAACCGTTTTCGTTTACCGGACTTTTACCGTCTTTGGTCGCCCTTTCCAGGGTCGTTCAACTAACGAAGCTTTACCTAAGTGCTCTCCCTCAGAAACATTTGTCTTAAGAACAAATACTCCTGACAATACTCCCTTACAACACCGAATATATAAAATTATATGCTCGGTTTAGGCTCTTCCCTTTTCACTCGCCGCTACTAAGAGAATGTGCATTATAAATAACGCATTTTTTTCTTTTCCTCCGCTTACTGAAATGTTTTACTTCAGCGGGTTTACTCCAAGCACATATGTGCTTAGTAATTTTGCTCATCACAAAATTAGGTTTCCCCATTCGGAAATCCCCGGATCAAAGGTTGCTAGACACCTACCCGAGGCTTATCGCAGCCACGCCACGTCCTTCATCGCCTCAATCTCCCGAGGCATCCACCATTTGCCCTTATAATTTACCTACTTGGCTAGCAATTAATAACCACGATTTTATACAAGAAGAGATTTATCTCTTCGAGTACGCCCCGCTGCGGCGGGGCTCAATTGTCAAAGTTCGTTCCAATATCTGTTTCCAATCAAAAACCGCTTTTAAGAAGCGGGTTTCTGAAATATAAAAAATCTCAGAATTTTTAACCGCTTTCTTTATTTAAAACGATTTTCTTATCATCCATAACTAAATCTAATTTAACAAACTAAAAAAGTTTGTCAAGTTTTTAACCTAAGGCAACTCTTAAAGCTACTCTTTGGAAATCTTTTCTCTTACTTCTTCAATTATTTTAGCTGCTGCTTCTTTTCCTCCTAAGCCAAAGGATAAGCCCAAGGCCAGGGTAATCATGGCAACAAAACCAATAACCAAAGTATTAATAATAGTTGGAGTAACTCCTAACTGAAGCAAAATAGCTAAGCCGGCAAAAATATAAATTGCCCAACGAACAGCCATTCCTAAAAATTCAGTATATTTTATTTCAATCTTTTTAACCGCTGCTTTAACAACCTTTTCTAAAATATCAGCTAAGATTATCGCTACCACAAAAATAGCTGCTGCTATTATTAAATTAGGAAGCCAGCTAATCACACTTCTTAAAAAACTAGCAAACTGAACAAATCCTAAAATTTCTACTGATGCTAACAAGAAGACAATAACTAAAATCCATTTACAAATAGCTCCGATAAAATCTGAAGGATTAACTTTTAATTCAGCTTTTTCTAAGGCTCCTTGCCATCCAGTTTTCTCAAAAAGTTTGTTAAATTTTATTCGGTTTAAAATTTCTGCTATTAATTTTCCGACACCCAAAGATATAAACCAACCGATAACAAAAATAATAATAGCTCCTATTAAAGCCGGAATAAAACCTAGAAAACCTTGCCAGGCTCCTTGTAAAGCTTGAAGAGTTACTACGCCCCAATCTGTAATCATAATTTTAAATATTAATTATTAATTTTCGCTCGACCTTTTTAAGATTAGTTTATTATACATCAAACCTCTACAGAGGTGAAGGTGGAAAAGAAAACGAAGTCTTCTTTGACTAAAAGACAAAAAAATTATCTATGTAGATAACTTTTGATGTGGACCTGGGCAGAATCGGACTGCCGTCACTACATTGCAAATGTAGAGTTCTACCATTAAACTACAGGCCCTAATTCAAACTTTCTTTATTATCTTACTAAATTTAATCCATAAATCAAGAAAAAAGATCTGAAATAGATAAGAAGCAATAATAATCTACAAAGGTATATTCCCATGTTTTCTGGCAACTCTCGGCTCTTTTTTATCTTTAAGCGAACGAAAAGCTTCAATCAGAACTTTTCTGGTATTTTTTGGATCAATAATTATATCAACCTGACCGAACTTTGCTGCTTCCAAACAGGATAAAATACTTTTATATTCTTGGAGTTTTTGTTTTTCTTTTTTCTCCGGGTCTTTGGCCGCAGCAATTTCTTTTTTATAAATAATTTTTACCGCTCCTTCCGCTCCCATAACACCAATCTGAGCAGAAGGCCAAGCAATTACTCTATCATATCCCAAAGAACGGGAGGCCAGAGCAATGTAAGCTCCGCCAAAAGCTTTTCTTAAAATCAAACTAATCTTGGGAACTGTTGCTTCAGAAAAAGCATAAAGAATTTTTGCCCCATGGCGAATTATTCCATTATGCTCCTGTTCCTTACCTGGAAGATAACCAGGAACATCCACAAAAGTAACTAAAGGAATATTAAAGCTGTCACAAAAACGGACAAAGCGGGCAATTTTATCTGAAGAGTCAACATCAAGAACTCCGGCTAAAACCTTGGGCTGATTGGCAACTACTCCAATAACCCGGCCCGAAAGCAAACCCAATCCCACAATTACATTTCGAGCAAAATGCTCTTGAATTTCTAAAAAAGACTTTCTGTCAAAAACTTCTTTAATAACAGCTTTCATATCATAAGTTTTCTGTTCCTCTTCGGGAATAATATTTAAAAGTTCCGTGCTTTCACCGGCAAAGAAGTCGCTGAAAAAACCTCTCCACCGCGGAGGATCCTCAAGGTTGTTCTGGGGAAGATAAGTAAGAAGTGTCCGAACTTTAGAAAAACAATCTTCTTCCGTTGCCAGCATAAAATGTGCACAACCACTTTTTTGATTATGTACTTCTGCTCCTCCTAACTCTTCAAAGGAAAATTCCTCACCGGTAACCGATTTAATTACTTCGGGACCAGTGATATACATCTGTCCAATCTTCTGAACCATAAAAACAAAATCAGAAAGTCCAGGTGAATAACAAGCTCCGCCGGCAGACGGACCTACAATTACCGTAATTTGAGGAACAACTCCGGAGGCTTTGATCATCTTTTGAAAAATTTCTCCATAACCATCAAGAGAAGCTATTCCCTCTTGGATCCTTGCTCCGCCAGAATCGATTATCCCAACAATTGGACTCCCTGTTTTTAAAGCCAATTCAATAACTTTAACAATCTTCTTAGCATGCATTTCTCCCAAGGATCCACCAATCTTGGTAAAATCTTGAGAATAAACACATACCTGGCGATCATTTATTTTTCCGAAACCGGTAATTACCCCATCTCCAGGAATTTTTTTTCGGTTCATTCCGAATTCTGAAAAACGACTCTCAACTAAAGGATCTAATTCGACAAAACTTTCCTTATCAAGCAGAAAATTAATTCTCTCTTTGGCAGTGAATTTTCCTTTCTGGTGTTGAAGTTCACTCCCTTCTTCCATCTCTTTTTTTACCTTAATATTTATTTTTTTAAATTCTTCTTTAAAGTCCATATTGTTTACATTTTTTTAAAATTTCTTCTTTATTTAATTTTAAAACTTTTTTTAACTTATTGACAATCTGACTTAAAAGCTTTTGATTGTCAACTTCTCGAAATTCGAGTTTAAGAGAAGTAGCTTTTCCTCGAAGCTCCTGAGGAAATTTATTGATATTAGTATTAAGACCAATCCCGATGATGGAAAATTCTGTTTTTGTGCTAATAATATTTTCTGATAGAATTCCAGCAACCTTTTTATTTCTTATCAAAACATCGTTAGGCCATTTAAGAATCGGTGAAAGCTTGAAACTTTGCAAGGACTCGGCTACCGCCAGTCCACCGGCTAAATTTAAGAAAGGAAGCCAGTCTGGAGATTTTGTTGGTAAAACCACTGTGATATAAAGTCCTCCCTTTGGAGAAAACCAAGCTCTTCTGTCTTTACCGCGACCTTTAGTTTGAGTTTCGGCAACAATAACAGTCCAAATTTTAGGTTTTACAGTCTTTGCTAGAAAATTAGTTGAAGAAACTTTTTTATAAAATTTGAGCTTCATAATTAAAAAACAACAACTAAAACTTGTCCTCCTTTCACTTGTTCTCCTTTTTTAATTCTAATCTCTTTTATTCTACCTGAAAAATCTGAAATAATCTCGTTTTCCATTTTCATTGCTGAAAGCAAAACAATCTTCTGCTCTTTTTCTATTTTTTCTCCTTCTTCAACAAAAATTTCGGAAACCGTTCCGGCAATAGGACTCTTAATCTCTTTTTGCTGAAAATCTCTCTTCTGAAAAAGCTCGCTCTCTGTTTTCAAAGATTTTTGAGACCCTAAAAAAGATAAAGGATCAGGAAGTTCAAAAACAAATTCTTTCTCTCCAACTCTGATTTTTATTTTTTCATCAGAAATTTCCGAAAGTTCAACGTCGTAAAACTTGCCTTTAATTTTTATTCTTATCTTCATAAATCTTCAAAGAGCTTTAATCTTTCCGACATTACCCAATTAGACAAAGCTTCCTCTTTTTTTTCTTCAGTTTTTTCTTTCTGCTTAAAATCTTTATAAATCTCAAAAACAAGATTAGCAATTTCCTCCTCCTCTATTTCTGGTTTTGTTTCCACAAATTCTTTTATTTTTTGGGGTTTAACTATCTTCTGAAGAATTCTGTTTTTTTCAATAAAATCTGTAGTAAAATTTCCTTTAAGAAAATTTTTATCCTTTAAAAGAACTTTAAAAAAAGGAATTGTAGTAGGCACACCTTCAATAATATATTCATCCAAAGCCCGAGAAAGTTTAGAAATTGCCTCTTCTCTATTTTTTCCCAAAGCTATAAGCTTAGCTAAAAGGGAATCAAAATATGGTTCTATCTTCTGGCCATGATGGCAAAAACTGTGCAGAAAAATACCTTGACCTCCCGGAGACAGATATTTTTTAATGGTACCGGTGCTTGGTCTGAAATTTTCTTCCGGAGACTCGGAATTAATTCTAGCCTCCACTGCCCAACCTTTTATAGAAACACCATCTTGAGTAAATGGAATTTCCTCTCCCTGAGCTATTCTAATTTGATATTCAACTATATCAATATTAGTTACAGCTTCAGTTACCGTATGTTCAACTTGAATTCGAGGATTAACTTCGAGAAAATAAAAATTTCTGTTCTTATCAAATAAAAATTCAACAGTTCCCGCTCCCTCATATCTTAAACTTTCTCCCATCTTTACAGCTAGCCTACCAATTTTTTCTCTTTCTTCTTCGGTAAGAAAAGTTGAAGGAGCTTCTTCAAACAATTTTTGATTTCTTCTCTGGATGGTACACTCTCTCTCTCCGAGATGCACAACTTTTTTTCCATCTCCTAAAATTTGAAATTCAATATGTCTTACATCTGTTAAATATTTTTCCAGGAAAAAGTCATTCTCGGAAAAAGCGAGCCCTATTTGTTTTTTTAATCCTAGACAAATGGAAAAAAGACTTTCAAATTCAATTTCTCCGTTAATCACTCTTAAACCAATTCCACCTCCTCCTTTCCGAGCTTTTAGAATAAAAGGAGGGGTGATTTTCTGCATCCATTTTACTAAATCCTTTTTATTTTTAATTGAACTATTACTCGATGGAAGTACCGGAATTCCTAATTTTCTAGCAATTTTTTTGGCTTCAATTTTATCCTCAAATCTCTTTAAAACCTTAAAATGAGGACCGATAAACTTGATCTTGTTTTTTTGGCAAAGTTTAGCAAATTGCCAATTCTCAGCCAAAAAACCATAACCAGGATGAATAGCGTCAACCTTGGCTTTCTTAGCAATTTCGATAATTCTTTTCCCGTCAAGATAACCGCTAGCTCCATCTCTTTCTAAAAAATAATATTCGTTAGCAAGTTTGGTTTCTAAAAAGTTATCCTCATCGCCAGGGTGAGGACAAAGAACAACAGTTTTAATCCCCATTTCGGTACAACTTCTAATAATTCTTAAAGCTATTTCTCCCCTATTGGCAATTAGAATTTTTTTTATATGGTTTGGCATAAATTATTGATTTCTATCATTACTTTTTTAGTAATTTCTTGAAGAATTTCTTTATACTCTTTGGTTTTTTCGTTTAAGTTTTTAGTTTCAGCTAATTCTCTTTCAAAAAATAAAGGTTGACCAATATTGATTTTAATAATCTTTTTAATATTTAATTTTCCCTTAGGAGGTAAAAGTTCAAAGGCCCCCTTAATTCCAACTGGCAAAATAGGAACTCCAGTTTTCAAAAAAATCTTAGCTATACCAAATTTTCCTTTTTGAATTTCTCCATTGATAGATCTTCTTCCTTCGGGATAAATAATTAGAATATCTCTCTTTTTTAAAATCTCAATTGCCTTTTCTACTACCATTTTTTTAGATTGGTCATTTTTTCTGTCTAAAGGAATAACTCCAGAAAGAAAATAGACAGCAGTAATAAACCATTTAATAGAAGTTTTAAAACCTTCGATATGACCAATAAAATGAAATTTTCTGGGTACACAAAGATAACCGTCTATTAGTATATCGAGATAGCTCTGGTGATTTGAAGCTAAAATAAAATTTCTTTTAGGAATATTTTCTATCCCTCGAATTTCTTTAATAAAAAGAAAATTTACAATCGGTTTTATAAATATTTTACAAAACCAAGAAAAAGCTATATTCATAAATTTTGGGCTGTTTCTTTGATAATTTTTTGAGAATCTTCCATAATCTCTTCTATTATTTCTTTACAACTCTTAATGTCGAATATTCCTCCGCCACAGAGTCCGCAAAGCAAAGGAGCTTGTTCAACATTCCCAGCCTCCACTTTAGAACCAGCAAATCTATCCGCTTTTATTTCTTCAGGAAATGGATTTTTTTCTTCGAGTTTTTTAATCTCCTTTGCCAACTCATTTTCTATCACTCTTACCGGATGATTGGTAAATCTAGCTACAACAACAATGTTTTCATCGGAAGCTTCTAAGACGGCTTTTTTGTAATCATTGTGAATCTGACATTCTTTGCTAGCTAAAAATCTCGTTCCCATTTGAATCCCATCAGCGCCTAAAATGAAAGCAGCCGCAGCACTTTTTCCATCACAAATACCCCCGGCAGCGATTAAAGGAATTTTTTCAATAATTCTTTTTGTTTGAGGTACTAAAACCATAGTAGTATTTTTTCCGATGTGTCCTCCGGATTCCAGTCCTTCCACCACGACTGCATCAGCACCACTATCCTCCATCTTTTTAGCTAATCTTGTAAAAGAAACTACAGGAATAATTTTAATTCCAGCTCTTTTTAAATATGGAAATAAAGGAAGAGGATTACCTCCTCCGGTAAAAACCACCGGAATCTTTTCTTTAATAACTACTTTTACCAGTTCCGCCACATTAGGATTTTGCAGCAATAGATTAACTCCAAAAGGATTTTTGGTCATTTTTCTGGTTTTTCGAATCTCCTCTTCAAGCCAAGAAGGAAGAAAAAAACCGGAGCCGATCACTCCTAATCCACCGGCATTGGAAACAGCCGAAACTAAAACCGATTCTGAAACTCCGGCCATTCCTCCTTGAATAATCGGATATTTAACGTTTAAAAGTTGGGTAAGTTTAGCGCCAAGCATATATAAATTTAATCTAAACTAATCTGTTTTCCTGCTCCTTTTTTTATTGCTTTCCTGTAAACAAGACTGGCTGTATATAAATCTTGAATTGCCAGTCCGGTAGAATCAAAAATAGTAATCTCTTGAGTATTTTGTCTCCCCAACTTCTTTTTGGTAACAATTTCTCCTAAAGAAGCATATATGTTTTTTTCCTGAATAATACCTTTTTTTAACGGAACGTTTATTTCCCCCGAATGGCTTGCCTGAGCCCAATCATCAATAACAATCTTTCCTTTTCTTAAAATTTGGGGATCCAGCTCTTCTTTCCCAGCCGCATCAGCACCAATCGCATTGATATGAGTCCCAGGTAAAATCCATTCTTTTTTGATGAAAGGTTTTTGAGAAGGAGTAGTAGTTACTAAAATATCTTGTTTCACTACTTCTTCTAATTCCGCATTTCTTATTTTAATTTTTGATTTGCTCAAAACCTCTGCCAACTTTTTAACGGCTTCTGGGCGGACATCAAAAACAAATATCTCTTTTATATCGCGAACTTTTGTTATTGCCGCTATTTGATATATCGCCTGCTGGCCAGCTCCAATAATCCCAAGGGTTCTCGCATTTTTTTTCGCTAAATATTTTACTGCTACTGCTCCGGCCGCACCCGTTCTCATCCCTGTAATATAAGTTCCATCTAATAAAGCCAAAGGTACTCCATTTTTTACATCATTCAAGATAATAGTCGCCATCACAGTAGGTAATCCCTTTTGAGAATTTTTAGGATGGACATTAACAATTTTTGTCCCGGCGATCTTTAATTTTAGAGAAAAAGCTGGCATTATCCGCAAATCTCCGCCATATTCTTCAAAATATAAATAGGTCTTTGGTGGCATTTGAACACTCTTTTTCCCATAATCACAAAATGCTTCTTCAACACAATTGATAACTTCTTTAATTTTACTTAATGGAATAATTTTTTTTATTTGAGTTTGATTTAAAATCAACATAATTTTTAATTAATAATTAATAAAGGCTTACGTTTTAAAATTTCGTTAGCCTCGGTTACTAATTCTTGAATTAATTCTTTTACAGAAACTATTTTATTAATTCTCCAAGCATTGGAACCGGCAAAAACTAAACCGTTTTCTAAATCACCTTTGCGAGCATTTTCCAAAACTTCCAAAATGCAATAACTTTTATCGCAAGCCATTCCTATGCACCCCCGACATTTTCTAGGATCCGGCTTCGGAGCTTTTCCCTCTAAGATTTTCTCAACCAAAGGAGTTTTAATAGCCCTGCCAGGCAAACCAACAGGAGAATGAATAATCACAATATCTTCTTTTTTCGCTTTTAAATAAGCCTCTTTAAAATTTTGATGAACATCGCATTCTTTAGTAGCCGCAAATCTGGTAGCCATCTGTACCCCCTTTGCTCCCGCTCTAAACATTTCCACAATATCTTTGCCATTGAATACCCCTCCGGCAGCAATCACTGGAATTTTAACTGTCCTCACTACTTCTTTAACAATATCAATAGTTTTTCTAAATGGATGTCCTTCTGGAAATCCGAGGTGCCCGCCGGCATCGGAACCCTCAACCACTATTGCCGCTGCACCTAGAACTTCTCCTTTTTGGGCAACTTTCACTGATGATGCCATTGAAAAAACAGGAACATTATATTTTCCCGCCATCTCAAAAATATCTTCTCTAAATCCCGCTCCTTGAATAATCAAATCAACTTTTTCCTCAAGAGCTGCTTTTACCAACTCGACAAAATGAGCAACAACCCCCATAATATTGATTCCAATAACGCCATTGGGCCCGGCAATTTTTCTAGCCTGCTTTATTTCCGATTTAACTTCATCCGGATTATCCATCCCGGAAACTGCAATAATGCCAACAGCTCCTTCTTTAGCTACATTTCCGGCTAAATTATGAAGGGAAACTCTCACCGCCATTCCTCCTTGAATTATCGGAATTCTGACTACGATATTCCCGACTTTTAAAGGGGGCAATTTAGTTTGAGGCAGAGATTCTTTTTGTTCTGCTTCTGCTCCTTTTTTTTCAAGTTCGTTTTTATCTACAACAGCAACTGTAAATCTTACCTCACATTTTTTTTCATCTCCAACAAAAGCCTCTCCCTTAAAATTAGCTATTTTGAAACCATAAAATCCTAAAAGTTCAACTTTATATCGTATTTTATCTCCAGGAAGAATTAACTTGTAAAAAAATGCACTTCTAACCTGATATGCCAAAAGATGTTTTTGTTTATGATCCTTACCTATTCTTTTTCTTAAAAGGATAGTTCCGGTTTGAGCCAGTCCTTCAACAACCAATACCCCGGGCATAATTTTAAAATCAACAAAATGACCTTTAAAATATGGGTCTTTTGAAAAAGTTTGTTTATAGCCAATAATAGTATTGCCTTCAATACTTTCTATTTCATCTACCCATAAAAATGGCTCATCGTAGGGAATTATTTCTTTTATCTGTTCTTTGTTTAAAAGCATAATTTTAAATTGCTAATCCTCCGTCAATATTAACAACTGTTCCGGTAATAAAACTGGCTTTTTCCGAAGCTAAAAAAACAATCAAATCAGCTACTTCCTCCGGCGTTCCAAGCCTGCCCAAGGAGGTAAGTTTTTTAATGGTTATCTTTAATTCTTCCGGCAAATTTTCAGTAAGCTTGGTTTCAATAAAGCCGGGGGCAATAGCATTAACCGTTACTCCAAATTTTCCTACTTCTTTAGCCAAAGATTTAGTAAAGCCGATTATCCCTGCTTTAGCAGCAGCATAATTAGTTTGACCGAAATTTCCGCGCTGGCCTACTACCGAAGAAATATTAATAATTTTCCCTTGATTCGGCACAATTAAAGACAAAGCGGCTTTTGAGCAATTGAAAACACCAGTTAAATCTATATCAATAACTTTTTGCCATTCTTGAATTGACATTTTTGCTAAAGTTTTATCTTGGCAAATCCCGGCGTTGTTTACTAAAATATCTAATCCACCAAATTCTTTTTTAATTTCCTCAAGCATTTTTTCCACCTCCTCATATTTTGAAACATCAGCTAAAAAACAATTTGCCTGCCCACCCTGTTGTTGAATTTCATGTTTAACTTCTTCTAAAATTGATTTCTGGAAGTGAATATCGTTCAAAGCTATTTTTGCCTCAAGAGAAGCAAACTTTAAAGCTATCGTCCTGCCAATGCCTTGAGAAGAACCAGTGATTAAAATGACTTTATTTTTAAACATAGTTTTTGTTTATTCCGCCAATTAATGGATGGCGAATTAATTTTTTAATAATTAGAATATTAAAGCTGGCATTGAATCTCTTTAATTTCCCTTCCGACTATAGGGATATTATCAAGTTCGGATTGTAAATAAGAAGGTAATGAGTCTGGAATAACAATTTCAGCAAAAATCCGATCCAAACCCCAAGGATTAAAACTAGCCAGTATTATTCCCAAAAAGCTCGTGTATTTATCCTGCTTTTGAATAACCGTCCCGTCAGCTATAGTTAAATAGTTTGGCAAAACTTTTTGAATCTTTTCCATAAGTTCTTTTTGATCATAAAGATATTTTAAAGAAAAATATGATTCTTTTTTCAGAAATTTCAATGAATTTTCTCTCGCTCCTTTTATCCCTAATTTCCAATCAAGTTTTAAAGCTGGAAGATTTATCACTAAATCTTGTTTAAAAACCTCTTCTGAAATCTCAAAAACAAGATCTCCCTCGGTTTTCTTAACAAAATTTGTTTTAGTCATATCTAAAGGAATAATTTTTGTCTTAATGCAAATTTCAAGCAATCCAGATTTTTGAGCCGCAACTTCAATCGGTATTTCATTAAAATTTTGAGCAGCAACTTTAATATTTTCAACTTTAACTCCTTTCTGAATCAGAAATTTAATTAAACCTTCTAAAATCCTAGGATTAGTATTTTCGGCAAAATAAGGATGTTTCGGAGAAAGCAATGTTGGCAAAATAAGAATCTTAGAATTCTGGTCAACAGTTATCCCCCCGATTAAATCAACTACTTTTTCAATTGCTTCCAAGGCATCGTATTTAACCCGCCAGATAGCTACGGCATTTTTATCTTGACTGGCTTCCGTTTTAAATTCATCACCAATTTTATATTCCTTAAAAGTTTTGTAAGCCCATCTATTGCCATTTTCGTCTTCCAATACTAAAACAAAATAAGGGATTTTGGGATGTAAAAGAGTTGGGATGGCTACCTTCGACACGCCAATAACTTTAACCTTTGAAGTTGTAATTCTTTTCAGTTCTAAAAAACAATCCGGGCATTTTTTAATTGGATATTGCCAGACTTTCTGGCAATTTGGACACTGATAGAACATATTAAATTATATTAAAGATTATACGATAAACCTGGGAATTTAGAAAGAGGTTTGATATAATTAATACTGCTGAATAAATTATGAAAACATACTATTTAACTAGTAAGCTTTATCAAGAACTTAAAAAACCCTTTGGAACTCCGATTTTGGGAACAAAAAAAGAAATTAATAAAAAGCTTAAATATTTTCTAAGTAAAAAGAAAGTTAAAAAAATAATCACTGTTGGAGATTATTGCTCTTCGGTTTTTTTTTCCGATATTAAAATTTTTGACGGGAAAATAAAAAGGAAAAAAATCAAAAAAATCTTAAAATTCTCCCTAAGTTGCAAAAACCCATCCGGAACAATTCAAGCAAAAGTCTGGTCAATACTGCGAAAAGCAATTAGAGAAAACAAAAACGTATTTATTGAAGGAGAGGAAGACCTTTTAGTGATTCCTTGCATACTGCTCTCCTCATTAAAAACTATTGTAATTTACGGCTTTCCTAATAAGGGAATTTGCGCAATTGTAGTTTCTCAAAAAATAAAAAAGAATTTTAAAGAAATTCTTAAAAAATTCAATTGTTAAGATTTTTTAAGTATATGGACTGTGCAGCTACCACCGGCTCCACCAATATTATGGCAAAGTCCAATTCTGGCATTTCGTATCTGGCGCTCTCCACATTTTCCTTGAAGCTGATTTACTATTTCATAGATTTGAGCAAGTCCGGTAACGGAAATGGGATGGCCTTTAGCTTTAAGCCCACCAGACGGATTAATCGGCAGCTCGCCGTCTAAATTCACTTTACCAGACCTTATCAACTTTGGCCCCTCTCCTAAAGCAGCAAAACCTAAATCTTCATAAGAGAATAATTCTACAGAAGTAAAGGCATCATGAATTTCAGCAACATCAATATCTGTCGGTTTCAATCCCGCCTGTTGAAAGGCTTGCTTTGCAGCGATTTGAGTCGCTTTGAAATGGGTGATGTCCTTCCTTCCAAAAGTTAAAAGATAATCAGTGGCAAAACCGGAACCGACAACTTCAATATCGCTTTTCTCCTTAGAAAAAATTACTGCTGCCCCACCATTTACCGAAAGAGAACAATCAAAAAGTCTTAAAGGTGAAGCAACAACCGGAGATTTTTTAATTTCTTCAAGGGAAACCGACCGCTTATAATAATAAGCTTTTGGATTTAAGACTGCGTTTTGGTGGTTTTTATAAGCGATTAAAGCCAAATCATCTTCCGTGGCTCCATATTTTTTCATGTACTGTTGAGCAACTAAAGCATTTTGCGGAGGGAAAAGCATCCCTTCGGGCTGTTCAATTACCCTTTCGGCTGCTGATAAAATCCAATCTACGGTAATCTCACTGCGATTTTCAACCAACTTTTCACCGCTAACAGTTAAAATATTTTTAAGACCGAGGCGTTGAGATACCCAAGCTGCAACTCCACCACCGCCGCAAACCGAGGAGAGTTCGATTATAGGCACACTAGTTTTAAACAAATCAGAAAGCAAAGAAACTTTATGAGTTTGATGTTCTCCCCCAGCAGCACTGGAAATAGCACTTAAAACAATTGCATCGATGTCGGAAATTTTCATATTAGCCGACTCTAATGCCTCCATAGCAGCTTCAAAAGCAAACTGCCACCATGGTTTATCAGAATAATCAAATTTTGTCATTCCGACTCCTTTAATATACATAATAAATTATGGACCCTGATAAATTACAGGTTCCGAATAAACAGTGCGCGTACGTGGACTCGAACCACGGACCTCGTCATTATCAGTGACGCGCTCTAACCAGCTGAGCTATACGCGCAAAATAAATAATCCTTTTTTTATTAAAAAACTATTTGCCTCTTTCTTAAAAATAATTTTTAATCCAATATTTCTAAAAACTTCCTCCCACTGTCTTTCTGTTTTAAAAGAAGCTTGATTTTTAATTTTGAAAAAACTATTAAAAGAAGCTCCGTGAATTTTACACCTCAGTTTTGACAAAAATCCCTCGGGTAAATCTTCGTAAATAATAATTTTATTTCGACTAACTCTTTTAGCTTCTTTCAAAAGAGAAATAGGATCTCCGGAGTGGTGCAAAACATAATTTATTAAAACTACATCAAAAGAATTTTCAGAAAAAGGAAGAGATTTTCCATCAATAATTTTAAAAGGAATAGGATAAATTCTATTATCTCTAATGTCAACTCCCAATATTTCAGCTTGAAAAAAATCCTGGAATGATTTCGCAATAATTCCCGAACCGCAGCCTAAGTCTAAAATTTTTGAACCTCTTTCAATAAAATTCTGACATTCAAAACACATTTGTTCAGCCGCTTTTTTGTAAATTTTCGAAAAAAGTCTATAAGGATTCACGTTAAAATAATAGCAAATTCCAAAACAAAAAACAAGCATAAGCTTGTTTTTTGCATAATTATTAGTTTATTAGAGCTGCCTCGAAAATCTTCCTTTTAGGTACAAAGATTAACACCTTTAAAGTTAAAATCCAAATTCCAGACTTCAACTTTCATCGACACTACAATTTCAAAGAAATTGTAATAAATTAAATGATCCATCCACAGCTTCCGCTACGGATGCCTTGTTACGACTTCACCCTTATTACTGACCTTACCTTAGGCCCTCTTGCAAGGGATTTCGGGTATTGCCAGCTCTCTTGGTGTGACGGGCGAATGTTTGTTGGAAACTCAACATTGACGTTCCCACTGTACGTGCGGATTTCCCGCATACAGCGAGCTCTAATGCATTTTTTGTTTAAGTTGATATAAATTCTTTAATCCTGATTTAGTTAGATGTTCTCCTTTCATAATTCTTTTCATTATTTTACAGAAAATTTCGAAATCTTTCCTTTTTGACACTATTCTCAATCGATTTTTCTTAAAGAATGGAATAATAATTTCCTCTAAATCATTTCTTTTTGCTACTTCGTAACGATAACAATCTTGATGATTCTTTCTTTTATCTTTCTGAAAATAAACATTTCCGCAATCAAAGAATCTTTTTAATTCATAAAGAATACTTTTATCTTTCTCAACAAGTTTTAAGTAGAATCTAGGTTCTGCTTTAACTCTTCTTTTTATACTCTCTTTTGAATTTGGATTCTTAATATAGACAGTAAAACTACCTTCACCATCTACTAAACCAACAATGTAATTAGAATTTAACATAACATTAGAGAAGACCCTTCCCCGCTAAAATATTTAATTTTTAGCAGGTACTATAGTCTAGCTGACTTCTGACGCAGCGTTAGTTTCATTATACTACATCAGATCTCCCCGGGTCAATAAATAAGCTATTCCTAGCATTCCGAATTGAGCTTGTAAAATAATCTTCTCCATGCTCACCACCCAGTCATGGATCGATTGCTCTTTAATAATTCGGACTACTATTTGTTTTCAGATCCTTCACCATTTTCTTCACAAAAAATGATTATCTTTCAACTACGCTCTATTTAGACAATAGAGGAAGAGATTTTAACTCTTTAGTTTATATATCTGCCGGGCGCATTTATTGGTGAGTACAAGCTTTAGGAACATATTCATCGCCACATAGCTGATTGGCGATTACTAGCGATTCCAGCTTCATGAGGTCGAGTTGCAGACCTCAATCCGAACTGAGGGACCGTTTGGTGGGATTAGCTCCGCGTTACCGCTTAGCAACCCATTGTCAGCCCCATTGTATCATGTGTGCAGCCCAGGGCATCAAAGGGCCATGCTGATTTGGCGTCATCCCCACCTTCTTCCTGGTCATCCCAGGCAGTTCCCTATGACAATTAAAACATAGGGTAGGGGTTGCGCATGTTACCGCATTTAAGCGTGCATTTCATAACACATGCTGACGACAACCATGCAGCACCTGCCCATTCGTCCTTGTGAGAAAATCTGCCTTTCGGCAAATCGTCGAATGGGTGTCAAGCCCTGGTAAGGTTCTTCGTTTGTTGTCGAATTGAGCCACATGATCCACCGCTTGTGTAAAGCCCCGTCTATTCCTTTGAGTTTTAACGTTGCCGTCGTACTCCCCAGGCGGGACACTTAACGCGTTAGCTTCGCCACTTGAAGGGTCGACACTTCAAATAGCCAGTGTCCATCGTTTACGGCGTGGACTACAAGGGTATCTAATCCTTTTTGCTACCCACGCTTTCGTCTCTCAGCGTCAGGGTCGCCCCAGCTGAATGCCTTCGCTTTCGGTGTTCCGGTCGATATCAACGGATTCCACTCCTACACCGACCGTTCCATCAGCCTCTAACGCCCTCTAGTCTGAAAGTATCTTTAGCGTTCCAAAAGTTAAGCTCTTGGTATTTGACCAAAGACTTTTCAAACCGCCTACAGACTCTTTACGCCCAATAAATCCGGATAACGCTCGGGGGTCACGTATTACCGCTGCTGCTGGCACGTGATTAGCACCCCCTTATTCTTCCGTTACCTTCACCCCGAAGGGTTATTCACAGAAAAAAGCTCTTTACACCCCGAAGGGCTTCTTCAAGCACGCGGCGTCGCTTCGTCAGGCTTTCGCCCATTGCGAAATATTCTCGACTGCTGCCTCCCGTAGGAGTTAGGCCCGTATCTCAGTGCCTATGTTGGGGAACATGCTCTCACATCCCCTACTCGTCATTGCCTTGGTAAGCCATTACCTTACCAACAAGCTGATAAGCCGCAGGCCGATTCTAAAGCGGATTTCTCCTTTACCTCCAGCTAAATTATAGTAGGAGGACTATTGGGAATTAGTCCGTCTTTCAACGAATTATGCCCATCTTTAGAGTTCGTTACCCACGTGTTACTAACCCATTCGCCGGTGTTGAATACATAGATCATGTTCTCAACCCCTTGACTTGCATGCCTTATCCACGCCGCCAGCGTTCATCCTGAGCCAGGATCGAACTCTCAAAAAAAAATATATTCGAGACAACTCTAATGAACCAATAATAATTATTAAATTTTCAAAGTTCTTACCACTTACACTCTAATCTTATTTATTTTAAGATTTCTGTCAAGACAGATTGAGCCAGCGGTCGGACTTGAACCGACGACCTGATGCTTACAAAGCAACTGCTCTACCACTGAGCTACGCTGGCTTTATTTTTTTCTGGTCGATTTTTTAATTTCTTCCCAATATTTATCGTCTTCCTGAAATTTCTTTTTTTGAGTTTTTTGCCTCAAGCTTTGAAGCCAACTTGAAGTCTTATTATCGGTCTTTAATGTTAAAACTCTAACCTTTGAAAGCGTTTTTTGTAAAAACATCTCGGAAGAAAATTGTTTCAAAGGATTTAATTCCTTTGCTTTTAAAAAAAATCTTTGCCAAACAAAATAAGATGGGGCGGTTTTTGGTAGTTTTAAAAGTAATGGTATCTTTCGATAAATTATTACTCCAATACTTATTAAACTGCAAAGAAAAATAATAAAAGCTATTAATTCAGATTTCATATCTAACAAATTTTTTTATGGTGATATTTTCTCCAATCTTTGCAATATATTCGTTAAGTAAATCCTGAATAGTTTTAGATTCATCTTTTATCCAAGGTTGTTTTAGAATAGGAATTTCCTCTCTAACAGCGGCAATTTGAAGACATAATTCATGAGCTAATTTTTGAAAATTTTCAGATTTAGCTACAAAATCTGTTTCGCAATTTATTTCTAAGAGAACTCCGATTTTTTTATTTGGGTGAATATAACTTTCTATTATTCCTTGTTCTGTTCCTCGACCAGCTTTTTTATTGGCCAGATCTCTCCCCCATTTTTTCAGAATTTCTTTTGCTTTTTTAGTATCACCTTTAGTTTGTTCTAAAGCTTTTTTGCATTCAGATATAGAAACAGCCGTCTCTTCCCGTAATTGTTTAATTTGGTCAATGCTTATCATAATTTAGGATTTCGTAGGTTTGGTTTTTGATTTTGTTTTCAAAATTACTTCTTTTACTTTATCTAATATATATTTTACAGATGATATCGCGTCGTCATTAGCAGGAATAGGATAATCAACTAAGTCAGGATTAACATTAGTATCGACAATAGCAACTATTTTTATTCCGGTTTCTTTTGCTTCTTTGACAGCACCAGCATCTTTTTTTATATCTAAAACAAAAATGATGTCTGGCAATTTCTCCAGATTTTTTATTCCTCCAAATTTTAATTCCAACCCTTCCAATTTTTGGTCAATTTTAGCTCTTTCTTTTTTAGTATATTTTTCCAATTCGCCACTTGCTTTTTCTTTTTCTAAGTTTTTAAAATAATCTATCCTTTTTTTAATTACTTCAAAATTAGTAAAAGTTCCTCCGAGCCAACGTTCAACAACATAAGGCAAATCACAATCTTTCGCTATCTCTCTAATCAAGCCTCTAATTTGAATTTTTGTTCCTACTAATAATAAAATCTTTCCTTCTGAAATAAATTCTTGAATGAAATTCAATGCTTCTTTAAGTTTTTCAGCTGTTTTTTCTAAATCGATAATATGAACTCCATTTTTTACCCCATATAAAAAGGGCTTCATTTTAGGATGAATTCTTGAAGTCCGATGCCCAAAATGCAAACCTGCTTCGGTCATTTCTTCAGGATTAATATTAAAGTCTTCTTTTTTTATTTTTGCCATATGATAGGATATTACAATATCCCTCTTGATTTTTCAATAGCAATAAACTATAATTTAATATTATGCAAAAAAACATTCATCCAAAATATTATAATAAATGTCTTGTTACTTGCGCTTGCGGTAACACTTTTACGATTGGCTCAACTAGAGAATCCTTTAATATTGAAATTTGTTCAAAATGTCATCCTTTTTATACGGGCAAAGAAAAAATTATTGACGCCGTAGGCCAAGTTCAAAAGTTCAGAAAAAGATTAGTAAGAAAAGAAGAAATGGTAAAAAAGAAAAAACATGCCCGACACTGAACTACAAACAATTATTGTTGAGATTAGAGCCGGAGCCGGAGGGGCCGAGGCTTGTTTATTTGCCGGCGATCTTTTCAGAATGTACTCAAAATACGGACAATTACAAAATTGGCAGCAAAAAATTTTAAATTCTCATCCTGCTGAATTAGGAGGTTTTAAAGAAATTGTTTTTGAACTCAAAGGCGAAAATGTTTTCTCAAAAATAAAGCACGAAGGAGGAGTTCATAGAGTTCAGCGAATTCCTGAAACAGAAAAAGGAGGAAGACTTCATACATCTACTGCTTCGGTTGCTATTTTACCTAAGCCAAAGAAAACAGAAATCAAAATCAATCCCGCAGATTTGAAAACTGATTCTTACAAAGCTTCTGGACCTGGAGGCCAATATGTTAATAAAAGAATGACTGCTGTCAGAATTACTCATCTGCCTTCAGGAATTGTAGTTACTTCTCAGGTTGAAAGAAATTTATTGCAAAACAAAGAAAATGCTTTATCTATTTTAGAAGCAAAACTTCAAGAGAAAAAAGAAGCAACTCAAAACGAAAAAATTTCAGATGAAAGAAGAGCTCAGATTCTTGCGGCACAAAGAGCTGAAAAAATTAGAACTTATAATTTTCCTCAAGATAGAGTAACCGACCACCGCATCAAAAAAAGCTTTCATAATATTGAAGGAATTATGAATGGAAAATTAGACAAGATTGTTAAAAGCCTTCAATCGCTTTAATATCTTTTTCATAATCTGCAGCTAGGGCTATTACTGATCTTCCGTAAAATTCTTCGCTTGTAGTCCAATAAGTTCCGGAAAAATAATGCATAGCTGCTGTAAATTCATTTTTATTTCCACCTAATTCTTTAAGGTAAATACCAGACGCTAAAAAAGCATCTCCAATATTCCAAGGATCAGCGGTTTTACCAGTGATCTCTTTTATTTTGTCTTCATATAAAATCCAAGTTGAAGGAATAAACTGGGCCGGCCCCATTGCTCCTCCCCAACCATAAGGTTCTCCTTTGTAATACATACAACAAGAAACCGGAGTTTCATAATAATTCCTTCCTAATTTTTGAGTAATCTTTAAAAAATTAGAGATGTTAGTTTTCGGACTCATTGTTTTTGGCGCGATATTTCCCGTTTTAATATAAATTCCATCACCTGTTTCAAGATTTTTTAAATAACACTGTCCAACGTTTTTCCCAATATTTGATTCTTGGGTTAGAACTGCCAGCAAAAAAGCAGGTCTGATTCCAGTAATACTTTCTACATACTTAGCTATACTCAAAGCCTCGCCAAAAGTAGGAGCTTTGGGTACTCCAATCAATTCAAAAATTCTTGCTCTAATTTCAATTGCTCTTTTTTCAACCTCTTGCTGTTCTTTAAGCTGTTTTTGATATTCTGTTTCGGTTAGTTTTAAAAGATAATCTTTCTCCTTTTTTGTCTTTTCCTGCTCTTCTTTTTGAAGATTCTGGATTTTTACCATCTTTTCAGTATCTTCTTTCTCGCCAGCCAAAGATTCTTTTTCCGACTCAAGAGAAGATTTTAAACTTTTAATATCTTCTAAAAGTTCCTTGTTTTTAGAATTCAAAATCTCTAAAGCAGTTAAGTCATTAAAAAAACCGGAAATTCTTTCTTCTGAAAGCAAAATTTCAATTGGAGACAATTGGTCTTTTTCATAAATATGTCTCAAAATATCGGCTAATTGATATCTTGAATCTTCAATCTTTAAAGAAGTTTTTTTAATTGAAGATTCTGTGTCGCCAATCTGAACACCAAGGTCTTTAATAGTTAAATTTGACTGATAAATCTGATAATCAAGGTTTTTTACTTTATTCTTTAAAATATAAATCTGATTTTGAAGAGTATCTTTTTCTTTTTCAGTTTTAGTAATATCTTTTTCAATTTCAGCGCTTTGCGCTTCATAATATCCAGCACACTTTTCTAAAAGCTGACGGCATTCAGCATCGGAAAGATTTTGACAATCTTGTTCAATTTTTTCCATTGATTGACAAATCTCTTCTAAATCTTCATCTTCTGCTGAAACAAAAAAGCTTGGCAAAACCAAAGCTAAAATTAATATAACTAATAAAACACTTTTTATATTGATTGAAAACATACTGCTGAATTTTTATTTCTTCGTTTCCTCTCCTTCTCCTTCCTCTTTTTCCTTTTCTTTCTTTTTATTCTCCCCTACTTTTTCTACTTCTTCAGCTGGTTTTTCTTCAATTGGCTTTTCTAATTCCTCTTCTACTTTTTCCGGCAGAGTTACTGAGGCAACAACTTCTTTCGGGTCTTTTAAAATTTCTACTCCTTCTTGAACCAGCAAATCTTTAATTAAAATATTATCTTCAAAAGTTTTTAAATTTTCTATATTCACCCTAATTTCATGAGGAAGATCTTGAGGTAAGGCTTTTACTTCTACTTCAAAAATATTTTTAATTAAAGTTCCTTCTAAATTCTTCACGACCAAAGATTCTCCTTCAAAAACTAAAGGCACAGTCGCCTCAACTTTTTTATCTAATCTTGGCTGATAAAAATCAACATGAATAGGCTTTTCAATTATGGAGTCTGATTTTACTTCATGGATTAAAACTAGGAATTTTTTCCCTTCAACCTCAAGTGAAATTAAAGAGCTTTTTCCCATTTCTTTGTAAACTTTTTCAAATTCCTTTAAATCAATCTCTAAAGACATAGTTTTTGTCTTAGGCCCATATAAAACTCCGGGTAAAATATCCTTTTTTCTTAAATTTTTTACTTTTTTTCCAATCTCTTTTCTAATTTTTGCTGATAAATTTAACATATTATGTTTTATTGGCGAAATAGTTTAATTTTTTCTTCAACGACTTTTTGAATCGCCTCGACAACTTCCGGCATATATTTGTAAGGAATAATTTCTTTTGGCTTTTTCTTAAAAACCTTCTTTAAAGTATTAGTATAAGCTATTCTTATCTCAGTATTGATATTTATTTTGACAATTCCTAATTTTATTGCTTTTTTAATGTCTGATTTTGGAGTACCGGATCCTCCGTGTAAAACTAACGGAATAATTCCCGTTTTCTTTTTTATTTCTTTTAATCTTTTTAAATTTAAATTTGGATTAATTTTCGAAGTTCTAATTCCATGTAAATTGCCAATAGCTACTGCCAAACTATCAACTTTTGTTTCTTTAATAAATTTTAAAGCATCTAAGGGATCTGTTAGAACTTCTTTAATTCCAGAAACATTTCCAATTACTCCCATTTCACCTTCAACTAAAGTACCAAACTTTTTAGCATATTTCACAACTCTTTTTGTAATTCCAACATTTTTTTTAAAAGATAAAGAAGAACCATCAAAATGAACAGCATCGTAACCTGCATCTATTGCCTTTTTAATATAATCAAAAGACTTGCCGTGGTCAAGGTTTAAAAAAATAGGCAGGCCGGTTTCTTCTCTATAAATCTTGACCAAAGCTACGGCTTGAGACAAGCCAATCGCTTTACTTTCTCCTTCGGAAGTCCCTAAAATTATCGGGCTTTTTAACTTAACAGCCGCCTGAATTATACCTTTCAATATTTTTAAGTTAGAAAAATTAAATTGGCCGATAGCCAACTTTTCTTTCTCTGCTTCCTTAAAATAGTATTTAAGATTTTTCACTTTTTAGAACTTTAACTTTTTTAAATTTCTGATTTTTTTTCAAAATACCCTCTTTTGCCCCCCATTTTTTAATACAAGAAGCGGAATTGGCAATCGCCAGCTGAATTGCTTTAACAATGTTCCCCTGACTTTTAATATATCCTGATAAAAATCCTGCTCCAAAAGCATCTCCGGCTCCGGTTTTGTCTAAAACTTTTACTTTTAAAGGAAAAACTGAATATAAAAATCTTTCATCGGATATAAAAATTTCATTATTTCCATTGGTAATAATTAAGATTCCCGGAAAGAATTTTTTTATTTCTTTAATTAAGTTTTTTCCTTTTATGGTAGAATTTCTAACTAAAATCTGGCCTTCTTCTTGATTTAATAATAAAATATCAATTTTTTTCAAAAGAGGATGTAAATCTCTTATAGGTAACTTTAATTGACTGATTCCTAGATTAGCCATTATTTTAATTTGATTTTTCTCAGCAAAATCTATAACTGCTTTAAAAATTTTGATTGAATTCTTTCCAAAAGAAGCTAAATAAAACCATTCAGTATTGTTAATTTGAGACCAAGGAATTTGCAATTTATCAAAAATTTGAGATGCACCTTTATAAACTAAAATTGTTCTTTCTTTGGAATTAGAAAAAATTACTGATAAATTAGTCGGTTTTTTCTTAGTTCTACTAATAAATTTAGTTTCAATTCCTTTTTTCTTTAATTCTCTTAAAATTTCTTCCCCTTCCGGATCATCGCCAATCATCCCGCAGTAAGCAGTTTTAAACCCTTGAGAAACAAAAGTAGCAGCCGTATTTGTTCCTCCGCCTCCTGAATAAAAATGAATATTTTCAATATTAATTTTATAGCCAAAAGGCAATAAAATTTCTTTCTTAATAAGGTCGGGCTTGAAATCGCCGATTGAAAACTGTTTAGCTCTTAAAAAAATATCCCTACTTCCTGACCCAAATGTAATAATATCGTATTTCATCTTATTTTTTTTCTTTTTTAGCTATAACCAAAATAGTTTTAATAACAGTATCAGAATTTAATGATATTGATTCTATCCCTTCTTCAACTAAAAATTCGGCAAATTCAGGAAAGTCGGAAGGAGCTTGTCCGCAAATTCCGCAATATTTTTTCTTTAAATTACAAAAATTAATAACTTTGCTAATCATTTTTTTAATAGTCGGATCTCTTTCATCGGTAATTTTAACAATTTGGGCATTATCTCTATCCATACCCAAAGATAATTGGGTTAAATCGTTTGAACCAATACTTACTCCATCAAAAATTTTCAAAAACTCATCGATTAAAATCACGTTGGAAGGAATTTCACACATAACATAAACTTCTAAACCGTCTTTGTGCTGAGAAATTTTATATTTTTCCATCAATTTAATTACCTTTTCTCCTTCTTCAAGTGTGCGGCAAAAAGGAACCATCATAACTATATTTTTTAAACCAAAAATTTCTCTTGCTTTTTTAATTGCCTGGCACTCCATAGCAAAAGCCGGTTCAAATCTTTTATCGTAATAACGAGAAGCACCTCTCCATCCCAACATTGGGTTTGCTTCTTTTGGTTCAAAAAGTTCTCCGGCAATTAATCCTCGGTACTCATTAGTTTTAAAATCAGAAAATCTGACAATTACTTTCTTAGGCCAAAAAGCGGCAGCAATAATAGCAATTCCTTCAGCTAATTTATCAATAAAATATTGTTTTTTATCTTTATAACCAAGAGTAATTTTATCTATTTCTTCTTTTAATTTCTTGTTTTTTATTTTTTGATAATAATAGAGGGCTAATGGATGAATTCTAATTTTTTCACTAATAATAAACTCTTCTCTGGCTAAACCTACTCCGTCATTTGGTAAAAACGAGGTTTTAAAAGCAACATCCGGAGCACCGATATTTATCATTATCTTTGTTTTTAATTTTGGAATTTTCTTCAGGTTGTATTTTTTTGTTTTGAATAACATCTCTCCTGAATAAATCTTTCCATCTAATCCTTTACTGCAATCAACGGTAATTGGTTGATAATTTTTTAATATTTTCGTTGCTTTTATCGTTCCGACAATACAAGGTATTCCTAACTCTCTGGAAACAATAGCAGCATGACAAACCTTTGAACCCTCATCGGCAATAACAGCTGAAGCTATTTTCATTATTGGTACCCAATCAGGATCGGTCATTTTAGTCACCAAGATTTCTCCTTTCTGAAACTGGCTGATTTTTGAAGTATCGGAAATTAGATGCACTTTACCCGTTCCAATCTTATCTCCAACAGCAATGCCGGTTAAAATCGGTTTCTTTTTAGTTTCCAGTTTATATTCTTCATAAAAATTACCCAATTTTGAAGAATGAACAGTTTCCGGCCTGGCCTGGACAATAAAAAGCTTATTTGTATTTCCATCCTTAGCCCATTCTATATCCATTGGAGTCCATTTTTTGGAAATCTCCGAATAATGTTTCTCAATCAAACAGGTCCATTTAGCTAAAATTAAAACTTCTTCATCTGTCAAACAGAATTTTTCTTGATTTTTTTTGTCAATTTTAACTTTTTTAATTCCTCCTTTTTTATCATAAACAAGCTTTTGATTTTTCTTACCTAAAGTTTTTGAAATAATAGCCGGATATCCTTTATTTAAAGTAGGCTTAAAAACATAAAATTCGTCAGGAGTCACTTCTCCCTGTACAACGGTTTCGCCCAAACCATAACTCCCATCAATTAAAACAACATTTCTGAATCCGGATTCAGTATCTAAGGAAAACATAACTCCTGCTGAAGCTTTATCCGACCTGACCATTTTTTGGATTCCTACTGATAAAGCAATATTTAATTGGCCAAAATTATGATGAGCCCGGTAAAAAATTGCCCTATCAGTAAACAATGAAGTTAAACATCCTTTAACGGCCTTTATCAGCTCTTCATCTCCTTTGACATTAAGATATGTCCAATACTGTCCGGCAAATGAAGCTTCCGACGAGTCTTCGGCTGTAGCCGAAGTTCTGACTGCAACATCGGTATATTTTTCGCCATATTTTTTTGAAAGTTTAGAATAATTTTCTAAAATCTCTTTTTCCAAATCCTTTGGAATTTCAGCTCTCAATATCAACTCTCTAATTTTTTTTCCTCTTTCTTGAAGATTTTTAATATTATTGACATCTAAATCTTTAAAAACTTCATTAATCTTTTTCTTTAGGTTTGTTTTATCAATAAAATACCAAAAAGCAGCCGTTGTGGTGGCAAAACCGTCCGGAACCCTTACTCCTTTTTTACTAAGATTAGCTACCATTTCTCCCAAAGAAGCATTTTTTCCTCCAACCAAAGAAACATCTTTTGTTGAAATTTCCTTAAACCATAAAATATTTTTTTGAGATTTATTTTTCATATTTTTTTAGCTATAGCCAATTCTTCATCGGTTTTAATAAACATTATTTTACTATTTTTTAAAATATTCAAGTTTTGACAAATCATATTTCTAATTTTTTTTGATCCTGAACCAATAGCTCCGGTAAAAACTAAAATATCGCAACCTCCAAGAATAGCAAAATAAGATCCTATATATTTTTGAATATGATAAACAAAAACTTCCAAAGCTAATTTTGCTTTTTGATTTCCATTTTTCGCCATTTTTAAAATTTCTAACATATCTCTTTTTCCGCAAATTCCTTTAAGTCCTGAAATATTGTTTAAAATTTCACTTGTTTTTTGAGACGAATAAGTTTTACAAAGCTCAAGAATTATTCCAGGATCGACATCTCCCGAACGAGTCATCATCACCAGCCCTTCCATTGGAGTAAATCCCATACTTGTATCTATGGCTTTACCGTTTTTAATAGCCGTGATACTATCTCCTCCTCCTAAATGGCAACTAATAATTTTTAATTTTCTTAACGGTTTATTAATTTCTTTTGCAATAAAATTAGCCGCATATTCATGAGAAATTCCATGAAAACCAAAACGCCTAAAACCATATTTCTTCCTTAAATTTTCAGGTAAAGCGTAAATATAAGCTTTTTGGGGCAAATCTCGATAAAATCCAGTATCAAAAACTGCTATTTGGTCTGCTTTCGAAAAAATTTTCTTAGCTGTTTTTATTCCCAAAAGATTAAATGGATTATGTAAAGGAGCTAATTTATTATATTTTTCTAATTTCTTTAGAATTCCTTCATTAATTTTAATTGGTTTTCTGAATTTTTCTCCTCCGTGAACTACTCGGTGACCAATTTTTTCAATCGGAAAATTATTTTTTGAAATTATTTTTAATTCTTTCTCTAAAATTTCTTTATACTTTCTTGAATTACTAATTTTAATTTCCTTTCCTTTAACTAATTTCAAATTCTTCTTAAAAATCTTCCATTTTATAGATTGAGAACCGCAGTTTAATACTAGAATCATAAAATTAATTTTCCGAAATCTTTTTTTATTATTCCGGCAGCATTTCCCTCATCGGTATCCAAATGAACACAGAGCCGATAATTTTTATCTATTCTAACCTTAATATTATGAAAAGTAATTTTTCTATTCCCGTCTATTTTTAAAGAAATAAAATCTTTTTTTTCTACTTTTAATCTATTAGCTTCTTTTGGATTAAGATGAATATGTCGCCAATCACAAATTACTCCTTCTTTTAAATTTAATTTATTCTTAGGCCCTATCAGTAAAATTCCAGGACTTCCTTTTAAATCTCCAGATTCTCTAATTGGCAGTTTCAGCCCTAAATCAAAACCATCCGTCAAAGACAATTCCACTTGAGTTTTTTTACGAACAGGGCCAACAATTCTTACTTTTAATATTCTTTTATTATTATTTTGAATATCCAATGTTTCCTTAGCAGCAAATTGACCTGGTTGAGTCAGTTTTTTCCAAGGAGTCAATTTATATTTCTTACCAAAAATCTTTTCCAAATCTTTTTGGGATAAATGAATATGTCTGGCGGAAATTTCAATAGGAATTTTCATTATCTTTTATTATACATTAAATAAAAAACTGGGTAAAACCAGTTTAAGTTCAGCTCGGCTAAATAAGAATTTTACGAAGTTTAATCTAATAAAACCACTTAGATTCTTTTTCCAATATATTCGGCGAATTCGGCTAATCTACAGGAATAAGCATATTCATTGTCATACCAGGCAACAAGCTTTACTAAATTATCATGAGCCATAGTAAACGAACTATCAATAATAGCGGAAAAAGAGTTTCCTTTATAGTCGGAAGAAACTAAAAGAGCATCTTCCACTCCTAAAATTCCCTTGAGTTCTTTCTGATTAGAAGCTTTTTTGAAAACATAGTTTAGTTCTTGAGCTGTGGTTTTTTTCTCTACTTCACAAATTAAATCTAAAATAGAAACAACCGGCGTAGGCACTCTTAAAGCAATTCCGTCTATTTTTCCTTTTAATTCTGGAAGAATTCTGCCTATTGCCTTTATTGCTCCGGTAGTAGTTGGAATAATATTTAAAGCAGCTGCTCTTGCTCGTCTTAAATCATAATGGGGCAAGTCTAAAATTTTTTGATCATTAGTATAACTATGAACAGTAGTTGTAAATCCTTTTACGATTTTAAAATTATCGTTTAAAACTTTAATTATCGGTACCAAACAATTAGTTGTACAAGAACTCATTGAAACCGCATTATCTTTTTTAGTATTATAGTTTTTTTCGTTTACGCCTAAAATAAAATGAGGAACTGCTTCGGAAGAATTAGCCGAAATTATTACTTTCTTAGCTCCGGCTTTTAAATGTTTTTTGGCGTCTTCTAAATGAGTGAATCGGCCGGTACATTCCAAAACAACATCAATTCCCATTTTTTTCCAAGGTAATTTCAAAGGATCTTTTTCAGCTAAAATTTTAATTCTTTTGCTATTATAAACTCCGTCTACTAATAATTCGCCTTGGATAAACTTTACCGATTTTTTATAAATACCGTAAAGGGAATCATATTTTAGTAAATGAGACAAAGTTTCAGCGTCAGTCAAATCATTAATTGCCTCCACTTCTAAATTAGGATGATAATCTAAAATTCTTCTAAAAGTCGGGCGACCAATACGGCCAAAACCATTAATGGCAATTTTAATTTTACCCCTCATTAATGTTTAAAGCTTTACAAATTTTTTCCCTATCAAATCCGACTATTACTTCGTCGCCGATTTCTATCATTGGCACTTCCATTTTACCTGTTTTTTTAATTACTTTATCTTTAGCTTTTTCATCTTTAGAAACATCAATTTCTTCAAACTTTATATTGTTTTCCTTTAAAAACTCTTTCAAGGTAAAACAATAAGGACACGAAGGAGAAATATAAACTTTTACCACCATTTTAAATTTATTCGGCACAACCTCCTTCACTAGAAGAACCACTTCCTCCTCCAAAGCCTGCAGAAGAAGCATCACTAGAAAGAGTTGTAGAACACTCTTCTGGCTGTGAATTAAAAGATTGGCAAATAATTTCCTTAAATTTTTCCGGCGACCTTGGACTTATATTAACAACTTTATCGTTAATAACTACGGTTGGCGAACCTTGGACTCCGTATTTTTCATTAAGGTCGGTATGAATATCGAATTTAGGAAAACTTTCGTTCATCCAGGTGCTTTTGTCGTTATACTGACTGGTAATATTATATTCTTCATCGGTTTCTGATATACAAGAAGCTAATCCGGTTTTATCAATATTTGTTTCAGAAAGACATTTTTCAAAATCACCATCTAAGACAAAACAATTTAGATAATTACTATATTTTTCTTCTTGTTCTTTCTGAATGCAATATTCTCTTAAATTTTCGTCAATTTCTTTTTTATCATGCATTATATAATTCACAAAATATATTCCCATTTCAGTTTTATCTTTCAGTAAATCATAAACCGGTAAAAACATTTTTTCTGCCTGTAAGCCATAAGGACAGTACGACATTATAAACAATTTAACATCAGGAATATCTCTTTTTGGAACCTCTGTAGAAGATGCTTCTTCTTGATTTTCCGTTTGAGAAGCTTCGATAATTTTTATTCCGTCTGTAAATAAAAGCTCTCCGTCTTTAGTCACATAAGAATCATACTCTTGATCTGCAATTTTAAGACGAAATTTATAAACTCCGTTTTCTTCAACAACGCTAACTAAAGAAGCAGTCGTTCCTTCCTGCAACATATTTTCATTAATATAATTTATAGCAGTTTGAGCTATTTTCTGAGAATCAGAAGTATTTTCTCCGGTTTCGCCTTGATTTAAATAAAACAAAGCTCCGCTAAATGATATGGCACCAACGACAATAACTATCGGTATTAAGTTTTTGACAATTCTTTCAAACATATTTTGACTATACCATAAATTTAAATATTTTTAAATAGACCTTTTTTTATTTTTTCAGCTTCAGCATACTGTCAAATTCATAAACAATAATTCCTCCATAAGGTATTTCAACATTAATAATATCCTTATCTGATATTTTTTCAATATATTTTATTATCGCCCTTAAAGAATTATGGCTGGCAACAATTAAAACATTTTTTCCTTTTTTCAAATCTATTTCTATATATTTGCGATAAAAAGGAATCGTTCTTTTAAACGTATCTTTTAAGCTTTCTCCACCGGGTGGAGTAATATCAAAACTTCTCCGCCAAAGATGAACCTTTTCAGCACCGTATTTTTTTATAATTTCAGCCTTGTTGAGTCCCTGTAATTTTCCGTAATAACGCTCATTTAAGTTTTCAGAAATACAAACAGGAAAGTATTTCTCATTTGTATTTTTGAAATTTCCCCATTTTTTCATTTTGCCTTTATCGAGCCAAATAAAAATAGGATATTTTTTATCAAAATTTAATATTCTAACAACAGTATCCTGATTTCGAAATAAAGGAGAAGAATAAATTGTATCAATTTTTGATTTAAACACTTTTTTAGCAATTTGATTAGTATTGCTAATTCCCTCTTTACATAAAGGCACATCTGTCCAGCCAGTAAATCTGTTTTCCAAGTTCCATTGAGATTTAAGGTGTCTTAATAAAATTAGTTTAGGCATATTTCTTTTTTAATTCCTCCTCTATTCTTAATAATCTATTATATTTAGCCACTCTTTCTCCTCTTGCCGGTGCGCCTGCTTTAATAAAATCAGCATCAATTCCGACCGCCAAGTCAGAAATAAAATCATCACAACTTTCTCCGGATCTATGAGAAACCATAATTTTCCAGCCATAAGATTTAGCTAATTTTCCTGCTTCAATTGCTTCGGTTACAGTACCGATTTGATTAGGTTTCAAAATCAGTCCGTTACAAGCTTTTTTACTATAAGCCAATTTAATTCTGTTAGGGTTGGTAACCGTTAAATCATCGCCGATTATTTTTATTTTCTTGCCAAATTTTTTAGTAATTTTGGAAAAATTTTCTAAATCTTCTTCTGAAAAAGGATCCTCTAGCCCTAAAATTGGATATTTTTGAATTAAATCTGAATAATATTTTAACAATCCTTCTGAAGTAAAAACCTTGATTTTCATTTTATATCTTCCATTCCTATAAAATTGAGAACTGGCTATATCTAAAACAATTTTTATTTTATTTTGATAATTAAGATTTTTAGCTGCTTTCAAAATAAGATTTAACGCTTCTTCTGGAGATTTAATTGAAGGAGCAAATCCCCCTTCATCTCCAACATTAACGGCTTTTTCTCCATATTTGTTTTTAAGAAGACTTTTTAATTCCTGATAGATTTCTGAAGCTATCTGTAAAGCTTTTGAAAAAACTTTGACCTGAGGGACTATCATAAATTCCTGAAAATCCAATTCATTTCCGGCATGAACTCCGCCTTCAATAACTAAAACCGAGGGAGTAGGTATTTTAAAATTCTTAATTTTTAATTCTAAATTTTCAATTTTTCTAATGTATTGATATAAAGATAAGTTTTCAGCTTTAGCTCCTGCCCGACAACAAGCAATAGACACTGCTAATACAGCATTTGCCCCTAAACGAGATTTATTTTTCGTTCCGTCAAGTTTTATCATTAAATTATCTATCTCTTTCTGTTTAGCTGGATTTTTTCCTTTAAGCTTTGGAGTAATTATTTCATTAATATTTTTAATGGCATTTTTTGCGCTTAATTCCTTTGCTTCATATTTTCCTTTTGATTTTCCTGATGGCACTGAAGCCCTAAAAATGCCAAAATCGGTCGTTAAATCAACCTCAACCGTTGGGTTTCCCCGCGAATCTAAAATTTCCCTGGCTTTAATTCCTTGAACTTTAATATTCCTAATTTTTCTTAACATAGGGTAAATTAGTAGTTTTTCGAGAAATGAAAACAGTTATAAATAAAAGAATACCTAAAGAACCAATGATAACATCTCTATATATTAGATCTAATTTTAGGAGTTTACTTAAAACAAAGTCAATTATACCAATTGTTACTGCAATCAGAGAAACAAAGATAAGGTTGAGAGCTCTCTTTTTTACAATAGGATTAACAGTAGTTTTAAGTTGCTCAATTAGCATTATAGTTAGAGGAATAAAAATAAAGAAAAGTATCACTAATCTCATAATCCAATAGTTTAAACTGAACCCTGGTGTGGTAAACCCCCAATCAATTGCCCCAAAGCTTTCAACTAAAGGTTGACATGAAACATTAATGCTATAAAAAGTCGTTAATAATCCGATAAAAAATATCACAGAAAAAGCTAACCATGGAGAAATACGGTGAAATTTTAAATTAGTTATCAAATAAGCCATCATTGCTGCTACAAAACTTTCAATAAAGGTAATTAAAATCAGCGAATAATATAAAGCCTGACTATAATTAAGAAAGAATAAAATAGCACTAACTACCCTAATTAAAGCAAACATAGAGAAAGAAACAATAAAAAAGAAGAAAATTTTAGAAGTAATATTTTTTGCTTCTCTCCAATATAAGAAAAAACGATAAGACAAGAATCCTAAAGCAAAAAATAAAATTAGATAAGCTAAAATGGTTGAAGAAAAAATCATAAATTATTTTTTTGAAGATAATTAAAAACGGAAATAGCGGCTTTTGCTCCTTCTCCTGCAGCAATTACAATCTGTTTGTTTCTTACTTCGCTAACATCGCCGGCAGCAAATAAACCTGTGGTTTTGGTCTGACAAGTCCAAGGATTAATTTTAATTTCATCTTTTTGATTAAAATCAACAAAATCTTTAACAAAAGAAGTTGCTGGCTGAAAGCCAATTTCGACAAAAATTCCGTCTACAGAAAGATTTATATTTTTTTTAATTTTTTGATTTTGACAAATTATTGAATTTACAAATTGATTACCTTTGATTTTTTTAAGAATAGCGGAGGTAATTACTTCAATTTTTTCAATTCTTTTAACTTTCTCTTGATTAGTTTCATCCGCTGCTATTTTTTGACCATATTCTAAAATATAAATTTTTTTAGCAAATTTACTTAAAAATATTGCTGCTTCAAACCCGGTATTTCCTCCGCCAACTACAGCTACGATTTTATTTAAAAATAAAGGGCCGTCGCAAATAGCGCAATAACTTACTCCTCGTCCAATAAATTTTTTTTCTCCCGGAATTTCCAATGGTCTTGGATCAGCTCCGGAGGCTAAAATTACCGCTTTGGCTTGAAATTTATTTTTGTTTTTAGTTGAAATAAAAAAAATTTCGTTATTCTTTTTTATTTTAGCAACCGAATCATTCTTAATATCAATTTCTTGCTTTTTTAAATGTCTTTCAAATTTTTGAATTAATTTCTGGCCGGAAATTTTTTTAAAACCAGGATAATTTTCAATAGCTATTGTTTTTCCAACTACCTGTCCTCCAAAATTTTTGGTAATTAAAAGCGTATTTAATTTTTGACGTGCAGCATAAATCCCAGCTGTAACTCCAGCAGGCCCCCCACCAACAATTACAAGGTCATAAATTTTATTCATCTTTTTTAACCTGTCTGCGAAGAAAAGCCGGACTTTCCCAAATTTTTTCTTTTTCCAGCATTTCTTCCTCAGCAGCCTTAGCTTCTGCAGCTATCTCAAGAGCATTCTTTCTCTTTGGTACTTTTACTTGATTTAGATTTAAAGTATCTTCTTTGTTTTCTTCTGTTTTTATATTAGAAACTGGAATTTTCTTTATTTGTTCTTTAGAATTTTTTTTCATTGGCTTTTTCATCGGTTTTTTAATTTTCTCTACTGGTTTTTCTATTGGTTTTCTTTTTTTCTTTTTCTTAACAATTCTATTCTCGGATTTAGGAATTGACGGCTTAGCCGGAATATTTTTTTCAATTACCTTTTTTTGCTTCTTTTGTTTTTTTTGTTTCTTTTTAGTTTCTTTAGAAAAAATTTTTAAACCGCAACCGGTAGCCAATAAACTAATTTGAATATTATTAGAATATTTTCTATTTTGAGAAATTCCAAAAATAATTTTTGCTTCTTTATTCACCAATTCAGAAATAGTTTTTGAAATCTGATTAACTTCTGATAATTCCAAATCTTTCTCTCCGGAAATATTTAAGAGAACTCCTTTAGCCCCCCGGATAGTATAAGGATAAAGAGGATTATGAAGAACTTTTTCAATTAGTTCTGAAACTCCTTCGTCTTTTTTTAGAACCTTAATACTATTTAAATATGATAATCTTCCTTGGCCATCTAAAACCGTTTTTAAATCAGCAAAATCAATATTAATCAAACCCGGTTGATAAATGGTTTCAATTAATCCTTGTAAGCCTTCGGCTAAATTCTTATTTATTATTGAAAGAGCTGTTTTTAGAGGAGTTTTTTTGTCAATAATTTGGAAAACTCTTTCATTCGGAATAATAATCAGACTGTTTAGTTTCGGCTTCAGTTTTTGCAAAGCAATTTTGGCAATCTCCATTTTCTTTTCCCCTTCAAAGCTAAAAGGCAAAGTAAAAATACCCAAAGTAATATTGCCTAAGTTTTTAGAAATTTGAGAAAAAATTGGAGCTGCTCCTGAAGACGTTCCTCCTCCTAAACAAGCTATTATAATAGAAAGATCTTGTCCTTCTAAAATTTTTTTGATTTTTTCCCTATCTTGTTGAGCAGCCAATTCTCCCTTTTCAACTACCATACCCGTTCCCAATCCTCGAGTTATGTTTTGACCAAATTGAAAGCGCTGGGCTTTTCTATTAGCTACTCTTAAAGCTTGACTGTCGGTATTAGCCACAACAAACGTTGCTTTCTTTATTTTTGAAGCAATTTCCGAAACAATATTACTTGCTCCCCCACCAATTCCAATCACTTTAATCTTGGTTTTTCTAGCCGGGATAACTTCGGTTTTAGGTAAAGATTTCTGAGTTGTTTTTTTAGATTTCTTAGACATTATTAAAGTATAAGTTTTTTATTAATTTTTTTCAACTTGAAAACCCAAAGCATCTTCCGAAGATTTGGCTTCTTCAACCTTGCCGAATTTTTCCTCGTACTTGGCAAGATTCTCTCCTAAAGCTTTTATCATTCTTTTTGTATGTCCGGGACTCATAATCACCCGGGAAACTAAAATTCCTTCTGGCGGTGAAACCAAAAAGAAATCTAAAACAAACTCCTCTTTGGTGTGTAAAATCTGCATCAAATTGGAATAAGTTCCTTTTAGTTCTTCATCTTTTGCTTTAATTTTAATTTGTTGTTGTTCTGCCATATTTATATTTTAATTTTTTAGACCTTTATTATAAACTAAAGTTCTTCTTTTTGAAATTTCTCTTCCTGGGTTTCATCTAATTTTCTGATAATTTTAATCAGCTCAGCAAAATGTTCTTTTTCATCATCTCTAATGTGACCTAAAACCTTTTTGACTTCTTCGTTGTCAGTTTCATCTATATGCTCCTGATATTGGTTAATAGCTCCCAGTTCACCTATCAAATCTTCTCTTAAACTTTTTAAAGTTTTATTATCCATAAATTTTATATTATTTATATTTGACCTTGATATTTCTATTCTATCAAAAACCCGCCCAAAAGAATAGGCGAAATTCTCAATTCAGTAAGACAGACAACGTTCAAACCTGTCTTATCAATCTCTTATCTTGTCTTTGGGCAGAGAGGGACTTTTTATAACGATTATATTAGTATTATTGTCTACCCTCTTTATATCTGTAATTGACTTTGCTTTTACAAAAAGAAAGTCACCTTCTTTCAATTTCAACAAATCATTATCTACTTTTTGCTCCATATAACCTTTAATTACTATAACGAATTCGTCCATTAAATCATGATGATGTCTTTTATTAATATGTTTTTTCAATTCGTCGTAATCCATATGCGCAACCTCTATCCTTTCTGAAAATATCGGTGCATTTTCAAAAGAACCGCATAGATAGCCTCTAGTTTTCTTAAATTTTGGATCATTGATCGAACCTCTATAATACATATATTTTATTTTATCAAAAAACCGCTCTCTTGGCGATAAATAAAAACTGCCCAAGTATGTTATTATATTATTATGAAAAAAATTAAAGATCCTGTCAGCGGATTTTCCCATTTAATTGGGATGTGTTTAGCTGTTTTAGGAACAATCTTATTATTAATTAATTCACAAAATTCAATTGAAACAATCTCGTTTTTAGTTTTTGGTATAACAATTTTTATTCTTTATTCATCAAGCACTGTTTATCATTTATTTGGAAAAGCTACTGAAAAAATTTCTTATTTAAGAAAAATAGACCATGCAACTATTTATTTACTTATTGCCGGAACATATGTTCCCTTTTGTCTCCTTATAGTAAAAGGAGTATTGGGAAGGATAATTTTAATCCTTGTATGGATTTTAGCAATTCTTGGTATATTTGCTACATTTTCAAATTTATTCTGGAAATATGTTTCAAGAAAAGTATCTACGTTTTTGTATATTTTTATGGGATTAATTTCTCTAACATTATTATATTCAATAAGAATGTTCCCTGAAATAATTCTTTGGTTATTAATAGGTGGTATTTTCTATATCACCGGAGCTGTAATATATGCAATTAAAAAACCAAACCTTTTTAAAGGGTTTGGTTTCCATGAATTATTTCATATATTCGTATTATTGGGAACATTTTCTCATTTTTGGTGTATTTATAGATATATTGCTATTGGTTTATAAATTAATATCAAATTTCAAACTTTTCATAATAGATAAGCTCCTCTAAATCCTTTTTCTCTTTTAACTCTTTAGAATCTGCAGAATAGCCAATAGGCATCAAAGCAACTATTTTATATTCTTCCGGAACTTCAAGAATATTCTTTGTCTCTTCTTGAGGAAATGATCCAATCCAACAGCTTCCCAGGCCCTCAGCGCAAGCTTGAAGAGCTATATGTTCCATTGCAATCGCTAAATCAACTGCGTAAGTTGGAACTTCGCAACTCATTACTCTTTCCGGTTCTAAAGAAATACCGGCAATAATAATTGGCGCTTCAGCAATAAAACTCTGACCAGATATTTCAGCTAATTTTTCTCTTTTTTCTTTATCTTTAATAACAATGAATTTATATTGCTGACGATTTGAAGCTGAAGGAGCAAGCCGAGCTGCCTCAAGAATACTTTTTAATTTCTCGTCTGAAACTAAAGTGTCTTTATAGTTCCGACAGCTATATCTTTTTTGAATAACTTCTTTTATATCCATAATTTTATTTCTTAATTAATTATCGATTTTTTTAAATAAAAGTTTATCAATTTAAAAATTTTCTATTCTATTTCAACCAATTTATATTTTTTTTCTCCCAAACCAAGTTTTTGAGCATAATCTATTTGAACGGTTGAATCTATTTCAGGTTTTTGAAACTTCTCTTTTCCTATTAAGTCCAAACTTGCCTGTTCAACAGCCACAATATCTTCAGATGCCAAAATACCAATATCAGGAATCATTGGCTCCTGTATTCCTTTACAGCAGTCGCACATAGGAGTTATATCCAATAAAACATTTATAAAAAAGTTCTTTCTGTTTTTTAAAACTCCAAAAGTATATTCAACTATTCTTTCTTGTAAATCCCGACTCGAAAAATTCTTCATGGGACGTTCCACTGCACCATAAGGACAAATTGAAACACATAATCCGCAACCAATACACTTTTGGTGATTAATTTGAGCTTTTCCATCTTTTATTGATATAGCATCTACTGGACATTCTTTTTGGCAATTTCCACATCCCTGACATATTTCAGTATTAACTTTCAAGTTAAAATGTTGATGCATTTCCAATTTCCCCCCTTTGCTTCCAAAACCCATTCCTACATTTTTTAAAGCACCTCCAAAACCGGTCATTATATGCCCGGTGAAATGAGTAATAGTTAAAATAGAATTGAAATCTTTTATCCCTGCCCCAATTTTTACTTCTTTGAAGTGCTTTTTGTTAATTTCAATTTTTATATCTTCGTTTCCTTTTTCCCCATCAGCAATTAAAATGGGAGCAAATCCGAATCCATGATCTATTGCTAACTTTTTATGAGAAGAAGCAAAAGAACGATCGCTTTTATATAAAACAGTAGAATCAGTTAAAACTACTTCTTTTACTTTCTCCTTTAAGCCATTATAAATTGCTTCTACTAAAACCGGATTTAGATAAGTTTTGCTTTCCCTTTCTCCAAAATGAAGTTTTATAGCTAATTTATCTTTCGAATTAAAAAAATCAGTGAAAGTTTTTAAAATTTTTTCACCAGCTTTAGTTAAAATTTGGGGAGATTTTTCTTTAACTTTTAAAAAATAAACTTTACTCATAGGACATTATTATATCAATTTTAATTAAAGATATCAAAAAAAAACGCCTTCTCGACAATTTTTCAACTTCGACCTAAATTTTAATTATTTTCTTTTTCCAATTCAATAATCCAAAAACCGTGTTCTTTAACATCTTCCACTTTATAAAATCGTAATGGATCCTGTGCCGAATGTTCAACTTTTTTACATTTAAAAGATGCCTGTCGGCCGGTATATTGTTTTGTTTCTGAATTATATTCTTCCAAAATTAAAATATCATTGGTCTTCAAATCAAAATCAGCAAGTCGCAATTCAAAAGTTCTTTCACCGGAACAAAATTTTTCAAACCATTCCGGCCAACATTTTTTCTTAATAATTGCCATAAATTTGTCTTTTAATTAATTTTTTAATTTCGACCTGATTTAAAAATAAGCTACTTCGTCAAGCCACTGGCCAAATTTACAATCCGAGCTGTGTGAAGGCGGCGTATTCTTTCTTAAAAGTTCAACTGCTTCTGTAAAAATTCCTTGTACATATGAAAAATCGGTATCTATCATATGAATTTCTTTTCTAAAAGGCAATTTGTCATTAAACCCGTTTTCTCTATCAACAATATAAAAAGCTAAACAGCCTTTTCCAACAGTTTCATATCCGTTCTTTTCCAAAAGAAAAGTATAAATATCCATTTGCATCTGAAAACGGTCATATACATTAGCCACTTTACTGCCCGTAGATTTGTAATCAAGAGGAGCTAATTTACCGTCTGAAAATTCTAAAATATCGTCAACCGCTCCAAAGAGAGTGGCATCTAATTCTTTGTCATAATACCTTATACCTTTAAAATTGTTCCTCCATTCATTCAGCAGTTCTTGGTTCGGAAAAAGCTTGGCCGGAATATTGTTTGCCACCAATAAAGGGTGAGATTCTCCTTTTGCTCTATATCTATCAAATTCTTGTTTTAAAAGAAAATCCACGGCCATATTAAGAGCGTAAGGATAAGGCGGAGGCCTTTTAATCCCTTGTTTTTTATCCAGCCAAAAACAACACGGACATTCAAGGTATAAATTCAAAGAGTTCGGTGACAATTGTATTGGTTTATTATTCATTTTTTTATTCTACCAAAAAATAGCCCTCTTGGCGATTTTCATACAATTCAGTCAAGACTGTTTTTTTTTAGTATTTGATAAAAACTAGAATTGACACCATTTTCATCTATATTGAATTAATAAATCTGCTTAACTGAAAGGAGTTTCTTTTGTAAAGTCAGGAAGAAAAGAATCATTGCTCCCCATTTCTTGAGTCCAACCGTTTAAAAACCCCAACTTTATAAGATGATCGAATACTGTTTCAAATTCTTTTTTGGTTATAGTTCTGTTTATTTCTGGAAAATCCTGAGCTTTATCAATTGGCTCGTATTGAGTCATTAAATTAATATAAAGATCTTTATCAATTTCTTTAAGAAAGTTTAACACCTTAATGCTATTTTCTATATTATTGGGTAAAATCAAATGCCTGACTAAAACACCCTTTTGAGCTATTCCTTTTTTCGATAACTTCAAATTGCCAACCTGCCTTAACATTTCTTTAATAGCTTTCGTTGCTTTTTCCGCATAATTTTTTACTCCAGAATATTTGAATCCTAATTCATTATCGCTGTATTTAAAATCAGGTAAATAAATATCAACTAAGCCTTCAAGTTTTTTAAGCATTTCGACATCTTCATAAGCATTGGAATTCCAAACAATGGGAATATTCAATCCTCTTTTTTTCGATTCGATGATTGCTTCTTTTATTAACTCAAACCAAATAGTAGGAGTGACTAAATCAATATTTAAAGCACCCTGTTCTTGAAGATTAAGCATTATTTTTACTAAATCCTCCAGACTATAATTTTTGCCAATGCCTTGCTGTGAAATTTGATAATTTTGACAATAAACACAGCGTAAATTACAACCGGTAAAAAAGATCGTACCGGCTCCTTTATTACCAACAAGCGAAGGCTCTTCGCCAAAGTGCAATCCACACCAAGCAATTCTTATTATTTTATTCATAGAAATTCCACGTTTTATTCTACCAAAAAACCGCCCTCTTGGCGATTTCCCTCAATTTCGGCCTAAATTTTAGTTAAAAATAGAGTTGACCCCCCATTTTTCTTTCTGATTTTTATTTTTTGAATATAGAAGTCCGACTTCTACAGACGATTTTATTGCGCAAAGTTTTAAGAATGTCTTTTCCACTTGACAGGGAGTGTCAGTTTGTTAATATAATAATACCTGCTCGTGGATACGAGTTAACTATTTGCAGAGCCCGGCTTAATGCCGGGTTTCTGCTTTATTTGAGTAATATAAGATTTTATTTGGCTTGCATTTATTTTTAAATCGAGAAGTTTGCCAAGCGAACTATCAATCCGACCACCTTTTATAAGAATTACTTTCTTTTGGTATTTAGACTTTAGATATCGTATCAGGGCGGCAAAATCTGCATCCGAAGAAATAAGACAAATAGTATCATAGGTATTAATAAGACGAATCGCATCAACAGAAATCTCTACATCAAAATTACATTTTGGAATTAACACAAAATCACCCTGGTCATCAGAATGAACTATTCGTGTATTACTCACAGAATCAGACGGCGTAAGATTATGACGGACCTGTTGGATCCTTTTAGTAAAAACTCGGTGTTTGCCAAAAATATATTTTGCGGCAGTAATAAAACTAAGGTTTAAAGGATCGTGCCCATAATAAAAACGGGCGTCTTCGGCAAAGTGATACAAAAACTCCTTTAATTTTTCGAGATCAATTCCGATACGTTTGTCGATAGGCAACGCTCTACCATCTAAATCGTATTGGTCGTCATCGAACCAATGATCTACATTAGCGAAATCAATAAATGTGATAATGCGTGGGAATTCATCGGTGGATATACCAACTTGCTGACAGATATTATATTTTTTAAATTCCTGTAAATCCATTTTTAAGTATTAATCTTTTTGAGCGTAGAATTTTCCATAAATCTATATATAATTTTATTTCTCAATTAATTCTTCAACTTTTATTAAGTTTTTCTCAATTTTGGGATTAATTTGTCTATTTCTTTCATAATACGATCAGTTTCGGTGAGTACTACAATAACTTTTTGATAATGCTCAATATCTTCGTTGATGAGACGATGACCCTTACGATCTTTTAGCCATTTTTGAGCAGGTTGGTACCCACCAATCCAGAAGCTCCAGGCGATTTCGGGTACATTACCAAAGTATTGATCATTATTAATAAAAACTTCTCCGTCTTTATATTCTACTTTTTCAACAATATTTGTACCATCAACTAAATATGTCGTAATAAATTTATTCACCTTCGGTGATTCAAGTAAATGTAAATTACGCAACTCGCGGCCGAGCGCCACAAGCTTCCAAAATATTTCTTTATTCTGTGGATAAGGAATACACGGAAAATCAATTTTCAGGAATTCTTTGTATTCTTCTCGGTAGTTTGGTGAATATAAAATAGCGTAAATGTAATCAAAAATGTCTTCAGGAGAAACTTTGCCGTCAATTTCTTCTATTTCATCGACGATTTCTTTTCTCAAATTCGGCATGCGCGAACCATCTTCGGAATATAAATAGAGAGGGAAAATATAGGTTTGATCGCTTGCTGCATGAATCTCAACGACTTTTTTCGCCAAAAATACACGGTCAAACTGCTTTCCTGCCTGAAAATTTCTACTCGTAAGCAATGCCAAATTAGGATTAAGTAAATTTGTCATCAACAATGATCGCGAATCTCCTCTTGGAATAATCTCACTAATCCGATCAAGTGGATAATATGTATATCTTATATCAAAAGGTCTATATTGCACTGGTTTTATATTTTCCGAATCTCCGTCAATAAATAATTTCTTTTTATCATTCAATTTCCAATCAGACGTATCATTAAAATCATATTTGGCATACAAAGAATTATTATCAAGAGTATTTATATCTTTAAGTAAGCTCTCGACGCTTTCTTTGTTAAAGTGGTTTTTGACCAATAAATTATCCTTTCGGAATTTTATACCGCTGCCAAAATCAATAAATAAGTTGTCGATTTTAAAACCTTTGTTATATTTATCCTCTAAACCAAAATCTTTGGGTACAAAAAAATAATATGGCTCGGAATAATTGAGTTTCTTCCATTTAATAGTCTGCAGATTGCTTTCGTTGAGCGCCTTGAATTTATCTTCTCTCTCACCATAAAGCTCGGAATGATGGACGGAGGCAAGGCTCTTCTTCTCGCCTCCTCTACGCACAAATATGGAAATGGCCACGCCCTGCTGAATGTCAAAAACATTCTCATCTTTACCGCCATCCTGCGCTTTCTCTTTTTTCTTGGAACTACCATGGAGATTAAAGATATAGATATCGTCAAATGTTTCAAGCAGATGTTTTCTCATTTGGCGATGGGTAATGCCATCTATGAATGAATTGTTGGTAATCATCGCCACAATACCGTTTCCGTTTTTCTCTATAAAGTGCTCGGCTAAGCGGATAAATTTTACATAATCATCTTGAAGAGCATTTAGATTTTGTTCTTTTAATCCCGTTTTATAGACCTCAACTAATTCTTTTATCCACTTTCCTTTATTTGAAGAACTAATATTGTACGGCGGATTACCCATCACCACCATAATCGGCGTTTTATTCTTTATGACCGACGCTTCTTTAGACTCTTCGGCGATACTTTCAGCAAAGCCAAAACCAGTAAACAGACCTTTTTGGGTAACACTTTCTTCGAGGGAGTTCGTAAGATAAACACCAAGACGACGATGGAAATTCCAGAAGCCTGTTTCCTTCAACACCATACTCAACTTCAAGTGAGCTATTGTATATGGCGCCATCATAAGTTCAAAACCGTGCAGCCGTGGAAGTAAATCATGATGTACATATGCAGGCCAGCGACCTTTCTGACTACTTTGAAGTAACCGTTCGTAGATGATTCGAATAGCAACGCTAAGGAATGTCCCCGTACCGACAGCCGGATCAAGAATTTGGACCCGGTGGATGCCAGCTGCTGTTTTTGAGGTATCAGCCAAACCAGCGGCCAAACCAAATTCTTTTTCAAGTAGATGATCAACGGAGCGTACTATAAACCGCACTACGTGCAGAGGTGTGTAAAATGCGCCCAACTTTTTGCGCAGTTTAGCATCGTATTCTTTCAAAAAGTCTTCATAAAAATGAATGACTGGATCCGGGCCTTCGTGAGTTTTGCTCCATAAATCATCTTTAAAATACTCCTTCATGAGTTCCTGAACATCGGCAAGAGAAAAAACTTCACATAGCTCATTAACGATATATTCAAGTCGTTTATCAAAGTTTGGTCCAACTATGTGGTCAAAGAAATGTCTAAGAAACGGATTGGATGCAGGAACAAGATCGCGTGCTTCCTGACGGGAGAAACTCTCAGGGGTGTCATCATGATAACGAGCAACGAAAAGTCCGTAGACAAGAGTTTGTGCATACATATCAGCAAACGCATCTGGTGTAAGATCATGAATGAGAAGTTTTTTGACCGTCTCATACACGTGAACAAGCTCAGCATTTTTGTCTGATTCCGTGGCGAGAAATTGCTTCACATTGTCGCGAATACGCCGTGCCTTGCCACCCATGATTTTTGCCAGACGAGCACCGCTTTTAATTATTTCGGGCTTGGCAGCAAGAAAATCGGCAATAGCATTCTCAAGAAGACTGAGAGATTGTTCCTGGATATGAATTACGTCATTTATAATCTTTCCTATAACAATTATCTCACCGTAATGTTCTCCGTTTCTAAAAAAACGGAATTCAAGATAATTAGTAAGAATCAGATTTGAATAGCCTAGATAACGTTTTACCTGTTCAGTTTTTTCTATTTTATCAAGGTCAGCATCAATATCTTTAGTTTCAGCGTAACCGGCGATTAAATCGCCTCTTACAAATATAAAATCGGGGGCACCGTACTCTGTACGTTTTGGATCGTTAATAACTCCCAGTTTTTGGTCTAGCGATTTGATGAGTTTTTCGAAACTCGGTCTGTACGCATGTTCTCCTGCACGACCGGTTTTACACTTTTCGGAAATCTCATTTATGTATGTTGAGACATTATAAGACATGATGACTTTATTAAATCACAGATTGGGCTATTCCCGGAAACACTCAAACCAGTTTGCGTGTTTGGTGAAGTTTTTGAGGGCCTTTTGCGATTAGCTTTTCTCTTGGTCTATCAATTTTTGGGAGATCTTTAATTTTCATATTTGTTTTGGGATATTACTTCAATTTACCGCTTTTGAGGGCTTTTTTCAATGCTTGTTATTTCTTTTAATCTAATAAACAAAAACAGGATTTTAATCCTGTTTTTATAATCATTTATCCTTTAATTGATTGTATAATTGCGTATTCCAATTTTTCAGGCTCATCCGTACCTATCCTGTATATCTTATCGTCTTTCATCTTTATCTCAACTACGTCAAACCCGGAAACATTGAAAATTAACATACGAGGCCGCGTCCACCCTCTTATTCCCCACCCGTAATACCAATGATTTTTTACGATTCTTGCGGAAACTATTTCTTCCAGTACAAAGCGTTCTCTGAATATGCCGTAACCAAACTTAATTCGCAAATATTTTTCATCAATCGTTACATTTAGCGTGGCAAAAGAAGCAACCAATAGCAGAATTAGAAACATTACGGCAACAGCAACAATATCTGAACCTGTTTTTGTTAAAATAATTCCAAAATATAAAACAGATACAAATAAAACAAATATTACTAGATATCCAATTTGAGTATGTTTATAAATCATATTATTATTTTAAAATCTGTTTAACTTCTTCTTTCTAAAAATTTTATGTAATACTCTTTGGGTTTAGAGTATTTTTCTTTTAGTTTAACAAATTCAGAATCTATTTCGGAGACTCTTTTTAAACTCTCACCTTCTAAAAACAAGGGGTCTACTACTCGTGATTTACACAAAGAATATAAATCATAGTCGTCCTTGCGATTAGATTCATATTTAAATTTATTATTAGTTCTATCAACTAATAGTTTTAAACCATCGTCTTTATCCATTGCAGGCCTTATCTTCGCCCAAACTTCCTCGTCTGTAGTAAATAAATCATCTTTGGTAAGTATCTTTTTATCAATGGCGTATTTCACTAAATCTCCTGCAGTTTTAAGCATTACTGCTGATTCTAATCCTGACCAAAACCAGTTGTTTATTTCTAAAAATAAATATGCGTACTTTTTAGCTAAAGCTTTATCTCTAAACACCCAGAGGTTATCAATAATTGTAAAATTATCTACAAATCCATCAATTTCTTCTTGCGTGGCTTTATTGGTTACTTTTAACTCCCTTAGAAAATAATCTATTCTGTCTGCACACAAATCAGGCAGCTTCTTTTCCTTTAATGGAAATTTTGAGTCGTCTAAAATATCTTTGTAGTTAATTTCAAAATTCTTTAAAATTTCGGGAATTTCTGATTTTTCAATAAACTCTTTAAAGCTTTCGTCTTGGAAATTCTGTTTTTCTCCAGAACCATTACTATAAACGTAATCAGCAACGTGAGAAAAAACAGTATGGGATACATCATGAAGTAGTCCTGCTATTTGTTCCAATAATGGAGCTCCAAATCTTTTAAGTAAAATAAAAACCCCGAGCAAATGTTCAAATCTATTATAAGCAGTACCAGGAAAATATGGCTCAAAATAACCGTGCTGGTCTATGCCTTTCATTCTTTGTATGTTCGAAGATTTTATTAAATCTAAAATGACCGGCTCGTTTATTTCAATTGTTCCGTAAATTCTATCTTGGTATTTCATACGTTTTTATTCTATCAAAAAATCGCCAAAAGGGCGATTTTTGATGCGGCTTAGCCTATCAAACCGTTTCACTGTAGAGTCATATTTCAACAACTAATTCCCAATTTTCCGAATGCCGAGGAAAGTTTCCATTCTGTCTGTTTAAAAAAATCATCGGTCATTTTGTCTTCCAAACCATATTTTCGGTAAACCCAATCGGCATGTTCATAGTTCATTCGGTCGATTATCACATAGTCTACGTGTTTTCCCGTCAGAATTTCCGCGAGATCTTCCGCCCCGGGAAGAATCGGTGCTATCATAGCGTAAGTTCGTATGCCGGCCTGATGCAATTTATCAAGCGCACTAATCCTATCTTTTATTGCCGGAGCATTTGGTTCGAATAATTTTCTGATACTGTCGTTGGCTGTGGCAATGCTAAAACCAACTTTAAAATTTCTTCCTTTTTTTAGAATATTTATATCTCGCAGAACTAAAGAAGATTTTGTTTGGATTATAACCGGCCAGTTATTTTTTGCCAGTATTTCCAAGCATTGGCGTGTAAGCTTATATTTTGCCTCCAGTGGTTGGTATGGATCGCATACTCCGCTTATCCAAACATTCCCTGGTTTTTTCTTAGTAATTTCTATTTTCAATAAGTCGGGTGCGTTTATCTTAACGTCGACAAATTGACCCCAGGGTTCACGGTGCCCAGTGAATCTTTTCATAAAACGAGCGTAGCAGTATAAACAGCCATGTTGACAACCTACGTAGGGATTTATGACATATTGATAAATCTTTGATGCAGATAGAATAGTTTTTGACTGTATTTCTTTTACAATCATAGTGTTAAAATCAGTATTTTAAACTGATGAAATATTAATTGAACATTACGTTTTCACAAAATATATTCTATAAAAAAACTTTTGTTAAATACATAATCCCAATACCAATCAAGAAACAAACAAAAGAAATTAATGATTTCTTGAGATTTTCTTCCTTCCTGATTTCGGGAATTAAGTCAGAGGTTGATATATAAAGAAACCCCCCAGCAGCAATCGGCAAGAGATATATTGTTAGCTTTTCCAAATTAAAGGATAAAAAATAGCCGGCAGCCGCCCCCGCAACCGTAGTCAAAGCAATTAAGAAATTAAGAACTAATGCCTTTCTTTTTTCAAAACCAGCATAAAGCAAAACGCCGAAGTCGCTGATTTCCTGCGGTATCTCATGAAAAGCAATGGCTAAGCTGGCAGCAACGCCCAATTTAATATCTATTAAAAAAGTGGCAGCAATAATCAAGCCGTCAATGAAATTATGGATACTGTCCCCTATTAAATTTATATAGCCGAAACTATGAATCTCGCAAACCTCTTTATGACAATGCCGCCAGTGAAATATCTTTTCAATAAAAAAGAAAAGGACAAAGGAAGCTAAAACTAAAGAAAAAAGAACTCTGCTTGATAGCTGCTCAGCGGCCTCGGGCATCAAATGAATAAAAGCGCCGCCCATTAAAGTGCCGGCCGAAAGAGCAACAAGATATAAAAGAATCTTCTCGATTATTTTTTTTCTAACAGTTAAAAACAAAACTCCGATCAGCGAACAAGAGCTTATTAAAAGCGAAGTAATAATAATATAAGTCAATGTGGACATTTTTCATTTTTATTCTACCAAAAAACCGCCTTCTTGGCGATAAAAGTTCTAACCATCCTGCTTAGGATATTTAATTTAAGTTCAAAAAACGGTTTGCTCCCCTAGTCGGTCTCGAACCTGTAGTTTAAGGGAGAAATGAGGACTTTTTAAGGGTGTCTCACAATGCCTCTCGGTCGGGATGCTTTTAAACTAAGACAAGACAAATGAAATAGTATAAAAGGTTTTACCTCTTGTAATAAACTTGGTTTTTAATTTTCCAGCGACGAAAATAAACCAATTTTACTATTTCACTAACTATAAAGTAGCCAATAATTAAAGATAGAACGATTAATAAAGACGGAAGAGGAGGAGAAGTGAAATGGAGAACCTCTTTTCCAAAATTTGTAAAAGGTAAAATGATTGTAATTAGGAAAACAAAAAAAGAAATAGCCATTAAGGAAAAACTTGGTTTTTTTGTTTTTAAGAAAAAATGTGAAGTTCTGATAGAAAATATAAGCACGATTTCCGTTAAAATACTTTCGATAAACCATAGGGTTTGTAAAAGAGCCGGCTGGACTTTGTGAAAAATGCCAAAGAAAATAAAGTCGAAAATAAAACTAACAAAACCCAATAAAATAATAAGTAAAAATACTTTATTTAATAGATAGAATTTTGGCTTTTTCAGTTCTTCGGTATCAACATTATCTGAAGCTACGCTAATTAGGGGAAAATCCGACAAAAGATTAACTAACAAAATTTGAACTGGCAGCATCGGTAAAAAAGGGATCATCAGGGAAATCAAGGCTATTGAATAAAAATTGCCGAAATTACTAGCTAAAGTACATTTGATATATTTATTTATATTGGAAAAAATGCGCCTTCCCTGCTTGATACCGTTGACAATTACTTTGAGGTCTTTTTTAAGTAGGATAATATCTGAAACTTCCCGAGAAACATCGGCGGCTTCCTTAACGACGATGGCTAAATTGGCGATTTTCAAGGCTGGGACATCATTAATTCCCTCTCCTAAAAATCCAACTTCATATTTTTTCTGAAGGGTTTCAATAATTTTATATTTTATTTGGGGGGAAATTCTGGCAAAAACTGAAAATTCTTCACAAGCTTTTACAAAATCATCTTCTGGCAAAGAATCCAGTGTTTTTCCTAAAATAACTTTGCCGGGGTCTTCAATTAATCCTACTTCTTTTGCCACCTGACCTGCTACCTCCTTGCTATCTCCGGTTAAAATTTTAATATTAATGTTTAATTTTCTAGATAGACGAATTGCATCTTTAGCGGTTTTCTTAAGTGGGTCAGAAAAAGAAAAATAGCCCAAGAAGTTCAGTCCATTTTCATCTTTCCCTGAAAAATTTTTATTTGTAAATTTTTTAAAGCCGACTGCCAGAATTCTTTTTCCTGTCTTACCCTGTTCTTCTATCTCTTTCTTTATAGTTTCTCTACTTTGATCACTTTCAATTTCTGAAGATAACTTAAGAATGATTTCTGGCGCCCCTTTTACAATTAGAACTAAATTTTTATCTTTATCTTCCAAAAGTGTGCTATTTCTAAGTCTTAAAGTGTTAAAAGGAATTTCAGAGATTACCCGAAAATTTTTGAGAGAATCGCGTATTTTTTTAGAAGTCTTTTCAAAAAGGGCAAAATCAAAAGGATTAAGAGCTGATTCAATTTCTTCTTCAACATAAGAAGAAGATAAAAGACCATAAAGTAAACATTTTTCTTTATCTTGGGAATAAATATTTTCTAATTTAAGTTTATTTTCAGTCAAAGTACCGGTTTTATCAGTACACAAAATTTCAATATCTCCCAAGCCTTCTACTGCTGACAGCCTTCTAATAATAACTTTCTCTTTAGCTAAATTTAAAGCTCCACCAGAAAGAGAAAAAGTAACCACTAACGGCAAGGCTTCAGGGATAATACTCACTATTAAAGCAATGGAAAAAATTAAAAAATCGAAGAAATTCGCTGTCCCTTTAATTATCAGGTTGACCAAGAAAACAAAAACAATTGTTATCACAACTATCTTTAAAATAGTTTGGGACAATTTGAGAAGGTTTTTTTCGTAAAAGCTTTCTCGAGTAGTTCCTGCGGCTAATTTTGTTATTTCACCAAGAATCGTCTTTTTACCTGTTCCGATTATTACTCCCTCAGCTTCTCCAGAGATTACTGAAGTACCAGCAAAAAGAATATTTTTTGCTTCAAAGATTTCTTTTGTTTCTTTCGAAAGGGGCTCTGTAATTTTTCCGACTGGAAATGGCTCTCCAGTTAAAACTGATTCATCAACTAAAAAGTTTTGGATTTTTGTAATTCTTAAGTCAGCAGGAATAATATTGCCTGGTTCAAGCAAAATCACATCTCCGGGAACTAAAAACCTTTTATCAATGATTTGCTCTTTTCTTCCTCTTAAAACCCTTACTGTTGAAGGAAGATATCTTCTCAAAAGTGAAACAGCCCTTTGAGCCTTAGCTTCCTGAAAAAAACCTAAGAAAACATTAATAAAAACAAATAGTAAAATTAAAAACCCGTCAATCCTCTCACCAATTGAAAGGGCAATAACTGAGGCAATAAAAAGAAGATAAATAAATGGTGATTTAAATTGCCTTAAGAAAATATCAAACAATCCAACTTCCTTAGTTTTGACTTCATTAAAACCGTAATCTTTCAAACGTTTTCTTGACTCTTTTTCTAATAGGCCACTCTTAGAGGTTTTTAAATCGTCAAAAATCTCTCTTGTATTTTTAATTGTATATTTAGAAAAACTCATTAAATTTTAAGTATATTTTTTTTATTTTACCGAAAAACCGCTAGTTTGGCGATTTTATGTGGCTCGGTCTCCCAGACGCCTCACTATCCTTGCTCCCCACTCAGGTTCAGAACCATCTTTTGAGAGGTAAAACCGAAGCTTTTCCTGACGAGAACGGGTCAGTTTCACAAAAATCATCTGCTCCCCCAACTGGACGCTATTAGAACCTATCTAATGATTAGCTCATTTCTCGCAAAGCCTTAATTCTTTCTTCAACTGGTGGGTGGGTCATAAACATCTTTGTTAACCAGTTTTGAGATTGGTTTCCTTTAAATGGCGAGGAAATAAAAAGATGGGCGGTAGAAGTATTAGCTGTCTTCAAGGGAGTTGAATCAGCAGAAATTTTCTCTAAGGCCCGGGCCAATCCTTCTGGATAACGAGTTAGGAGAGCACCGGTGGCGTCGGCTAAAAACTCTCTCTTGCGAGAAATAGTCAAACGGATTAGAGCGGCTACGATTGGAGCTAAAATCGCTGCCGCAATTCCTAAAATCATTATAATCTGACCACCAGAATCTCTGGAGTCTCGTCTTCTTATCCCACCCCAGAAATTGATTCTTAAAAATAAATTAGAGAGCAAAGCCACAACCCCCACCAAAATTATAATTGCTGTACCTAAAAGCATATCTTTATTCCCAATATGAGAAAGTTCATGGGCAATCACTCCTTCTAATTCTGCTCTATCTAATTTTTCTAAAAGTCCTCTGGTTACCGCTACCACAGAGTGATTTTGGTTTCGACCAGTAGCAAAAGCATTGGGTTGCCTTTCTTCAATTATATAGATTTTGGGCAGGGGGAGACCGGCAGCAATAGAGAGATTTTCAACGATTCTATAAAGTTCGGGGTTATCCCTTTTTTCAATTGGTTTAGCATGAGTCATTGCCAGAATGATTTTATCCGAATGCCAATAACTCAAAAAGCTTTGGAAAATGGCTATAATTACTGCTACAATCAAGAAAATATAATTATCTAGCAAAAAACTAAAAAGCCAGCCTAGGGCAATAATAAAAATTAAAAAGGTAGTAATCAAAAGCCAAGTCTTGCGGTTATTAGATTCCGCTTGAGTATAAAGAGTAGCCATTCTAAATTAGGAATTAGAAACTTACTTTTACCGGTTCTCTTTTTTCTGGCTCTTCTAATTCAAATAATTCCATCTGCTTGAACTTAAAAATAGAAGCAATAATATTAGCTGGAAAACTCTCTATTTTGATATTTAGATCTCTAACATTCCCATTATAAAAACGCCGGGCAGCTTGAATTTTGTCTTCAGCGTCTCTCAATTCTCTTTGCAACTCCAAGAAGTTTTCTGAAGCTCTAAGTTGAGGGTAATTTTCTGAAACAGCAAAAAGAGTTTTTAGAGTACCAGAAAGTACGTTTTCTGCTTCGCCCTTCTCTTTTAGAGTTTGGGTTCCCATTGCCCTAGATCTAGCCTCGGTTACCTTCTCAAAAACTTCTCTTTCGTGAGTAGCGTATCCTTTTACTGTTTCTACTAAATTGGGAATCAAGTTATATCTTCGCTTTAGCTGAACATCAATATCTGCCCAGGCTTCTTTGGCTCGGTTCTTGAATTTTACTAGCCCGTTATAAGCAAAAATGGTCCCAAGAATAAGAATGGAAAGAATGCCTAGAATAATCCACAAAATAGTCATATTTTAAAAACCTGCCAATCAGCGACTCGCCCTTTCTTTGTGTCACTATATAAAATAGAAAAAGAGAGTAATTAGCAAGTTAATTAAGACATTAGATTTCCCGACCTTTACTCACTAAACTTAAAATCTGCTTTCATTATAGCAGGTTTTAATAATTTTAAAAAAGATTGGCTCCGTATTGTGAACAACGTTAGAACTAAGATTATGGAAGCTAAAGAGGTTTATGTGCTTGATTTAGCTTATTTGGACGGACGATTTCAGGACCTGGTTTTATATAATTCAAGTAAGTGATGATATTGCCAATCTCGTTCTTTAGCTACGACCGCATCGGAATTAGTAGCTCTATGGATAGCCTGTAGGGCATAAATTGCAGAACCAATAGAATGAGTTGGAACATGGGCAGTTGCCACTGCTTGACCTGCAGTACGGGCAGCAGAACGAGCCGCATTATCCTCTCCTATCTCACGGGCTGCAGCATGAGATGCAAGCGAAGCTTTGCGTATAACAGCCATACTAAACACTCCTGTATTTATCCATGCTTGAAGTGCTTTGATAGCGTTTCGGGGTCGATGATCTCTTGGATATTTTTTTTTAAAATAGGGCAAAACACGCTCTGCACAATCAATTGCCCAGACGGCTAATGTTTTATGGTTAGTTTTTTTCATCAGTTCTACAGTTCTCTTGTCTTTATATTGTGTAAGTGAAAATTTAGATTTTTTCATTCATTAAGTATAACATAAAACCCCGCTATGCGAGGTTTTTATTTTCCACAAGTTTCAGCTCCGTATTATGAATAACATTAGAACCAAGATTATGGAAGCTAAAGAGGTTTATGTGCCGGATTTGGCTCGGGGACAGGGATTCGAACCCCAATTTTCAGAGCCAGAATCTGACGTCCTACCATTAGACGATCCCCGAATGAAATTAAATTTTAAGGTATTTTCTGACCGCTAAGATACTGGAAATTACTCCTAGGCCAATACCAATAGCTAACTGAATTAAAACAATGACCCAGAAACTGCTAGTAAAGAAATTCCAAATATTAAGGCCGGGAAATAAAAACTCAATTTTAGGACTAAAGAACCAGCAGCTCAAAGCAACTATTAAAAAACAAATCAAAGTTGCCAGAATCCCGGAAATTGCCCCTTGAATCAGAAACGGCCCACGAATAAACCAATTACTCGCTCCTACCAGCCGTTGAACCTCAATCTCTTCTTTTTGGTTAAAAATAGCCAATCTGATTGTGTTGAAAACAACCAATGCGGATATAACAGCTAAAATTATAGCCAGAACAATACCGGTTTTCTTTGCTTCTGAAGTTAAACTAAAGATTTTATCAATCACAGGCTTTCTTTGATAGTAGTCAACCTTTTCAATCAAACCTTCAAAAGCAGGATCTTCAAAAAAACTTGCCACTGCTTGATATTGGCTGGCTGTAAACGCTCTGATGTTTAAAGTAGCTAAAAAGGGATTTCCTCCCACTTCTTCCAATGATTCCATTAAAATAGAATCGTCCTTATGTCTTTGGTTAAACTCATCCAAGACTTCTTCTTTTGAAATATAACTGATATTCTCCACCTCGGGAATTTTAGAAAGTTCTTCTTTAATATTTAAAATATCTTCCTCTAAGGCTGTGTTGTTAAAATAAACTGAAATGTCGGCTTTCTCTTGTATAGTAGAAATTAAAAATTTACTAATGTCTTTTAGAAAGAAAATAGAAGTTGCCAATGAAATCGCCATTATCATAACAAAACAAGTAGCTATCGATAAGCTGCCGTCCCTGGAAAAATTTAACCATCCTGATTTAAATATTCTTTTAATTGAAGTAAGCATAATTATAAAACAAACCTTCCTTTTTCTTCATCTCTAATGATTCTACCTCCTTCTAAAGTAATTACTCTTTTACCCAAAGAATTAATAATTTCCTTATTATGGGTTGCTAAAATAATCGTTGCTCCTAAATTATGAATTTTTTGAAAAAGACGCATAATATCTAAAGTGTTGTATGGATCAAGATTGCCGGTAGGTTCATCGGCTAAAATAACATCTGGCCTATGAATTAAAGCTCGGGCAATGGCCGCTCTCTGACGTTCTCCAGCTGAAAGTTCATTCGGGAAATTCTGAGCTTTATTTTCCAAACCGACAATTTCTAAAACCTGATTAACGTCTCTGGCAATTTCTTCATCCGTTGCTCCGATTACTTCCATAATATAAGCAATATTCTCATAAGTTGTTTTTGAAGGAAATAATTTATAATCCTGAAAAACAGCACCAATCTTTCGCCTAAATTGAGGAAGGTTTCCTGGTTTTACTTTAGAAAGATCTTGTCCGCTAAAAATAATTTTGCCTTGAGTCGGTCTTTCTTCGGCTAAAATGATTTTCAATAATGTACTTTTGCCTGCTCCTGATTTTCCAACAATAGAAACAAATTCTTTTGGCTTAACCTCAAAAGAAATATTATCTAAAGCTAAAGTTGGTATTGAATGAGTAGGAAAAATTTTAGTAATATTTTGAAATTCAATCATCTGTTTTTATTTCTGCTGTTATAAACTTGGTTAAATCCCCATCTAAAACAGTTTCAACATTAGAAGTTTCAATTCCAGTTCTTAAATCCTTAATTAGCTTATAAGGGTGTAAAACATATGAACGGATTTGATTCCCCCAGCTCGCGGAAATCTGCTCGCCTTTAATTTTCTTTAATTCTTTTTCGGTTTTTTGAGCTTCTAATTGATAAAGTTTTGCTCTCAAAATTTTCATTGCTCTGTCTTTATTTAATCCTTGCAATCTTTCTATTTGGCAGGTTACTTTTATCCCGGTAGGTAAATGAGTAATTCTTACTGCAGACTCCCTTTTATTAACATACTGTCCGCCTGGCCCAGAAGCTCTAAAGGTATCTAATTTTATATCATCTGGTTTAATTTTGATTTCAACTTCTTCTTCTTTGGTAATCTCGGGAATTACTTCAATTAAAGCAAAAGAAGTATGTCGGAGAGATTTCGCGGAAAAAGGAGAAATCCTAACCAATCTGTGAACTCCCGTTTCTTTTTTTAAAAACCCGTAAGCCCAGTTGCCTTTAATTTCCAAGGTTGCCGATTTAACTCCTATTCTTCCTTCAGGACCTCCTCCTTCTCCGAAAGACTGATGTAAAATAACAGTTTTATATCCCTTTCTTTGGCAATATCTTTCATACATTCTAAGAAGAAGAGCTGCCCAATCTTGAGCATCCTGACCGCCGGCTCCAGACAATATAGTTAAAATAGCATTATTTTTGTCGTATTTTCCCGAGAGAAAAAATCGCAATTCTTCGTCTTCCAATTTAATTTCAAATTCCTCAATTTCTTTCTCTGTTTTCAATCCGACTAATTCTTTCTTTAATTCATTAAAATCAACAACTTCTTTTCTTAGATTACTCAATTCCTGATTGATTTTTACTGCTTTTTCCTTGTCCTGCCAAAAATTCGGTTTCTGAATCTCATTTTCTAATTCTTTAATTTTTTCTTCTTTTTTTACCAGGTCAAAGACAGTCCTCCAGACGGAAGAGTTGTTTTTCTAATTTTTCAATTTTATCTAAGATATTTTCCATACTTTTTCAAATATATCATAAATTTTTCCAAAATAAAAGAGCCAGCGGTCGGACTTGAACCGACGACCTGAGTTTTACGAAAACCCTGCTCTACCACTGAGCTACGCTGGCCAAGCGGGATACCGGAATTGAACCGGCGCACCAACCTTGGGAAGGTTGTGTACTACCACTATACTAATCCCGCAATTTTAAAATCCAAAATTTTCCAAGAATTTTTGCCACAAATTTTTCCCTTGTTTTTCTTTAATTTCTCCTTCTTCCGGAAGCAACACCACAATTTGTTGTTCGCCAGGTTTTTTATACCCCTGTTCTCTGGCTTTTTCCTCCCAGTAATCTTCTCCTTCTGCCTGAAAAATTCCGGCTTCCAGTTGTTCTTTTTTTTGTTTTAAGGATTGAATTTGCTCGTTCAAATTCTCAATTTTACTTGATAATTCGCTTCTTTTTTTAATTATTCTAAAACTAGAAAAGATCAAAAAACTAATTATGGAAAAGAGTAAAAACCCGATTAAAACAGAAAAAAATATAGTTTTGAAAGAGCACCCCTTTCTATTTTTCCTTATTTTTTGTATCATAGATTAATGTCAAAAAGAAAGAACAATATCTTTAGAATAGTCTGGGTTATTTTAATTTCCTTGGTAGTTTTAAGTATGCTTGGTTTTTTAATAGCTCCTATGGCTAGAAGTTGGTAACTAATAAATGGTAACAGGTTTTTTATTTGTTTTCAACTTTTAAATATCTCTAAAAACACTCTTGAGGGAATTTGAACTTGGCCTTTTTCTTTCAATTCTTTCTTGCCTTTTTTCTGTTTTTCCAACAATTTTTTCTTCCTGGTATAGTCGCCACCGTATAAAGGAGCTATAACGTCTTTTCCTCTAGCTCTAATTGTTTCTCTGGCAATAACTTTTCCCTGACAAACCGCCTGTAAAGGAACGGAGAAAAGTTGAGATGGTAAAAATCTTTTTAGCTTTTCAACAATTTGTCTTCCCTCTTTTAAAATTTGAGTTTTAGGAACGATTTTGGAAAAAGCTTCTTCTTTTTTTCCGGCAATCAAAACTTCTAATTTTACCAAATCAGCTATCCGGTACTCTAAAAACTTATAATTTGCAGAAGCAAAGCCCTGGCTCAAACTTTTAAGATTGTCATAAAATCCCTTGATAATTTCCCTTAAAGGAACTTCATATATTAAAACAACCTTATCCTGGCTAATATAGTTGGTTTCAATATTCTTTCCTTCCAGACTTTCCAAAAGTTCTAAAACGCGGCCGAGAAAACTCTGAGGAGTGGTTACTTCTAACCGCACCCAGGGTTCTTTTATTTCTTTAATATATTCAGCAAAAACAGGAAAATCTGAAGGAGAATAAATGGAAATTTCTCTTCCTTTTTTATCAATAATTTTACAAACCGCCGAAGGAGTAGAAATCACCAAGTTCAAACCAAATTCCTGATAAAGCCTTTCCGAAACTATTTCTCCGTGTAAAGAGCCCAAAAATCCGCAGCGATATCCCCTGCCTAAAGAATCTCTTGATTCTTGTTCAAAAACTAAAGCAGCGTCGCTTAGTTTTAATTTAGATAAAGCTTCTTTTAATAAATCGTAATCATCAGGGCTTTCGGGGTAGATACTGGCAAAAACCATAGGCTGAGGTTCTTTGTACCCTGGTAAAGGCTCAACTTTAGAAGTTGAAAGTTTGAAATTAGAAATTTTTGTTATAGTATCCCCCACTCTTACTTTTCCAATTTCCTTAATACCGGTAGCAATATAGCCGATTTCTCCGGCTATCAGTTTTTTTTGAACCAAAAGATTGGGAACAAAATAACCTACTTCTTTTGCCTCGCTGGACGCTTGGCCTTGAATTAAATAAATTTTGTCGCCAGTTTCAATTTCACCGTCAACTATCCTGCAAAAAGCTATCACTCCTTTGTAAGAATCATACTTGGAATCAAAAATTAAAGCTCTGAAATTATCTTGATTATTACCTTTAGGAGGAGGAATTTTTTTGATAACTGCTTCCAAGAGTTCTTCCATATTGATTCCTGTTTTAGCCGAAACAGTTAAAACTTCATTGGGAGAAACATTTAAGAGCGTGGCTATTTCTTGTTTTGTTTCTTCAATTTTTGCCTGAGGTAAATCAATTTTATTTATTACAGGAATAATCACCAAATTCTGTTTTTTTGCTAATTCTAAATTAGATATGGTCTGCGCTTGAATGCCTTTAACGGCATCGACCAATAAAATTGCTCCTTCAACCGCTGCCAAAGAACGAGAAACTTCATAACTGAAATCCACATGCCCGGGCGTATCTATTAAGTTAAGAATATATTTCCCGTATTTCATTCTAACCGGCTGCATTTTGATAGTAATTCCTTTTTCTCTTTCCAACGGCATTAAATCTAAAAATTGAGGTTTCATTTTTTCTTTAGGAATAGTTCCGGTCAATTCCAAAAATCTATCTGACAAAGTAGACTTACCGTGGTCAATGTGAGATATAATGACAAAATTTCTGAAATTATTTTGCTCGTCCATAAGTTTTTCGTAAAAATAAGATTAATAAAATGAAAAATTGACAGATAGCTGAAAGAGAAAGAGATAAAGGAAGAGCAATTATTTCAATATGTTTTAAAGTTGAAATATTCAAAAAATTAACTAAAAACTGCTGAAAGACGTTGGGATAAGAAAGCAAACTGATAAAAAGAAAACAAAAAACAATATTGATGACCATTCCTATTATACTTGCTATTGCAGGACTTTTAGTATCTTGAAGAGAATAAAAACCCTTAGCGATTAAAAGAACAAGTCCCTGGGCAAAAATTCCCAAAGAAAACATTCCCAAACAAGCAGCAGTCAGATGAACATCAACTAATTCAAATTTTCCAACCCGAAGAATAATTTTAACCAGTAAATCTCGGAAAATAAATAATAAAAGACTTAAAGGCAAGATAAAGAGAAGAATTTTATAGAAAGCGGAAAAAAATATCTTGTTGAATTTTTCTCTATTTCTTTTGGCAAAAGCTAAGCTTAAAGCTGGAAAGGCAGCAGTGGAAAAAGCAACGCCGGTTAATGTTAAAAGAGGCCTGCTTAAACTTTCAGCTAAACTAAAAGCTCCAATGCTTCCCGCAGTCAGAGTAGAAGCTAAAACAGTAACAACAATTAAATTAATTTGAGTAGCAGCCAATCCAATCGAACGAGGAATAGTCAGCTTAAGAGTTTTCAGAAAATTAGGTTCAGAAATATTAAAAACTTTCTTAGGCCTGAAACCAACTTTAATTAAAATCGGTATTTGAATTAAAAGATGGCAAAATCCTCCGAGAACCACTCCCCAAGCCAATCCAGAAAATCCGATTTTTGGAACGAAAAAAACTATTCCGAAAATAATTCCCAAATTATACATTATCGGAGCTAAAGAAGTTATTAAAAACCTCTGAAAAACCCGCAAAACTCCGGAAATTATATTGCTGATTCCCAGAAAAATCGGACTAAGAAACATAATCCTGGTTAATAATACGGTTAACTCCTTTTTTTCTCCGGAAAAGCCGGGAACTATCCAGGAAATTAAATTAGGCGCAAAAATAAACAAAATAGCAGAAATGAGAATTAAAAAAAGTAAAAATATGTTTAAGAGATTAGAAAGATAGCTAAAAGCTTGCTCTCGATTTTTAACTAATCTTTCGCTAAAAATCGGAATAATAGCCGCTCCAATCGCTCCCATTATTAAAACCATGGCAATAAAATCAGGAATACGAAAAGCTGCATAATAAATATCTAGTTCAGAACCTAATCCAAAAGAACCGGCCAAAAGCCGGTCTCGAATTAATCCAAAAACAGCACTTATTAAAGAAGCACCTGCTATAATAAAAGCAGCAGAAGTAATATTTTTTGTTTGGATATTAAAAAAACTAAACCTCATTGATAATAATAATTGGAGTTAATGCTCTTGATTGTCCGGCCGGATTGTCTTTCAAAATTTTCAGGAGCAACTTTTCTTTTCCTTTTAAGTCTTGGCTCCTGCCTAAAATATTACCTCCTATATCGTTTATATCGCCTACGGCAAAAGAAAAGCCGTATTTGTTTTTTAATTGTTGGCAGAGAGCATCGCAATTTTTAGGACCAAAAATTCCCATTTCATTATATTGAGAAAAAGCCTCGCCATAAAAACCATCTATTTGGGAAATTTGATTGCCTGCTATTCTATAAAAAATTCCGTAAATCCTGAAAACTTTACAAATAGCGCTTAAAAAACTTGCTAATAAAATTCTCGGCAGACCGGCTAAATTAATAGCTAATTGCATTTTCAAAGGGTTGCCCACCGAAAAGCCATAAGGAGTTTTTTTAGCAAACTTGGAAAGAAATTTAGCCCAGAAACCGAGTTTGACGTCTTTTCTATAAATTATTCTTCCTTGTAAAATAGAAATAATTTTCTGGCCTAAAATAATAATACTGGTCTTCTTAGCAAAAGGTAAAACATATTTTTCAATTATATCTTCTATTTTATCGGAAGTCCCGATAAAATGAGTTTTTATCGGGTATCTGGCATATTTTATCTTCTCTATTTCAACAATTAGTTTTTTTTCGGAGTTTGGAGTTATTTCCATAGTTTTCTTCTTTATTTTAATATTTCAGAGCCGATTTTACAAACCTTGACAAAGAGTTCAAAGTTGTTAAAATATATTTGTTCTAGTAAGTCGGGTGATTGGGCCGGCAGATGCTGGTCAGGAAAGTCCGAACACCCACTCTCCAGAATCTCTGGAGGTTAAAAAGATAGCGGGTAACACCCGTCGACCGTAAGGTTAGAGGTGCGAACAGAGACGGCTTAAAC
>Ga0268279_1000082_pt1 | contig 76516 bp, 69 predicted proteins | sample saktaG_6_FD_190142 | JGI IMG/M metagenome (GOLD analysis project Ga0268279, IMG submission 190142) | Saline water microbial communities from Sakinaw Lake, British Columbia, Canada - sak_2010_1_5_80m | ecosystem: Environmental > Aquatic > Non-marine Saline and Alkaline > Saline ...
ATTAGTTTTAAACATAATTATTTCCTTAATAATTATTACTTCTATGAACACACTAATGTCTGTTGGTAATTATGTGTAAAGTAATTACTCAATTATATTTCAAGGGTTTTTATAGTAAACTCATTAAATATTTTTTATAAAAATAAAAGAGAACAGTTTAAGAATTTTTATAATATATCTACGGAAATTGATAATTTAATATATTCTATCGAACAAAATATTAATAAATTTTTAGATCGGAAAAATCATTTTGAAGATATTTTTTCAATTGAAAGTTATGAGATAATTGCCAAATTATTAATGTTAAAAGATAAGGATATTGATGATAAATTTATAAAAAAATATAAAGAATTTCCAATTTTCATAAAATTTAAAAATTCTGATATTAATGAAGCGAGTCTTGATTTAAATGAGATTAATAGGCAAAATTTAAAAAAATATCTCAACACAATAATTAATTTGTCTTTAAAATCAAAGGATAAATTTGATAAATATCTAATTTATTTAGTAATCTTTTATTGCTTTCAGAAATATGATTACCTAATAGGCTTTTATCATGCAATAATTTCTGTTGAAAAAGAAATCAGCTTTAATTATAAAATCGAATTTGATTTATTATATGTTAGTGTCTTATGGTTCAAGTTTAATAGACAAGAAGAATTTAATAGACACTCGATAAATAAATACATTAAAGAAATTATTAATATATGTACTGAAATATTGGAAAAAATAGACGATTTTCGCTTTTTTCATCTTGAAGTTCTTTCAGCAATATCACTCATAGAGAGAGATAGGGTGGATTTACTAAAAACGATTTCAAATAAACTAGATATCAATACTTTATTAAAACACTGTAATTATATTAGCAATTCGATTGCTGATAAAACTAATATTTACAAGTACTCATATTTTCTTAAGAAAGTACAAAACAATAAAGCATATCTGTTGGCTTTAACAGGGGTTCCGCACAATTTAGATTTAGCAATAGAAATTATGATAAAAGAATTTAAATTTCCTGATTATGAAGAAGGTAATATTTATATAATTGATACATACGCTTATATAAATTATAAATTAGGTGATGCTTCGACTGATGGATCAAAAAAACTCAAGTATTACAACATAGCACTGCGTTGGTTTAAAAAAGCAATTAAGTGTAAATATGGAAAAAGAATGAAGGAATTGATCTATAACGATATAAGGGAAATACAAAAAAAAATGAAAAATATCAATAGAGAATTATAAATATCTGAATACTTTATATTTTGTTGTTTCACTTCTTGTAAATTTATACAATCTCATTTGATTAATTCTTTATATTCTATTTATAACAAGCGAAATATTTGAAGTTTATGATAAAAGAGATACGTGCGAAAACAATTCTCAATTACGTCAAACAGCCGGACACTTGGTTTGGGCTGCGTTATAATTTGAACCTCTACCGCGGATGTCAGCACCAATGCATCTATTGCGATTCCAGAAGCGATTGTTATCATATCGAGAATTTTGCTGATATCCTGTTCAAAACAAATGCAATTGAGGTCTTGCAGAATGAGCTTCCCAGGAAACGGAAAAGAGGGACAATCGGTTTCGGCTCCATGAACGATCCATACATGCCGATTGAAAAGGAAAGAGAGCTCACAAGAAAAGCGCTGGAAGTAATTCATAAGAACCATTTCCCTGTTCATATTCTTACGAAAAGCACATTGGTTTTAAGAGATATTGATATACTAAAAAAAATATCAGAGCAATATACAGCAGTGAGTTTTACCATTACTACTTCAGATGATGAACTGTGCAAAAAGCTGGAGCCCGGTGCATCAGTTGCTTCCGAAAGGTTTGCCGCGATGAAGGAGTTGAACGAGAATGGAATTTACACAGGCGTGCTCATGATGCCCATTTTACCTTTTATTGAGGATACAAGGGAAAATGTTGAAGCGATTGTGTCACGAGCATCGGAGAGCGGGGCATCGTATATTCTTCCATGGTTTGGCATGTCTATGCGAAGCGGACAGCGGGAATATTTTTATGCAAAATTGGATGAGCTTTTTCCGGGGCTGAAAGAAAAGTATGAAATCAGATATGGAGAGCAATATCAGTGTGCAGTTCCCCATGCAAAAGAGTTTTATCAATATTTTGATGAACTTTGTAAAAAATACGGTATTACAAAAAAAATGAGAGTGTATGAGGAGCTAGAAGCAGTGCAGGGAGAGTTGTTTTAGAAATATTAATGGCTTGTTTCCCGACTATTTTGCAGACAAATGAGAAAAAGTCATGACTAATTTGCACTCGACTGAAAAAAAGTCATGTTGTGTGATGAATTAAAATTGTAAAAGAATTAGGAATAGTCGGATATGCAAATTCGGATGTTGACTTGCTGGGGTGTCAGTCTTCGCAGATCGCTTCGCTCAAAGCGAAGACTGGTGGAGCTAACGGGGCTCGAACCCGTGACCCTTTGTCTGCCAGACAAATGCTCTCCCAACTGAGCTATAGCCCCACGTGTTGCGTAAAATCTATGTGCGGTTTTTTATGTCAAATTTTGTCTTGCTGGAACTGCTCTTTCAAAATCAGTGACGCTACTTCAGGGATAATTCGTGCAACTTTCTCTGTGCACTGCTCGGAGAAGGTAAAGGTATCTTCAACTTCAATTGCATAAATGATAATTTCTCTCGGAAGATGAACATTGTGCTTTTTCATGAGTTCGAGTGCATCAAACATATTCATATCGTGTGGAGAACTGTGATGAAGCGTAGTTTTGAATTCCTCAATTCCAAGTTTGTAATATGTTCCGGGCTGATTGTTCTTTGTTTTTATAGAATCAATGAGTATCAGTTTATCATATCCGATTATTTCATCGATGACACGAAATCCGGCTGCACTCGCTTCAATAACGTCAATATCAGGAAGTTTTTCTTTGATCTGCCGAGCGATGTGAATGCCTACACCATCATCAGAAAGAATAGTGTTGCCAAGTCCAAGAACGAGGGTTTTCACACTCAGTCTCTGCGGATGGTTTTTACTATCGAATTATCCTTATCGTGAACATTTATAATAAGCGGTGTTGAACCGGGCAAAGAATGGGTCGCACATGCCATACAGGGATCATAGGCACGGAATGCCATTTCCACCATGTTTAGCAAGCCATCATCAACCTTGCCATTCTTAATAAGCGCTTTGGCGGCTTTTGCAATAGATAGGGACATTGCTGCGGAATTGCAAACAGTTGCAACAATCAGGTTCACGGTTTTCACCATGCCCTGTTCGTCAGTTTTATAATGATGTATAAGTGTGCCGCGTGCAGCTTCTACGATGCCGACACCTTCGGTTGGCGTTTCGGTCGGTATATTTCTGATATCGGGAGAGGTGATCGTCTTATCTTCAAGCAGTTCAATAATGTGTTCTGCAGCATATAAAGCTTCAATCAGACGTGCCCAGTGGAATGCAAGCGTGTTATGTGCAGGTTTGCCACCAAGGATTTCGTACATGCGCTCGTATTCTTCCTGAGCCAGAGGAGTTGCCATTCCGTCAGAAACGTTTAGACGTGCAAGAGGTGCCACGCGAAATATCCCGCTCTCTTTCCCCTCTTTGAAGCCCTTCCAACCAATGTTCTTGAGGAAGGGGAATTTCATATAACTCCATGGCTCAACGTGTTCGGCGATCTGTTCCAAGTATTCATTGGGACCGAATTTTACGAACTCTTTGCCATCAGGATCGACCACGCGTACCTTGCCGTCATAAAAATTTACTTTGTTATTTTCATCGACCAAGCCCATGTAATAGGTTTTGTGTTTGTAAATATCTCCCACAATGAGGTCAACATAGGCATTGTTGCCAAGCACAATTTTATTGAAAATTTCAATGCTTTCTTTTGCGAAATCCCGAGCTTCGATAGCTATTTTCAGGAATTCCAGCCTTTTTTCTTCAGTTAATCCCTTTGAAACTCCGCCGGGAAGCCCCCCGACCGGATGGATGATCCTTCCTGAAAGGTAGGTGACGATATTTCTTATCTCTCTGCGTGTTTTGATGACACGGGTTCCGATCTCCAGACCAACCTTTGCGATAACGCCGAGAATGTTGCGTTCCTTTTTGGGAGCAGAAGGCGTAACCACAAAATCGGGTCCCCCAAGAAAGAAGAAGTGTAGCATGTGGTCTTCAAAGATGTAGGAATCATACACAAGCTGGCGCAATTTCTTTGCTGTTTCAGTGGGCTGAACATTATACACTGCATCCACAGTTTTTGTAGAAGCCATGTGATGAGCCATAGGGCAAACGCCGCAGATACGGGGTGTGATGCGGGGAAGTTCTTCAACGGGCCGGTCGATACAGAATTGCTCAAAGCCCTTCAGTTCGGGGATTTGCAGATAGGCATTCTCGACGTTGCCGTCATCATTTAAAAATATTTCTATTTTACCATGCCCTTCCAGTCTGGTAATAGGATCTATAGTAACTTTTGTACCCATGATAGATTATTTCTCCTCTTTTGAATCGGTCATAATTTTTCTGCGAAAATAGGATTTCGCAAGAGAGAATCGGTAGAATGTGCCGGCAGGATCGACTATCTGATCAAGGAGTTTCTGAACATCAGCTTCACTCATGTCCTCCTCGTCTTCGAGTCCGACTACTGAAGCCAGCGCTGCGACCATTTTTGCGCCGACATCATGCACCTCTGAAGGAGGTCCGTAACAGCCCCGGCACGGCATGTTAGCTGCAATACAGCGACCGTCATTCTCGCCGTTACAACCCGAGCGTGTGACAGGTCCCATACAGATGATGCCTTGTGCAAGAAAGCATTTTTCAGGATCGACTTCTACCAATGAGACACGATTTATTTTATTCAGAGATAATTTTTCGGGTTTTGAATCATTTCTTGAGCATACTTCGCAAAGCGCCTTGTTGGGTGCAAGCACTGTTCCTTTTGGTGGAAGATCTCCGGACAAAATAGTGGTAATAGCCTGCATAGTGAGGTAGGGAGCCGGAGAACAGCCGGGGAGATAGTAGTCCACATCAATGACCTGATCGGTTGTTTTGACAGTATTATAGAATCTGGGAAGATACAGTTCACCTTCCGGAACTTCCGAAACCTCTTGAGGGACAACGCCGTCGGGATTATCAACAGAAGGACATTTGCCGCCATAGGAAGACGCAAAGATCGATTCTCTGTCCCAGAAATTTGCCAGCCCGGGAATACCGCCAAGCTGTGAACATGCACCAAAAGATACGATGAGCTGCGACTTTTTACGAAGAAGTTTTGACATTTCTTCCTGTTCGCTGGTTCTGATCGCTCCATTGATGAAGCACACTGTGATCTCATTATCCTGCATATTTTTCACATCTTCAGTTTTGAAATCCATGGCACATGGCCAGAATACTATATCGACGAGATCTGCTACTTTCAGTATATCTTCATGCAGATCAATGATCGCTTCTTCACATCCACCACAGGATGCGCACCAATAAAAGGCAATTTTCGGCTTTGCCATTAAACCTCCAGAATTTGAAACCACGAATTAACACGGATTAACACTAATTAAAAAATTATTTATTTGAATTCTAAGCTTTGAGAATGAAAATAGAGAATCATTGCTATGTGTAATTCTGAAGCTTTCAAAAAAATTGATCGCTTGTGCTTTATAAACAAGTTCAGTATCATCTTTTCTAGTGTTCATTCGAGTTAATCAGTGGTTCCATTATAAAATTATTCTTTGGTATTCTAAACTTCGTGAATGAAAATTAAATAGTATTGCGAGATTCTTTCGAGTTGCTTTGAGATAATTCAGAGCTTGGGCTTCATGAACACCAGTCAGTTTTTCAACTGTCTTTAATTCTAAAACAACCTTATCTTCAACAAGAATATCTGCAAAATAACTGCCTACTATTTCATTCTCAAACATAACATTTATAGGTTTTTGCTGTTCTGCTTCTATTCCTTGTTTTCGAAATAGAACCATCATAGCATTTTCATACACTTTTTCTAAAAACCCAGATCCAAACTCTTTATGAACACTTATAGCAATACCAATAATTTTATACGACAACTCTTTGTATAAAAGTTTCGTTTTAAATTCTTCGTGTTCATTCGAGTTAATCCATGGTTTCATTGTGTTTTCTTTTATCTTAATGTTCCTTGATATTCAGTCGTATATTGACGTTTTTTTATCGCTTCTGGTGTGTAATCAGGAAGAACCATTGGTGAAATGTGTGTTCTTGCTATACCGATCTTTTCAACTTCTTTGTCATATTCAGTGATATGAGAGAGGGTTAGTGTGCCGGTTTTTGCTTTCTTCGCATACTGTGCAGCATAGATGCCAGCACGGCGTCCGAATACAATAAGATCGAGCTGGGAATTTCCCATTAAACGATTGCGGCCATGAACACCACCCGAAGCTTCTCCTGCTACGAACAGACCGTTCACTTTGGTTTCGCAATGATCATTTATTTCAATTCCGCCATTTTGATAATGAAGAGTCGGATACACAAGGATTGGATCCTGTGTGATGTCAACGTCAAAACGTTCAAACTGACGAAGCATAGCCGGCAGATTTTTCTTAATTGTGCCGGGTCCGCTCAATTTTTCAATTAATGGGGAGTCAAGCCAGATACCGACCTGTCCGCCGGATGTATCGATACCCATACCACGTTCTGTACATTCGCGGATGAAAGCGGATGCTTCAATATCACGGGGTTCAAGAGGATGAACAAACAAATCACCATTTTTATTCACGGGTTGCGCACCAAGTCCACGAAGCTTTTCAGTGCAGAGAAATCCAAGAATTTGTGGAGGATACACAGCACCGGTCGGGTGGTATTGCACAGAATCCATATATAGAAGATTTGCTCCAGCACGATAAGCGATCACAAGTCCATCTGCGGTCGCTCCATAGTGATTGGTGGTCTCGTATTTCATTATATGAAGGCGTCCGAAACCACCTGTTGCAATAATGGTTGCTTTTGCTTTTACTGTGAAATAGTTTTTATTTTCAAGATGGTAAAGCACTGCGCCTGCGACATTTCCTTTATCGTCTTTGATAAGTTCCACTACAGGTTGATGCTCGAGTATCTTTATCTTGTCAGGGCGGTTCAGCACTTCGTCACGAATGGTTCGGCAGATCGCTGCACCTGTGTAGTCACGGGCGGAATGCATACGTGGACGGCAGGTACCGCCACCCGGTTTTGTGAGCATTGTATTGTCTTCATTCCTGTCGAACATGACCCCAAGATTCTGAAGCCAGTGTATAGCATCCGGTGCTTCCGAGACCAGTGCTTTGACCAGATCCGGCTTATTATCAAAGTGCCCGCCACCGATCACATCGAGATAATGAAGCATGGGATTATCATCGGGACGAACCGCTGCCTGAATTCCGCCTTGAGCCATCATCGAGTTGGAATCTCCAATTCTCAGTTTTGTGACAAGAAGGACATCAGCTCCGTTTTCTGCTGCAAGAAGCGATGCAGAGAATCCCGCAGAACCGGCTCCAATGACAAGTACGTCAGTTTCATAGTCCGGGTGTTTCAGATCGAAATAATCCGGCTTGATCCTTGAGTATGCTTCGAGCTGATCAACAACCTCGGTTGTGATGTTGACGCCCTTATTCGGCCCGATACGCACTTTCTTACGGGCATCTTTTTTATAGTCAGGATGGAAATTATCAAGTACTTCCTGCCGTTCTTCCTCGGACATCATCGGGAAGATCGATTTGCCTGAACGTGCGAGCTTCAATCGCTCGGGTCGTGTTTTTTCGACTTTTCTGATCGATTTGCGCATATATTCTGGATACATATCTATTCTCCTAAACTTTTTAAAATTTATACTGTTTTGATATCGCGATCATAGTATTGCTTTTTTATAGTTTCTGTATCTGATTTTGTAAGTTTTTGAAGCTCCTCTTCATATAGACCCTCTGCGATCTCTTTGACTCGAGCTTCAAGGTCCGGGCTATTTGGAAGAAGATACTTCCCTGTGAGACGGCGTGCAAGAATAGCAGCATTGTACTGCACGATCTCTGCGGGGCAACGCAGTGCGCACAATCCGCAACGGATACAGTCAAAAGAAAGGTCAGCCGCTTTTGCGATATCACCGCGAATAAGTGCTTGCACATAGTCCATCACTTCAATATCTTGAGGGCAGATCTTTGTACAGGTATTGCATCCCACGCATCTGAACAGGATTGGATAAAGGGTTTTGAAAGCTTCGATATCAGGATTGATTTTATTGATATCGTATATTGGTTTTTCCGCAGGAACAAAGGGTATCTGTGCGATGTTCATGCCGTCTGTTACAACAGTCTGGCATGCGAGACCCGGCTGCAATTTATAGTCACCCTTTTCTCTGTACAGGGTTGCGCAGGCACCGCAGAAACCTTCTCGGCAGCCGACACCGACAGTAAGCTGGAATCCTGCATACTCCAATGCACTGATTATGGTTGATCCTTCGGGCACATCAAAACCTTCCCCTAAAATATATACTTTCACCATGGGAACGTTCTTAGGCATTATGATTCCTCCTAATATTATTAAAATTTAATGAAAACGGGAACTTTTCACTTTTCATTTTGCATTCATTCACAGTTAATTTTTGGAATAGGACCCAATTTTTTGATCTGGTCTGTAAATTCTACCATAGTATTGGCGAATTTTTTTCCTTCGCTTGCTGAGATCCATTCAAGGCGAAGACGATTGGTATTCAGACCTAGTTGTTTCAATACTTTTTTGAGTAAAATTATTCTTCTTTTTGTTTTATAATTTCCGCTTTGATAATGACAGTCACCAGGATGACATCCGCCTATGAACACACCGTCACATCCTTTGCTGAAGGCAAGAAGTATATGCTGCGGATCCACCCGTGATGAGCATAATGTTTTTATGACCACACCGTTTGGCGGATATTTCATTCGTGATGTGCCGGCAAGGTCTGCGCCGGAATACGTACACCATTTACATAAGAAACAGACAATCTTTGGTTCAAAATCTTTCATGCGATTTCCTACCCCACATGTATATTGAGCGAGCTTATTTACCGCTCGCAATTATCTTGATCATATTATCGATCTGGTCGTCTGTAAGGTTTTTCTGCTGTGCAGCGCCGGATGGACATGCACTGATACATGCGCCACAACCCTCACAGAGTATTTCATTAACTTCTACCACTTTGGAAACTTCATTTAGTTCACGAGCGCCGTAGGGACAGGTTCCCACACAGATCGCACAGCCCGAACACAGGTCTTCATCCACAGAAGCTATAATTGGTGAGTGATAGATCTTGTCGCTGGAAAGCAGAATAAGAGCTTTGGCGGCAGATCCTGATGCCTGGGATACAGAGTCAGGAATGTCACGAGGTCCCTGTGAAGTTCCGGCAAGATAAAATCCGGCTTGCAGACTTTCTACAGGACGCAATTTCGGATGAGCTTCAGAAAGAAATCCCTTGTCATCTGTGTTGATCTTCAATGTTTTCACAAGATCATGAGATCCTTCACTCGGTACGATTCCCATTGCAAGCACAACAAGATCTGCTTTTATTTCAATCTTTTTTCCGATGAGCGTATCCATACCCATGACGATCATCTTGTCACCTTCTTTATATATCTTAGCTACTTTACCGCGTATATATAAGATACCTTCTTCGGACACTGCCTGCTGGACAAATTCCTCGTAAAGTTTACCTCCTGCTCGAATATCAATATAAAAGATATATGGCTGTCCGTTGTGGACCTTGTGTTTATAAAGCTTGGCATGTTTGAGCGTGTACATACAGCATATCTTCGAACAATAGGAGAGATGATGTTCAGGATCACGCGAGCCGGAGCATTGAACGAAGACGATCTCTTTGGGAACCTTGCCGTCAGAGGGTCGATATATTTCACCACCTGTAGGACCGGTCGCAGAAAGGATTCGCTCGAACTGCAAACTCGTGATCACATCGGGATATTTTCCATATCCGTATTCGGGAATATTTTCAACAGGATAAAGGTCAAAACCAGTTGCCACGATGACTGCACCGACTTTTTCTTCAATGATCGTTTCTTTTGCATCATAATTTATTGCTTCGGCAATACATTTTTCACGGCATTTTCCGCATGCAATAGGTTCGAGACCAAGGCAATTTTCCACATCGAGGGTATAGGTTGCAGGAATTGCCTGAGGGAAGGGAATATAGATCGCTTTTCGCCATTCGAGCCCTTCCTCCTGTTCGCTTGGAACGAGTACTGGACATACTTCTGTGCAGTCGTCGCAGAGATTGCATTTAGCAGGATCAACATACAGAGCTTCTTGCTTGATCTTTACATTGAAATTTCCAACATATCCATCGATACTTTCTACTTTGCTATTCACATAGAGTTTGATATTTTTATGTTTACTGAGAGCAACCATTTTCGGTGTGAGAATACACTGTGAGCAGTCAAGTGTCGGAAAGGTTTCAGAAAGCTGGATCATATGCCCACCAATTGAGGGCTTTTTTTCAACCATAATAACTTGGAAGCCTGCATCTGCGATATCGAGGGCTGCCTGAATGCCTGCAATGCCGCCACCTATAACAAGGGCTTTCTTTGTGACCGGTGCAGAAACCGGGTATAGAGATTCATTCAGCTTAAGTTTTTCAATAGCTGTTTTGATAATAAGTTTCGCCTTATGTGTTGCTTGTTCGATATCTGTATGAACCCAGCTGCACTGCTCGCGGATATTTGCGATTTCCATTTGATATTCATTAAGGCCGGATTCCTTTAGCACAGTTTGGAATGTCGATTCATGCAAAGTGGGAGAACAGGCAGCAACGACAACACCATCCAATTTTCTTTCATGAATTGCATCTTTTATATGATTCTGCCCGGGATCGGAGCACATGAACATATAGTTTTCTATATAGGCAACACCCGGATAGTCTGCCAGTTCTTCAGTGAGCCGGTCGACATCAACTGTATCTTTTATGTTTATTCCGCAATGGCAGATAAAAACGCCGATTTTTTTCATTATAATCCTCTATATTACATCATTTTAATAGGGGTTTGGGGTTGATATAATGTAGTCTTTTTCGTGAGATTGAGATATCTTGATTACAAGTAGTCTGGAATTCGTGTAAGCATTCAAGGCTGTAAGAGTGTGCCGTTTCTTCATTAAGAGCCATAATCACATTTTTCAATAATCTCATATTTATTTTTTGTTCAGCGATTTCCAATTAGTAGAATCAGCCGGACCCGTCATTTTGAGATATTCAACAAAGCTATCAATATAGGAAGCGAATCCCTTTCCTTGTCTGCCGGCATACCATTCTAATCGTATTCTATTGGGATCCAATCCGGAATTCTTTACTTTACTCTTTATAATATCTATTCTCTCTTTTGCTTTAAGACTTGCCCCGGGATAAGGAGATTCTCCGGGATGACTGCCGCTGATCAGCACCCCGTCAGCTCCATGCTTAAGGGCGTACAGGATATGATTTTCATTAAGCATTGATATTGAAAGTACTTTGATTACGAATGCATTGGGTCTGTATTCCATTCTTCCGGTTCCTGCAAGATCCGCTGCCTGATAAGGACCAATCTCACTTAAGAAGCAGATAATTTTCGGTTCAAATGTTTCAGTCTTTTTATCTTTAGTCAGTATTGCATTAATCATGTTGTAGATTTGCAGATCAGAGAGATTCTTTTGCTCAATTGCACCATAAGGACATTCGGGAATGCAGTAGGCACATCCTTTACATTTCATTTCGTCGACGACAGCGATGTTTTGGATTTTATCAATTGTGATCGCATCAAAAATGCATTCCTCTGCACACTTCCCGTATCCGTCGCATTTCTCGGCATCAACTTGTACAATAATTGGTGATTTTTCTACACTGTCATGCGCTAAAAGAGAGAGAGCTTTTGAAGCGGCTCCTGAAGCCTGGGCAACGGTTTCGGGGATATCTTTCGGTCCCAGACATGTTCCTGCGAGGAAAAATCCGGAATTTACCGATTCTACAGGTCTTAATTTTGGATGTGCTTCCGAGAGAAAGCCCGAAGTTCCTACAGAAATATTAAATTTTCGCGCTAATTCTGCAGTTCCAAAACTTGGAACTAATCCTAAAGCAAGAACAACCATATCGACTTTTGCATCTATTTTTTTGCCGGAGAGAGTGTCAAAGGCGATGATTTCCATCTTATTATTTTTTTTATAAATTCTGGAAACTTTACCGCGTATATAAATCAATCTTTGATCAGATTGTGCTTTTTGAAGGAACTCTTCATAGTCTTTTCCCGCAGCTCTGGTATCTATATAATAAATATATGCCTGACCATCAGGAACTTTTGTCTTAAACATTTTTGCCTGCTTAGCAGTATACATACAGCATATCTTCGAGCAATGTGAAAGGTGTCTTTCAGGATCACGTGAGCCCGCACATTGAATAAAGGCAATTTCCTTAACTGGTTTCCCATCCGAAGGACGCATCATCTTACCACCCGAAGGACCAACTGCAAAAATGAGTCTTTCAAATTGAAGTCCACTTACAACATCAGGATATTTTCCGTATCCATATTCGCCAATGTTTTCCATAGGATATTGATCATATCCTGTTGCAACTATGACTGCTCCGACATTTTTTTCAATGATTTCATCTCTCAAGTCATAATTAATTGCATTTTCCTTACATGCCTCTTTGCATTTTCCACAAGCTATAGGATCTAATCCAAGACAGTTATCGATATCGAGCGTATAAGTGTAGGGTATTACCTGAGGAAAGGACATATAAACTGCTTTTCGGTATGAAAGTCCTTCTTCATATTCGTCCGGCACAAGTACAGGGCATGTATCTACACAATCTCCGCATCCGGTACAGATGTCGGGATTAATATATTGTGCTTTTCTCTTAATCTTTATTTTGAAATTGCCGACTGCACCTTCGATTGATTCTACTTCGCTGTTCACAAAAAGTTCTATATTTTCATCTTGATCAACCTGCACCATTTTGGGGGTGAGAATACATTGTGAGCAATCAAGTGTTGGGAAAGTTACTGAAAGTTGGATCATATGACCACCGATATAGGGTCTTTTCTCAACAAGGAAGACTTTATGTCCAGCTTCAGCAATATCAAGGGCAGCTTGAATCCCGGCAATCCCAGCACCAATTACTAATACATTTTTATTCGTATGCATTGATACAGGATATAGCGACTCATTCATCTTAAGCTTTTCGATCATTGATTTTATAATAAGAATTGCTTTTTGAGTGCCTTTCTTTTTATCGGAATGAACCCAGCTGCATTGTTCTCTTATATTAGCAATTTCGCATTGGTATGGATTTAGTCCGGCTGATGCTGCTGCTTTTCTAAATGTTCCTTCGTGCATTGTGGGAGAGCAGCTTGCTACAATTATGCTATCCAAATTTTTTTCTTGTATGGCACTTCTTATCATTTTTTGGCCTGGGTCAGAGCACATAAAAGTATAATCAACACTATGGGCAACTCCGTCATATTTAGCAATTTCTTTGGCAACACTCTCCACATCGACTGTACCAGCAATATTATCTCCGCAATGACAAGTAAAGACTCCAATTCTTTTCATATATTCATCTTTCTTTTATTTTATTAGACCCTTATCTTTTAGGAAAGGTTCGGGATTTACATAGTGTAGTTTCGTCCAATCTCTTTTCCATTTAAGTCCAAAAGCAAGAGCCATCAGTTCTGTAAAATAGAATATCGGCATTGTTGAAAATTCCAAAAATTCTTTAGATGTTTCTTTTTGCCGCTGGTCGAGGTTGAATGCACATAGAGGACAGCTTGTGATAAGCGCTTCACATCCTGCATTGCGAGCAGAATTTATTATTTCATAGGTTCTCTTGACCGTAACGTCCTTTTCGGTAACGGTTTGATATGCGCCGCAGCATTCCAGCCGGTATGGAAATACAACACCTTCACCACCAAGTGTATCTACAAGTTCTTCCATAATAGTCGGATCTTCAAAATCATCTATGGCAAGTTCCTTGGGACGTACAAGAAGGCATCCGTAGTAAGCGCCTATTTTGAGATCTTTAAGTGGTTTTGTAATCTTTTCCTTGATCCTCTCAAAAGTTATTCTGTCCTTTAGAATGCTCAGAAGATGCACGACATCTGTCGTCCCCTTGAATTTTGAATCTTCTTTGTACATGAAGTCATTGACTTTACGCAGATTCTCTTCATCATTAAGAATGAATTCCTTTGCCCTTTTCAGTGTATTATAGCACATACTGCACAAAGTTATAAGTTCATCATATCCCTGATTTTCAGCACGAAGCAGGTTTCTGATCGAAGAAAGCTGAAGCATGAGATCGTCTGTTGTCATCGAGAACACGGTGCCACAGCATATCCAATTTTCCATTTCTTCGAGAGGTTGTCCGAGAACTTCCATGACCTGCATGGCAGAATCTTCGAAATTCTTGGCATTTGTCTTCAGTGTGCAGCCCGGGAAATATCCTGATTTCATACTATATTCCTTTTAAATTTCATATTAATAGAAGCCAGAAGACAGGAGTTAGGAGAAGATAATGAGGTATGAAATGAAAAACTTCTTGCTGGTTTACTATCATTCTGATTTCTGTATTCTGTCTTCTCACAAATTTATCCTGTTAACTTACGAAATGCACTGACCAATGCAATTGGCGGGAGGTCTTTGAGTTCTTTTGATTTAATATCTTCAGGTTTAAGAGTGCCCTCGCGCTGACGAAGATTGATGGTGCGAAGTGCTTCCATAACTTTTGCGACATCGATACCTTTTGGACATCGTGTCGAGCACTGCAGGCATGTAGAGCATATCCAGATAGTTTTTGAATTAAGTATTTCATCGACAGAACCAAGTTGAAGAAGGCGCATGACCTGGTTGGGGGAGTAGTCCATGTAATCTGTGACAGGGCAGCCGGAAGAGCAGATCCCGCACTGGTAACAGTCAAAAACATTTTGCCCTGAGATTTCTTCTATTTTATCAACAAGAGAATTTTTTATTTTTTCGCGAGTGATCTTTAAACTCATTCCTGTTCCTTATTATAATCATAACCTGCCTGAAATGCTCTCATGTTCAGGTCGGTAAATTTGCTGGGCACGGAATCTGCGATAGCTTCCAGCATTGCTTTTGGGGAGACGATTTTTGCCTGTTTTGCGGCGAATCCCAGCATAACAATGTTTGCAACGATCTTTTTGCCAAGTTCCTCAGCGAGACGCGTTGCCGGTATTCCTTTTGCAATAATATTTTTGTGACATTGTAACTTTTCTACAAGATCGATATCATATAAAAGGATGCCGCCTTTTTTTAAAATTGGTAGAAAAGTATCATATCCTTCCTGAGACATGGCAATGAGCACATCGGCAGTATCAACGAGTGGATATTCAACATTATCGGATGAAATAACTACCTGCGAGCTACAAGCGCCACCACGTGCTTCCGGTCCGTATGCCTGGGTCATAGAAGAGTGTTGCTGGTCATATATTGAAGCTGCTTTTCCAAGAATGAAGGCAGAGAGGATAATGCCTTGTCCGCCAAATCCTGATATTTTAACTCTGAGTTCGCTCATGTATTGCTCCTGACAAATTAAAAATCTCTACTTACTGTATATTTTCGATCTGTTTTATGAGAAATTTTTCTGGAATTGCTTTGCATTTCTTCCCAGTTCGCAAATTTTTCTAACCGAGATTTAATACCGGTCTGAACATTTTCCCAGAAAGTAGGTCTGTCTTCATTTACAAACTCCCCGCACACAATCTCATTATCCATACTAAGAGGTATCTGTGTTGGATCAGCGTCATGATCAATAATAGCGCGGGTCTGGAATTCTTTAAGCATATCCAGCCCTGTCCCGCCCTTATTCTTTCGTGCAAAAACCGTCGCGCAAGGAGAAACGATCTCAATGAAACAGAATCCCTTTTTGTTTGCAGCTGTAGCAATGGAGTCTGTCAAACGGCGCACATGCATGGTTGTCCAACGTGCTACGTAACTCGCACCGGATGCTGCAGCAATACCAACCAGATTGAAGGGCATCTCATAGTTGCCAAAGGGTGCGGTAGAACTGTATGCTCCCAAAGGAGTAGTGGGGGCATTTTGTCCGCCTGTCATACCATAAATAAAATTATTCACACAGATTACATTAATATCAACATTTCTTCTGGCAGCATGGATGAGATGATTTCCACCGATTGCAAAAAGGTCTCCATCACCAGAAAAAACAAACACCGTTAGGTCACGGTTTGCGAGTTTCAGACCTGTCGCAAAGGGTATCGCTCTTCCGTGTGTCGTATGATAAGAATCAAGTCGAACATAGCCGGCAACTCGACCGGTACAGCCAATGCCTGAGACTATTGCTGTTTTATCATAAGATACACCTGCTTTTTTCAAACCTTCCACAAAGGCTGTCACTGCCGAACCAAGCCCGCATCCGGAACACCAGATATGAGGCATTCTATCCATCCTCAGGAGATCTTCCATTGGATGCGTTTTTTCTTGTAATTGAGCTGTATTATTTGCCATGTGCGACCTCTTCAATTGCGTGTAGCACGTCTTCAAATTTATGTATGGCTCCACCTGGATGGGGAACGAGTTTGACAATAGAATCATTATGTGCACATCGTTCCACTTCGAGTGATATCTGTCCGAGATTCATTTCCGGAACTGCAAAACCGGCAACTTTTTCAGAGAGCTTGCGAATTTTCTCTTCAGGGAAGGGCCATACTGTTTTTAGGCGTAGATAACCGACTTTTATTCCCTTTTTCTTTGCCATGGTGATCGCAGGAAGCACGGTGCGTGAAGTAATTCCATAGGAAATGACAATCACATCTGCACCCTCGATGTCATACTCCTCAGTAAGAGAAATATCATCAATATGATTTTTGATCTTGTTCACAAGGCGGGGTACAAGCTCGTTCTGGCATTCAAACGTCATGTCCGGATAGCCCCGTTTGTCATGGGTTAGTCCTGTAGTATGATAACGATATCCATCCCCGGCTTTTGCAAAATCGGGTATGAGATCTTTGCCGTAATCGTAAGGGAGGTAATCTTCCGGTTTTTTATTTGTATATTTTCTGTTTATGATCTCAAGTTCTTCAACTGGAGGAATGACAACTTTCTCAGTCATGTGTCCGACAAGAGCATCTGCCATAATAAATACAGGCAATCTGTATTTCTCTGAAAAATTGAATGCGGTTACTGTCAGATCGAAGAATTCCTGAGGGGAATTGGGTACAAGAGAAATACTTCCGTAGTCACCATGCGAACCCCAGCGAGCTTGCATCATGTCGGATTGTGCCCAGGAGGTTGGAAGCCCGGTAGAAGGTCCACCTCTTTGAACATTCACAACAACGCAGGGAGCTTCCATCATCATACCAAGACCGATATTCTCGTTCATCAGTGAGAAGCCTGGTCCGGATGTTGCGGTCATGGATTTCACTCCAGCCCATGAAGCACCGAGAATGCCTGCCATGGAAGCGATTTCATCTTCATATTGTATAAATACTCCTTGAAGAAGGGGGAGACGATATGCCATTCGTTCTGCAATTTCGGATGCTGGAGTAATGGGATAACCGCCAAAGAAACGGCAGCCGGCAGCAAGTGCACCTTCTGCACAAGCGATATCGCCCTGCATGAAAAATTCGCCGTGTAATCGTGATTTCTGAAACACTACTCCTCCTTCTCGGTTACAAATATTGCAAAATCAGGACAGATCATTTCACATAAGCCACAAAAAGTACACATATCCGGTTTCGCTACAATTGGAGGATGATATCCCTTTTTGTTAAAATCCTTGGAAAGTTCAAGTACGTCTCTCGGACAGTACTCGATACAGAAGGAGCATCCCTTACATCTGTCATTTATGATGTGGATCTCTCCGCATATTGTTTTGGGTTTTTCTTTCCCAAATGGTTTTTCCCAAAATCTCATTCAAAACTCCTTGGATTTGAAACGTGAAATTTGAAATTTGATACTTGGAGTTTCTGTCAAATTCCAATAAAACTTTTTCATTTTCATATTTAGATATATAAATAAATTCAATAAATAAGGCCAGATTTATTAAAAAGAGAAACCGTTAAAACGGTTAATTTTTTTTTTGTTTCATTAACCACCAACTTAAGTTGGTGGTTAATAGGATAATAGTAATTTTCAACCGATTCATCGGTTTCCAGATATGAGAATTTTTCTAACATATTTCTAATCATAAACCTTTAGAGCATACTTATAAATAATTGAATAAATGAAGATATATATTCCGACATCATATTAATTTCGAGTATCAAGTTTCCTTTTTATACTTCTTTAAACCTTCTTTATATATATCATTTCCATAAATATCATTTGCGACAATGCACGGAAAATCCTCGACTTTGAGTTCCCGGATTGCTTCTGTACCGAGATCGTCATAGGCAATTACTTTTGCTTCTTTTATTGATTTTGCAACAACCACTGCAGCTCCACCAATCGCAGCGAGATATACTGCCTTGTTCTTTTTCATGGAATCAATAACATCTTGATTTCGAGGTCCTTTGCCGATCATGCCTTTAAGTCCGACATCCATGAGCGCAGGAGCATAAGGGTCCATTCTGTAACTGGTTGTAGGACCTGCAGAGCCGATCGGTTTTCCTGGAGGAGCAGGAGCCGGACCGACATAATATATTATTTGTCCTTTGATATCAAAGGGAAGGTCTTTTCCTGCTTCGACAAGCTCGACCAGGCGTTTATGTGCTGCATCTCTACCTGTATAGATCGTTCCGCTGATGAGTACTTTATCACCAATAGAAAGTTTGGAAACATCTTCATCAGTAAAAGGAGTTGTTAATTTTATTGTTTGTGCCATGTGTGCTCCTTTCTAAATGACTGCGCTTTTGTGTCGTGCAGCATGACATTGAATGTTCACTGCAACGGGCATCGAGGCAATATGGCAGGGTTTGTACATGATGGACACGCCAAGAGCAGTTGTTCTGCCTCCGAATCCCTGGGGACCGATTCCAAGCTTGTTCACTTTTTCTAGAATTTCTTTTTCTATCTTTGCCCATTTTTCTTCAGGATGAGATTCATTAAGAGGACGGAGAAGTGCTTTTTTTGCAAGAAGTGCACTCTGCTCAAAGTTACCGCCAAGACCAACACCGACAACGATTGGAGGGCAGGGATTTCCACCGGAACGGCTGACGCGGTCAACTACAAAATCAATTACGCCTTCGATGCCATCAGCAGCTTTCATCATTTTGATCTCGCTCATATTTTCTGAGCCGCCGCCTTTTGGTGCGACAGTGATCTTGATCTGTTCACCCGGAACAATATCAGTATAAATGAGAGCTGGCGTATTGTCTTTTGTGTTCACGCGATCAATGATCGGATCATCAACAATGGATTTTCTGAGATAGCCATCTTTGTAACCCTGGCGGACACCTTCATTGATGGCTTCATAGAAGTCCCCACCGACAAGATGAACATCCTGTCCGAGTTCGACAAAAATGACTGCTACACCGGTATCCTGGCATGAGGGCATTTTTTCTTTTGCAGCAAGTTCATAGTTTTCCAGAATGATGGAAAGCACTTCTTTTGCTGTTGTGGATTCTTCTTTCTCGTAGAATTCCTTGATCTTGTTCAGGACATCTTCGCCAATGTAATAATTGGCATCGATACACAGCTTCTTTACAACAGGAATGATTTTTTTAACATCGATTTCTCTCACGGATTCTCCTATATAATTTTAACCACGAAATACACGAAAATGGTATATAAAAAAATATTCTATAAGACTTCATTTTAATAATTTCGTATATTTTTTGGTTCATAATATAATTCTATCAATAGTTGCTTTTGGATAAGATGAAAAGTTCACTAATAAGCCCAATTTTAACCTGATTGCTTTAAGATAATTTAAGAGTTGAGCTCTATAAATATCAGAAATTTTAGTTACTGCTTTTATTTCAATAATAATTGAATCGAAGCATATAAAATCTGCTCTATAAGTTTGGTTTAATGGAATGTTTTTATAACTTAACCTTATATCTACTTGGCTTTTAAATGGAATTTTTCTTAGAGTAAACTCTTTTTCTAAACATTCTTGATATACTGCTTCCAAAAATCCTGAACCCATTTTTCCATATACTTCAAAAATTGCACCCTGAATTGCATAACTTTTTTCTTTGAAAATAATTTTTTCGAGTTTTTCGAGTTTTTCGTGGTTCATAATATTATATCATATTATACATTATGATAACACTTCTTTTGTTGCTATTCCTATATCTGCAGGGGATTTACATACACACACACCAGCCTGTTCCAATGCAGACATTTTTTCCTGAGCTGTTCCCTTGCTGCCTGCAATGATAGCCCCAGCATGTCCCATTCGCTTTCCTTTGGGAGCAGTCTGTCCTGCAATGAAGGCAACGACGGGTTTTTTCATATTATTTTTTATATAATAAGCTGCTTGGATTTCGAGGTCACCGCCGATCTCGCCAATCAAAACAACAGCATGAGTTTCAGTATCTTTTTCAAATAATTTTAATAGATCAATAAATGTCGAGCCGATGATCGGGTCACCGCCGATGCCAATGGCTGTAGTAATTCCAAGTCCTGCATTCACAACCTGATTTGCAGCTTCGTATGTCAGGGTTCCGGATTTTGAAATAACTCCCACATTTCCTTTTGTGAAGATATTGCCCGGCATAATGCCTATCTTTGCTTCTTCTGCTGTGATGATTCCCGGGCAGTTCGGTCCGATGAGAACAGCACCTTTTTTTGTTACAAACATTTTTGCATACATGACATCCAGCGTGGGAATGCCTTCGGAAATGCAGACAATGACTTTGATGCCGCCATCAGCAGCTTCCATTATCGCATCGGCAGCAAAGGATGGAGGAACAAGTATCAGGGAAGTATCGGCTCCGGTATGTTCAACCGCATCTTTGACTGTACTGAAAACAGGTCGATCAAGATGGGTTTGACCTCCTTTGCCGGGAGTCACACCACCAACAATATTAGTTCCGTACTCTATGCACTGTTCTGCGTGAAAGGTGGCTTCTTTGCCGGTGAAACCCTGTACGATTACTTTTGAATTTCTATTAACCAAAATACCCATGATCACACTCCCTTTGCGGCATTAACTGCTTTTTGAGCTCCATCAGCCAGACTGCTGGCAGTAATGATGTTTGGAATGTGTGCTTTTTGTAGAATTTCAACAGCGATTTCTGCGTTTGTTCCCTCCAATCGTACAACGACTGGAACAGATACATTGGTCTCTTTTGCAGCATCAATGATGCCGTTCGCAATACGATCACAGCGAACGATCCCGCCAAAGATATTTACGAAGATCGCTTTTACGTTCTTGTCCCTCAAAATGATCTCAAAACCTTTTGCAACAGTTTCTGCAGAAGCATCTCCACCGACATCGAGGAAATTCGCAGGTTCGCCACCTTTAATTTTAATGATATCCATTGTGGACATCGCAAGACCAGCGCCATTGACCATACATCCGACATTGCCGTCGAGCTTGATGTAGTTCAGATTGAAATTGCTTGCTTCCAGTTCTGTAGGTTCTTCCTCAGAAAGGTCTTGCATCTCAAGAATATCGGGATGCCGGAAAAGCGCATTATCATCAAAATTGATCTTTGCATCGAGTGCAATAAAGGTGTCATCCTCTTTCAGTACAAGGGGATTGATCTCAATAAGACTCGCATCTTTTTCCTGGTAGAGTTTATATAAAGCACGGGTAAATTTTGCAAAATCACGTGATTGTGCTTTATCCAATCCCAGCCCGCTTGCAAGCTCGGCACTGTGAAAATTTCGGAAACCGATCATGGGATCGATGCGGACTTTTATGATCTTGTCGGGGAATTCAGCGGCAACTTTTTCGATCTCCATTCCGCCTTCGGTAGATGCGATCATAATAGGCATTTCTGCTGCGCGGTCAAGAACAAGTCCGAGATAGTATTCTTTTTTGATGGGTGCAACTTCTTCAATATATATTTTTTGAACGAGTTTGCCGTTGGGACCTGTCTGGTGGGTGACCAATCTCATACCCAACATATTCTCTGCGATTGTTTTTACCTCTTCGATTGAGGATGCGATTTTTACTCCGCCGCCTTTTACTCTACCACCGGCATGGATCTGCGCTTTGATTACCCATTTTTTGCTGTCTATCTCTTGGGCTGCTTCTAATGCTTGCTTGGGGGTTTCCGCTATTTTGCCTTGAGGGATTGTTATTCCGTAATTTTTGAAAAGCTGTTTTGCCTGATATTCATGAATATTCATATGATTTAATCAAACTAAAAAATTTAGTGTGCTGGTAACAGCTTTCAAAATTGGTTGTCAAGTGAAATCGAACTTTTCTCGTACTTTTTGGATATTTTGAAAAATTTGTTCTTCAATTGAGACAAATTTGGTTCCATGCGTCATAGAAGTTACTCAAAATATTGCAATTAAATTGAGGTGTTAAGCTTAACATGTTATGTATTGAAAACTCGAGTCGAGTTTAGGTTTTTTTTGTTGTCTCGTAATTAAGAAAGAATTATTTGAGTGGAACTGTAAAATTGCCTTGTCACAAGTCGAAGAGCTTGTGATAAGTAATTCACATATTCCAACTTAAGACATGCTCTCCGACATGTCTCAAGCTCCAATTTCGCAGGCTTTGCGAAAGTTGCATCCCTTTCGCAAAGGTTTTCCTTCTTTGAGATTCCACCTCAAGTACGGATTGGCATATTTGCATAGAACTGACTATACTTGATTATTATAGGATTCTCTTGTGATGTTTTAACTTTGCGAAAGAAATGCAACTTTCGCAAAGTTATTTATATGAATAAATTGACATTAATAATACAAAATATACTAACCAATCAAGTAAAAATAATAAACCTTCGGAGGTTCCTTATGAGCAAAAGGATTTTGATTCTTTTACTGATAATTACGTTAGCTATACTTACGTTCTGCACAAAAAAAACAACTACGCCGGAAGAGCAGCTCCTTCCACCGACGAACATAACAATAAGTCTCGTTGAAAACAACAAAATACAAATTAATTGGATTGATAATTCCACAAATGAAACTGCATATTTTATTGATAGAAAAATGGCAACCTATTACTGGCTTGAAAATTTTGGCGAAGTTGATGCAAATATTACATCCTTTACCGACAATATCCCCACAAATTCAGATACGGTTTTCTCTTACAGAATAAGAGCATATGATGAAGAAAATTATTCCGCATACTCGGACACAATTGCATGGTTCTCTATTAATTCTGCACCATCAAATTTGGAGTTGGAACAAATTGCGCAGGACAGCATAAAACTTACATGGCAGGATAATAGCATTGGTGAGGAATATTTTAGAATTGACCGGAAAATTGATGAAAAGGGCTGGCAGATGGATTATGCTCATGTCCCCGCAGATACCACACACTTTCTTGATTATACCACTGCTTTGTATGATACGTGCAATTATAAAATTTTTGCAGTAAGCGGCATGAGCCATTCCGATTCAACAGAAAATGCTTTTATTCCCTTCCTACCTGCTCCCAATAATTTGGAACTACAAGCTCTCAGCGCAACAGAAGTAAAACTTACATGGAAGGACAACTGCCACAATGAAGAAGGTTATAGGTTATTCATAAAACGAGGTGAAACAGCAGTTTGGGATTCTCTGAACCTTACAGAAAATACAGAAACATATTCCGATGAAGATGTTATACCGGGAATAATGAATTACTATAATATTTGTGCATATTATGAAAACGACACATCAGGTTTTATTGAAGATGAAATAAACACATTGCCTGCACCAAACAACTTAATTTGTACTCAACGGAACGTACATACATTTGAACTCACCTGGAATGATAACTCCGAATTCGAGCAGGGATTCAAAATAGATAGAAAAATCGATTTCGGTGACTGGGTAAATGGGATTGGTGTGACAGTGCCGAATGCAACAACCTGGATAGACTCTACAGTTGGCAGAAATTTCAATACTGTATATTATAGACTCTACGCTTATTATGAAGCATACACCTCTGACAGTATTGAAACGAACAGCAACATTGCTTTTCCTGCGCCAAAGAATCTTGAGTATGAAAAACTTACAATACAAAGTATAAAGCTCACATGGGAAGATTACTCCCAAGGTGAAACAGGTTTTAATATTGATAAAAAAGTCGGAGTTGGCATTGGTGAGTGGCAGATCCAGTATGCAATAGTAGGTGAGAATATACAGGAATGGACCGATGAAAATGCTGAAATTAATGATAATTTGATGTATAGAATTCATGCCTATTGCGGGAATAATGTGTCAGACTATGCAACATCTCAGCAAATTGATAATACATTCCCAGCCCCGACTGACATCTCTTATCAGAAAATTGATATTGCCACGATTAAACTAACTTGGACTGATAATTCAGTTGGAGAACAGGGCTTCAAGATTGACAAGAAGGTTGGTGAAGAAGATTGGGAAATTGAATATGCCGCCTTAAATGCTGATATTGTGCAATGGCTCGATTGGACAGCGGAAATAAATGAGATAATCCAATATAGAGTGTATGCATATTACGAGGATGCTGTTTCCGGCTATGCAATAACCGATGAGATTGATAATACGATACCAGCTCCATCAAATCTTGATTATGAAATTCTTTCACCCACATCCGTGAAGCTTACATGGGATGATAACAGTATTGGAGAACAAGGTTTTAAGATTGATAAGAAATTGGGAGATGGAGAATGGCAAAATGAGTATGCAGTTTTGGATGATAATATAACTGAGTGGATTGATGAGAATGTTGATTTCATTAATAATTATTATACCTATAGAATCCATTCATATTTTGCAGAGTATCAATCTCCGAAACAAGAAATAGAAATATTTAACACATTCACAAAAACTTTTGGGGGGCTTGCTGGCGATGGTGGTTATTCAGTAGAGCAAACAAATGATGGGGGCTTTATAATAACTGGTTATACACAATCTTATGGCGCAGGTGAGGGTGATGTATGGCTAATAAAAACAGACGCGATTGGAAACGAAGAATGGAATAATACTTTTGGCGGAATTGATCATGATGAAGGTTATTCAATAGAGCAAACAAATGATGGGGGCTTTATTATTATTGGTTATACAGCTTCATATGGTGTTGGTAGCCGTGACGTATGGCTGATAAAAACAGATGTATCTGGAAATGAAGAATGGAATAGAACTTTTGGAGGTAGTGAATTTGATGAAGGTAAGTCAGTAAAGCAAACAACTGATGGTGGTTATATTCTAACAGGCTATAAATCATATATCTCTGGCAATAAGTATTTGTGGCTTATTAAGACAGATAATGAGGGACATGAGGAGTGGAATAAAACATTTGGGGAAAATGAGGGCAATAGAGGTTGGTCAGTATCTCAAACTTATGATGGAGGTTTTATAGTTACAGGCGATACGTACACAACAACTGTTGAAGGGTATATAATATTAGTTAAAACTGATGAAAATGGTAATGAAGAGTGGATAAAAACATTTGGTGGACATTATGGTGATATAGGTTGTTCAGTAGAGCAAACAACTGATGGTAATTTTGTAATATCTGGAAATAGACATGGATTAACAGGCAATACTGCCTATCTATTAAAGACAGATGAAATGGGTAATAAAATATGGGATAATTTTTTCCCTGGCAGTACTGGAACTTCTGTAAAAGAAACTGAAGATGGAGGATTTGTGTTTTCTGTAGGATATAATTTTGTAATTATTAAGGCAGATTACCTAGGAAACCAATTATGGTGTAAAATTTTAGGGAGTATCTGGCAAGATTATGTAAGTTCAGTTTGTCAAACTATGGATGGTGGTTTTGCAATTACAGGTCGGACAGAATCTTATGGAGCTGGCTATAGAGATGTGTGGCTAATAAAAACTGATGATGAAGGGAATGTGGAATGAAATTGATATTTAGTAATTTAGGGCTTCTACTGAGTGTAATCGGCGCATTATTCATGTTTAAATTTGGTGTTCCAAGTGTGCTAGACAAATCAGGGGTTAATCTTATTGGTGATTATGGAGATGAAAAAAGTCATAAAAAGGCAAAAAAATATAGCCTTCTCGCTAATATTGGCATCATTATTCTATGTTTAGGATTTATATTACAGCTCTTGAGTAATAATTTACAATAACAATTTTGCAAAGGTAATTCATCTGCGCATTTCTCGGATCACATCCCGATCCATCTCACCTTTGCGAAAGTTTTGAACTTACGCAAAGTTTACCAAATAAATAATTGACTGCAAATAGCTTTTTCGACTTGTCACAAATCGAAGAGCTTGTGATAAGTAATTCGTAGGTACTACAACTTAAGACGTGCTCTTCGACCTACCTTCATCCGCCAGCTGGCGGACTACGGCGCAGCAGACATGTCTCAAGTTTCCGTTGGGAGATATCTGTTAAAAAATAATATTTGTCACTCTGAGCATACCTGAAGCAAGGAATGACGTGATTTTTTTATTGGGTTGTAAAAAAAGAGACGCACCGAGGCACGTCTCTACATATTATAGTTTGTAAGCTGAGATTATTTCATCATAACCATTTTTCTGATGGTCTCTTTGTCATCGGTTGAGAGCTTGTAGAAATACACACCGGAAGGAACATCATTACCAAAGGAATCGGTTGCATCCCAGATAATATTTCTGCTAAACATGTCATCAGGAGTTAACTCAATACGGTCCACGAGCTGCCCCAATAGATTATAAATTGAAATTTCAGCATTTTCGGTATTTGCAGGAAGTGAGAAGGCAAACTGGGTTGAGCCACTGAAAGGATTTGGATAATTCTGATATAGTGCAAAAATGTTCTGCATTGCGGGATCATCATTGGAGAAATTATTTTCATATCTGTATATCTTGAAATCATCGATATAAATACCGTCTTCCGTGACATAGGTGTCGGAATAAAATTTGAATCTGAAGTGCACAGTTTCGCCAAGATAGTCCAGCAGATCAAAAGACTGAACTTCCCATGAGGTTTGTATTCCAGTATAATCCTCGATGGTTGTCCAGCTTGTGCCGTTTGTGGATATCTGGAAATATACAAAATCATATCCCGATTCGATCTCATACCGCGTCATAAATTCTACGTGTGCAGATATAGCGTTTATTAAATTAATCTCCTCATCAAGAGTGGCATAGGAGAGCTCATTGTCATCGTATTCCCCATCCGGGCTATCCGCCAGAGAAAAAATACCGCTGTAATACTGTGTGGTGCATAATCCCCAATCGCCTGTAGTTGTCCAATTCACCAAACCCAGCTCGAAGTCATCAATAAAGAAGGGCTCGACCATGACAAAGGTGAAGGAATTGTTTAGGGCAGTTACTTCCATAAGATAGGTAAAGGTGCCGTATGCAGTTGCTGTTATCTCGACCTCATAACTGCCGTAAGGCACATCAGGAATTTGTGCATAGCCGTACACATTTGTCGTTACAGGGCTTAATGGAGTATCCAACACAATTATTTCTGCATTGGGAATAGGATCTCCATCCTCATTTTTCAGGTTGATATGAACATTTGTAGTTGGAGCAAGAACAAGCTCTACATCGAGTTCGGTTTGTGAGCCAGTGACAACCTGAACATTTTGAATAGTCTTTGCAAGATACCCAAAAGCAGAGAAAGTAAGATCATAGGTGCCGGGAAGGAGAATTCTATAATAGCGTCCAAAATCAGGGTCACTAATATATGGCTCGACCTCAGTTCCTGTATCATCGATACCTGAAACAAAAACTTCTGCATCAAGATATGTTCCGAAAAGACTGTCTGTAATATTACCTGTGACGACCCGGTCAAAAATTCTATCTATAAGGATCAAACCTGCAGAGAGGTTGTCATTTATGATCGTATTCATGGTAGTTGCATCAGGTATGAAGGTCGTGCCAAGTTCTGTGGTGAAATAAAATATTCTTTCGACTCCATACCCGTAATCGGTTGTTGTGCCGGAGCAAGGATAGAGCGCATTCGTCTGCTGAGGAGTATAAGTTCCTCCATAGAGTGAGGGCACTGTTACAGCCATTTCCTGACCGAGATTTGCAAGAGCATTCACGTCGGGAGCCATACAGGACATGTTGAAGCCAAGAGGCCACATTATGAGTTCGTTGTAGCTATGATATGACATTCCCAGGTCAAACCTGTATTGTTCAAGCAGGTCTCTTAAGGCGCTTGTTTCTGGCTCGGAAAAGGATTCTGGTCCGCAATAGGTTTGCCCTGTCGGTCCGCTTGTGCCTTGCCCGCCGAACCATTCTGGAGGACCGTAATTTCTGTTTGGATCAACTCCATCAGGATAATAATAACCGCCCCATGTGATCTGTCCGTTTTCGTCATTATCACGAATATTTTTTCTCCATGACATATCGGTTTCGTCAATGACTATTTTATGTCCATCTGGATTAACAAGCGGAACGAACCAGATCTGAGCATTATTAACCCCAAAGGTTACATCAGTATCAATATCATAATTGTCAACAAGATAATTTAAGATTAACATAACCATTTCCATAGAAATAGGTTCGCGAGCATGATGTTCGCCGTCAAAGATGATGTTCGGTTCATCCTCATTTAACATGACATTATCAGACAATTTCACGCACCAAATATCGTGCTGGTAGTCATTATAATTTGAATTTCCCGCTGTCGCATATTCTTTACCGCGGGACTCACCAATAGTAGTAACATTAATAATGTTGGAATGATTGAACGCAAGCTGTAGAAGTTCTGTTTTCATATCATCATAAGAACGGTAACCATATATATCTTTTGCACGGGTGACGAGATTTTCTTTCATTTTGGATTCGGAATCCACAATAGTAAAGTCGTAACCAAGTTGAGAAATTTCCTGCAACCTGTCTTCGTGAAGGAAAATATCAATATACTTCTCAGGATAATATGAAGCGATATCATAGTTGTTATCCATGAAGTATGCAGCGGTTGCTCTGCCTGGATTATCAATGCGGATAATGACCTTTTCTGCGAGAAGCGGCACTGAAAACAGGAGTACAAAAACTAAGAGTGTAACAATTATTTTTTTCATATCTATATCTCCGATAACAAATTTTCTTTTAATAAGTTATGAGCAAACTTTGTATTGGCAATTTATTGTCAAATTTATTTGAATAAATTTTCGAAGAGTTTCAATTGACAAAAATTTTGCATATTCTTCTTATATGTTAATGAAAAAGAAAGTGCTTGTAACCGGAGCTAACGGCTTTGTGGGGAGCAACCTTGTGCGGGCTTTGCTGATAAAGGGTTATGAGGTTACCTGTATGGTGAGACGCACCTCGAATCTCAGTTCTATAGAAAATCTGCCGGTAACCTTCAAATATGCAGATTACAATTCCATATCTTCTCTGCAGGAAGCATGTAAAGGGCAGGATATTATTTTTCATATTGCGGCAAAAGTTCGGGAGATAAATGAAAAGCGCTACTTCGATGCCAATGTGAAAGTAACCAGAAATTTGCTTGAATCGATAAAGGGCAGCAATATTGAAAAATTCGTTTTTCTGAGCACTCAAGCTGCTGCAGGACCTGCTGATGGACTGATACCAAAAACTGAAAAGTGCGATTGTAATCCAGTATCCTACTACGGAAAAAGTAAACTCGAAGCCGAAAGAGTGGTTCGTGAAGAGTGCCCGGTTCCGTGGGTCATCATTCGACCTCCCAGCGTGTATGGACCTTATGATAAAGATTTTCTTCAGTACTTTGAGCTGGTGAATAAACACCTGGCGCCGCTTGCAGGTTTTAAAAAGAAATATTTCAGTCTTGTATATGTTGAGGATCTTGTGCAGATGATCATACTGGCTTCTGAGAATGAGCACGCAAACAATGAAATATTTTTTGCAGGCGACGGGAATATTTATTTGCTTGAGAATTTCATCGATGCGGTCAAAAAAGCAATGAATAAAAATGCAATCAACCTGCATATCCCCATATTTTTGAGCTATATTCTTGCTGCGTTCAACGAGTGCATGAAGTATTTCACAAAAAAACAGGCAACTATAAATCTGCAAAAGGTTAAAGAAATGAAGCAATGCTACTGGCTGTGCAGTATTGAGAAGGCACAAAATATGCTGAATTACAAACCCCACTTTTTTTTGAAAGAAGGAGTGAACGAGACCTATCAATGGTATAAGGAACATAGATGGTTATGAAAAAATTAATATTGATCTTGCTGTCGCTTTTATGTGCAGGGACGCTTCTTGCCCAGAAAGTAGATACTTTAGAAGTAAAACAAATCTATAGTCTGGACTCACTTCTTGTAGATTCGCTCAGAACAGCGTTTACAGAAGCGGAAGAAGATACGCACATTGTGGTCATGCCCATTGAGGAGCTTGAAGAATATATTGTCTCTTTGCAGGACACTTTTTTTTCCTATAACTCTAAATCCCTCGCCACCGATGAGTACTATACTTTTGGAAATTCGCACTATGTGGTTCCCGATCGCAAGGGTTCGATAGGAATATTTGGCGCCAGGTTTGATAATTACATGCAGCCCAAGGATGTGTTCTATCCTTTGATGAATTATTATGTAATGAATAGCCAGGACGGAGTATATGATTTTACACCCTTGCAGAATTCCTTTCGGGCGCTTCTTACTGATGTGCAATATTCCAATGGAGATTTTAATAATGAAAATAAAAGCATTAGTTTTCTGAAGAATGAGTTTGTGAACTTTGTTGATTTTCAACTCTACGCACACAGCGGAGAGCATACAAGCCCTTGGGGGCATAAGTGTTATTTTGATAATTTTGTGTTCCAATTACAAAAGAAGGTCATGATCGAGTCATACACTACCCATCGGTTCAATTATAATTTCCTGAAATTGTTTTCTGCGAGTGAAACCTATAATGTGTTCAATCCAAACTATGGAATTTCTGCGGATGAGCAATATCTTCAGAAAAATGAAACAATACTAAATCTATTTGATGCCTTTTTCTTTGACGATGTCATACATTTCTCCTATCTGAACCAGTTTGGCGAAGAGCGCATTTATGATAAAACCACTCATAAAGTGGAGAACACAATTGTCCGCCATCAGTTCAATCTCGACTTCGATCTGTCCCTTGAGGAGTATGCAACAAAAGTACTGCTTCGTGCTGATCTTCAGGACATTGATCACTTTTACTGGAAGGGTTATCTGCATGATTACCTCATCCATGTTTCTATCAATTCACCCGGCATTTTTGCAGATTTTTATTCCTTAAAGATCATCAATGACGTGATCTTTTCTGAAAAACCGGACACAATTTTCATTATGCCGGAGCTTGTTTTTGATATTCCGATCACTGAATCTATCAATTCCGAGTTGTCTGTGGGTGCGCGAAGAAAAGAGAAAAATTTTTACTACGACGGGATATATGCTCTTGATAATAGAACAAAAGTAATTTTCAGCAATGCAGAACTCTCTTATGAAAATGAGAATACCCGAATTTCACTCGGTGCATTTTATGATGAAATCCGTCGGGACGGGCAGTGGGTTTTGTTACCCGGTGAAGATTCGACTGCCTATGAACAGCTCGCGGATTACAAACTGTTCGGAGCAGATATTGATGCAGAATTTCATTCGAATATATTTGGGATCGATAATTCTTACCGTCTTGAAGGAACCTACACTCATTGCCCTTATAACCTCGTAAATTATCCTTCATACAAAGCGAAATTCCGATGGGAAAACAGGAAGCATCTTCCCCATATGAATTTTATATTCCTTAATGCTGAAGCATCCTATCTTGGGAATTTTTTCAATATAAGAAAGGATAAAGTTGCTCATCAGCTTTTTGTTTCTGCAGAAGCCGGTGTGAGCATCAAACGCTTTTTGATCTATCTTAAATTAACAAACATATTCAATATTCTTGACTCAAATTATTTCATGTACAAGCTCAATGAAGTGAATCCCCTTGGGGTCGCTTTCGGTGTGCAATGGAATTTTATTAATTAAAAAGAGAAAAATGCTGAACCACGAAACACCAGTCTTCACTACGTTACGCCGAGGCAGGCACGAAATTGATAAAATGACGTGTAAAAAAACATTTTTTCTTAGAAACAGTTTTCGTGTTTTTCGAGCTTTTCGTGGTAAAAATATATTTATATTCAGGAGCGTCTATGGAATGTAAGAAAAGTCAAAATATGAACATGTGCAATTGCACATATCCATGTGACAAAAAAGGCGTGTGCTGTGAGTGCATTGCATATCACAGAAAAAGGGGAGAGCTCCCAGCCTGTTATTTTACTGAAGCTCAGGAAAAAACTTATGATCGAACGATAGAATATTTTATTCAAGTAAATACACGGTAATGAACAAAAGGAGGCGTCGGGTTGGAATGTCTCGAATGGTATCTATTTCTACAAACTGCGAGGTTCAGTAGATTCTCCCGCCGGAAAGATGCTGTTGACCCGTTAGAAAATCAATCATACTGAAGACATTAAGTCCGTGTCTTTTGATGCGGACTTTTTATGAGCAAAACATTTGCACACCTTTTGGGGCATGTATGTGCTCCCGTTGAGACGCAAATAGGAAATAATAGTTGACGTAAATTTTTCAGCTTCATTTTTTGTAAAATCAAATTATCAAAAAGATAGTTAAGTTTATATGAAAAAAAGAATTATACTCGTAATCTGGATTCTCGTTGTAATACCCTTCCTACTCGCTGCAAAAGTAACCTATCCTACTCCCAAGCAGTGGGTGAATGATTTTGCAGGTGTGCTCTCCAGTAATACAGCACGTCAGCTGAACAATCTTGCTCTCGAGATAAAGCAGAAAACAGGATTCGAACTTGCAGTTGCTATAGTGAAAGACCTTCAGGGTGAAGATTATTATACATACGCAAATAAATTGTATGAAAAATGGGGAATCGGCAGCAAAAATGATGAGGGCTGCCTGATACTCGTCGCGATAAATGAACGCAAGCTGAAGATCGAAGTCGGTTATGGCGCAGAGGGTTTCATCACAGACGGCCTTCTCGGCGAGATCGTAGATACCTATATGGTTCCTTATCTTAATAATAATAATTGGGATCAGGGTGTACTTCAGGGGTATCTTGCTCTTGCTTCCATAATAGGAAAGCATTATGGAGTTCAGTTCGATGGAGTACCTGAAGGGGCATATCAACTTGGGAGCAAACCTGACGCCAGAAGTATCGTCAAATTCATTATCGGCTTTATTGTTCTTATGTTGATATTCGGAGGGCGTATGGGATTTCTGCCGTTCCTGCTTCTTGGTGGAATGGGTGGCGGAAGAAGCTCGGGCGGGAGCTGGAGCAGTGGCAGTGGTGGTTTTGGTGGATTCGGCGGCTTTGGCGGAGGTATGAGTGGAGGGGGAGGAGTAGGTAGAGGTTTCTAATGCCCTGGTATTTAATAATAATAATTTTTATACTTAATATTCTCTGGGGAATAGGGTTTTTCTATTTCCTTCTTCTTATCGTCTTTCATCCGAGAAAGAAGCTACAATTATTCGGGAAAGAGCTTCCTATCGTCGGAATTCTTATATTCTACAGAAACAAACTTGCAAAAATACTCGCTGATAAATATGAAACCTATATAGAACGCTATCCGGGTGGTGTTGTGAATGTGAAGAAAGAAGAATTTATCCGGTACATCTATAAAAAAGTTCAAGAATGGACAGAGGAGCAGTCATTCTTGAAGAATCTTCCATCCTTCATTCAAAAGCCGGTTCTATCCTTTGTGCAGGTTGTGACAAATCATTTATTAAAAGAACTGTTCCGCAACTTCATTCCAGATCTTGCTGAAAGATATGAAATTAGAGAAAAAATATTCGAACTTATATCAGATAAAAATATGCGTTTTATCGAAGATAAAGCAAAATATTATCTCACAAAACCATTGGTGATCACAGGTGCTTCTTTCGGATTGCTATTCGGTTTATTAAATCTTATTTTGCTCATAATCTTTTAAATGAAAAAAGAGAGGTCTGCATGAAAAAGATGTTCATTTGTGCACTGATACTATTATGTGCAGGCATGTCTTACGCAGAAACCCTTACTATTGATAAGGTCATCCAAATCGGGCTGGAAAATTCTTATGACATCACAAACCAAACCTACACACTTAAGAAATCAAAGCAAAGTCTCTTCTCATCGTTCCTTGGTCTTCTGCCCAGTGCGAACTATTCCATTTCCAATACAGAAACTGCGAACACATCAACAAAATCCGGCAGTATCAGCATTTCTGAGACAATCTATAGTGACGACTATCGCTACTTCAACATCACAAATAGTCTTTCATCTTTAAGGAGAAATGAGATCGATCTTGAGATCACGAGAAAAAATCTTATTTATAATATCATCTCATCCTATCTGAATGTGCTTCTTAAGGAAAAACTATATGATGTTTCCAACATGGCGCTTAAGATCGCAAAGATGAATTATGATGAAACAGAAATCCTGAAAAGTTACGGCAAAGTTTCCGAGCTCGATATGCAACAGGCGGAAATTGATCTTTCACGTGCCCAGATCGACTCTCTGAAATCCGATTATGACTATGAGAACAGCAAAATGGATCTGTGCTTTCTGTTGAGTATCGATTATGATGAGGGCTACACTTTTGCAGAGCTCGATTATACTTTTACCGCAGATCCGACATTTAATCTGAATATAGAAAAAAATCTCACTGTAAATTCGTATAAAGAAAGCATGAAACAATCCAAGCTGAGTTATGTTCAGAATTGGCTGGAGTTCATTCCAACATTAAGTTTTTCTGTGAATAAAACCCTTCCCTGGGAAAAGAGCGGTCTGTTTGATTTTGATTCAAAAAGTTCACCGGTTCAATACACGCTGGCACTATCCTATCCCTTGCTCAATCCATTGACAAATCTTCCTGCGAACAGGACTTCACACTATAGCTATAAGCAGGCGAAACTTCTTTATGAGCATAAAAGAAAGGGAGAACAGCAAGATTTTGTACAGGCAGTGAAAAACTTTACCCAGCTTCAGCAGAGCTATGAACTCGCAAAAAAACAGGAAGATCTATCAGAAATGCATTTCAATCTGGTGAATGAAAAATACCGTCTCGGGCAAGCAGATATTACTAAACTGGAAAATGCACGTCAGGAACGCTTTCAGAGCATGAGTTCCAGGATCAACCAGTATTATTTACTAATTATGGCTCATGAAAATATTCATTTGATCACAAACGATAAATTATTAAATAGATATTAAGGCAGGTTAGTATGAAAAAATTTGTGTGGATCATAATCGTTGTTATTGTCATTGTAGTGATCGTTGTTTCTGTGACAGGCAAGAAGAAAAACTCCGAACAGGAAGGTGATAAGAAGACCTCAACAGCAGTTGCCAAGATCGATGATATCTCCATTGTGCTTGATGAAGTGGGCGAGATTAGACCGGTTAAGGAAGTGAATGTGAAATCAAAGCTGAGCGGACGCATCAGTAAAATGTTCGTGGAAGAGGGTGAGTACATTCACGGGGGAGATATAATTGCAGAAATCGAGCCAGATATGGCTCAGGCACAAACCCTTTCACGAATTAAAAGCACTCTGAAAACAACTGAGATCAATCTTGAGAATGCGCAGAAAGATTATGAATCCAGCAAAGAGCTTTACGATAAAAGTCTCATCTCTGATGAAGAGTGGCGTGATGCACAGAATGCACTTAAGCTAGCGCAGATCAGCTATGATTCTGCACTGGAACAATATAAGCTCGTTGAAGAGATCGGGATAACAGAAACCAATATGAAAGTCACCGCCCCTGTTTCCGGTATGATCATACATAAAACTGTCGAAGAAGGCGAGATGGTCGTTTCCAGTGAGTCCTATTCCGGAGGGACAGTGCTCATAACCATTGCAGATCTTTCTCAAATGATCATACTCACGGATATCAATGAAGTAGATATTGGCAAGATCTCTCTTGGAAGAGAAGCAAAGATCACTATCGATGCCTTCCCTGATAAAAAATATGGTGGCGAGATAATACATATATCACCGATGGCAGCGATTGGGAACAATAATATTCGAACATTTCAGGTGAAGGTTTCTATCGAAGATAATTTGAAAGAACTTCGTCCGGGCATGAGCGCGAATGTAACAATTATTGGTAAAACAAGGAAGGGCGTTGTAACAATTCCCATACAGGCAATATTCCAGGATGAAGACGGCAACGATGTTGTCTATATCGTAAAATCTGATACACTTATTACATCTGCAATTGTAAAAACCGGCATCAATGACCTTCAGAAAGTGGAGATCATGGAAGGTGTCGCTGAAGGCGATACTATCTCCCTGGTGGAAAAGTATGATCCAAGCCAGAATGGCGCAAACACGAGACGTAGATTTGGAATGCATTAATAATACATGAATATGAATATGGAGGAAGAGAAACAAATGAAAAAAGTCGATTTGTCATTGAAGAATCTGGATGAAGTCTTTCCTGATGACTTCACAGAAGAACAGAAAGCTCGAGCGAAAACATTTTTTCTGAAAAAACTCGCTGAACTATCTCATCGTTTTTACAGTGGAAAGATCCAGACTGTGCCGAAAGCAGCAGTTTTTGGCTTCAACTGGTTCAATGTATGGTACACCCCGGGCGTGTCAAAGATATCAACTACCATTCGTGATGACAACGATACTTCTTTTGAACTTACCAACAGAGGTAATCTCGTTGCTGTGGTAAGTGACTCGACACGTGTGCTGGGAGATGGTGACTGTACTCCTCCGGGAGGTCTCGGAGTGATGGAAGGAAAAGCATTCCTTATGAAATATCTCGGTGGCGTGGATGCTGTTGCATTGTGCATTGATAGTTACAATGAAAAAGGCGAGCACGATCCGGACAAGATCATTGAGTTTGTGAAGATGTGCCAACCCAGTTTCGGAGCGATCAATCTTGAAGATATTTCTCAACCCAATTGCTACAAGGTGCTGGATACTCTTAGAGAAGAATGCGATATTCCAGTGTGGCATGATGATGCGCAAGGTACTGCCTGTGTGACCCTTGCGGGGCTTATCAATGCACTAAAATTAGCTAATAAGAAGATCGGGGATGTGAGAATTGTTCATTTGGGAGCAGGTGCTGCTAATTCAACGATAGCACGTGTAAACATTGCTGCCGGAGCTAATCCTGAAAACATGATCATGTTTGATATCAATGGTGCTTTAACAAAAGACAGAAAAGATTTTCAACAGGATGAGAGGTATTATCATCAATGGGAACTTTGCCAGAAAACAAATCCAAAAGGAATTACAGATTTTGCCGAGGCATGCAAGGGCGCAGATGTGCTTATTGCACTTTCCAAGCCGGGTCCGGATACAGTGAAGCCCGAGTGGATAAGCTCGATGGCTGATAAATCAATCGTTTTTACCTGTGCGAATCCCGTTCCTGAAATCTATCCATATGCAGCGAAAGAAGCAGGAGCATTCATCGTTGCTACAGGACGCGGTGACTTCCCAAATCAGGTGAATAATTCACTGGGATTCCCGGGTATTCTAAAAGGTGCTTTGATGGTTCGTGCCAGAAAAGTGACCGACGAAATGGCTATCGCAGCAGCTTATTCACTTGCAAATTATGCAGAAAGACGCGGGATAGATCCTGAAAATATTGTTCCTAAAATGGATGAAGCAAATGTCTTCCCGGAAGAAGCTGCCGATGTTGCAATGCAGGCGATCAAAGATGGTGTTGCCAGAATAACAATGACCCGCGAAGAAGCCTTCAATATAGCAAAAAGGGATATTGAATATGCACGAAATCTTACCACCTCACTTACTGAGAACGGTTATATCAAATCTCCTGATCAGGATATGCTTCAGGATGCATTGAAATGGGCTGTTGAACAAGTGCAGTAAAACTCTTACTCAAGATTAGCGTTAGAATATCATAAAAGGTTAAATGTGAATTTTTAAAGTAATGTCCATTCTGTGAAATTTGAATTACTAATTTCAAATATCTAATTTCTAATGAAAATTAAAATGATAAATGCCAAATAAGAAGAAATTCGATTTAATTTAAAGGAGAGAACTGCAAAATATAGGGAGGATATTATCGAATTTGAAAAATATTATGGAACACATGTATTCACTAGTTACGCCGTTGCAGGCGAAATACTCGAAAGAGACGAAAAAATTATTTAGGCATTTAATTTTTGACATTTCATTTGTTATTAGAAATTAGGATTTAGAAATTAATTTGAATCTTAATAATCTGACGAAAAATATTATAAAAAAATTTGATTAACTCGGCTTGAGAATTTCTTGAGCCGAGTTTTTTATTCCTCCTTCACAACAAAGCGCACAAGAGCGGTCATGAAAGATAAACTATATTAGGATTCCTCCAAAAATTAAACACACATTTTCTGTATAATCTATGAATAAAGGGATTGCGCAGTTTTTTCAGTAGTGCATCAGGTCTTTCGATGCAAAAGTATTGAACACTTAAGCCGACAGAGTCGGCTACTCCAAATGAAAAAGCATGTCTTAAACTGGAAGGATGTAAGAATTACTTATCACAAGCTCCCCGATCCGTCTTCATTTCATTACGCCGTGACAGGTCAGTCTTCGTCCCGCAGGTCGGGACTACGCCCTGGCAAGCTTGTGACAAGGTAATTCCAAATAAAAAATGGCTCGGGTACAAGCCCGAGCCGTAAAGAAATAGTTAAATATTAAATTTACATTAAACCCATTCCAACAGCAAGACTGAAAGCAAAGATGTCGAGTTTGTGTTTTCCGGGCATGTTATGTGCGGCTGCTGTGATATCACGTTCTTTACCCATAAGATATTCAAAACCGAAATCAATATCAAATTTTCCTGCGCAGAAACCAAAACCGGCAGTTACAACGTTGTTGGTAGAGGAGGGGAAAAGAATGGTGAGTGTTTCATCCGGAGCTGGTGCGGGATCATAATAATATCCTGCACGGAGAGCTAATTTTTCGCTCGCCATGTATTCAAGGCCTAATCGGATCTGGGTACAATCTTTCCAGTCAAGAACGAATGTATCATCGCCGGTGGCAGCAGTTACAGCTTTCCAAACTGGATCTTTGAAATCAGTGTGGAATTCTTTTTCGCTCTTTGCCCACTGGCTATACTGTGCATCTGCAGTAATTGTGAGGTTTTCCATAGGTTTTACTGCGACACCAAAAGCAGCCCAAAGAGGCCAGGCAACATCACGGTCAAAATCACTTTCCTCGGGACCACTATATGGCGGGTAGGTTATAAGAATATTTTCGGCTGTACCGCTCATAGTGACTTTGATCTCTGTACGTGCACTCACACCAAATTGGATCATGTCTGATAATTTGCAGAGTAGACCGCCGGAAACACCAAATCCGGTACCAGTTGAAGATTCTGTATATTGAACCCCATGAAGACCTGCAGAATCCGTATAGGTGGAAGGTCTTTTCATATCAAACATACCATAGAAGATATTACCGGTGACACCAAGAGAGAACATATCGTTAATTTTGTATGCAATTGTAGGTGCAATGTCTATTGCGGCGATCTTTGACATCCATTCAAGTGAACCTCCGGAAATAGGAATTAGATCATCACCATTATATTCAGCACCGAGACCTGCGGGGACAAAGACACCCAGCCCAAAGGCAAGATTACCCATACTGTAATTTGCAAAGAGATTTGGACTTGGATAGCCTTGTGCTTTAGTTTTTGCATCAATTGTGAAATATCCGGGAGGATATCCATAATCAACTGATGTTGCTTTGTAAGTGGCAACGGGAATAATATCGGTACCGAAAGCATAGAGTGAGGAATTTTGACCTGCCAAACCTGCAGGATTCCAATAGATTGCAGTTGGGTCATCCGCAAGACCCACCATTGCTCCGCCCATCCCCAATGCTCTCGGTCCTATACTATTTAAGCTGAGACCATTGGCAAAGAGTGAAGATACTGCGAAGATAGAGATTAGAAAGAGAACTAATAGTCCTTTTTTCATACCTACTCCTTTCAATTATTTTTGATTAGGTTATTTGAAACCAAAAAAAGCCAAAAAGTTTGTCAATAAATTTAGATTTATTATAATTTTTATTTTAACAAAAGTGAATTAATAAATTCATAAAAAAAATAAGAAATAAAAAAGGTACTAATATTTGACAAGCTGAAAGCAGTTTGTTGCAACAAACAATTATGATGAAAAAGAATTCGCAAGGTAAATTTGTAAAAGAGTCTGTTCAAGAAGCGGACACCATAGAAAAAGTAAAAGTTAAAGATTCTATGGTCGACGATGCAGGCGATTATAGAGAAACACCTGTGCATATTTATTATGAATGGTGTAAGAAATGTGGTATTTGCGTTGCTTTCTGTCCTACTGGAACATTGGGTAGGCGAGATGATGGTGCGCCTTATGTGAAGAATCCGGAGAAATGTATTCATTGTGAACGCTGTGATATGCTTTGTCCCGATTATGCAATAACCGGTGCTGCCAAGAGCGAAAGGAGAAAGAATGTCAACAGATAGGAAAGTAGGCAAGCCAATATTACTTCAGGGAAATGCCGCAGTCACACTTGGTGCGTTGGATGCTGGAGTACAGTTTTTTGGAGGGTATCCCATAACTCCTTCAACTGAAATTGCAGAAATACTTGCAAAAGAACTTCCCAAAAGAGGAGGCAAATTTATACAAATGGAAGACGAGATCGGAAGTATTGCTGCTGTACTTGGCGCAAGTATTGCGGGTCTCAAGTCAATGACTGCCACAAGCGGTCCCGGATTCTCACTTATGCAGGAAAACCTTGGTTTTGGTATGCAGACAGAGATTCCCTGCGTGATCGTCAATGTTCAGCGTGGAGGTCCAAGCACAGGACTGCCCACAAGCCCTGCTCAGGGTGATATTATGCAAGCACGTTGGGGAACTCACGGCGACCATCCGGTCATTGCTCTTTATCCCGATTCAATTCTCGAGTGCTATGAGCTGACGATAAGAGCATTTAACCTTTCTGAAAAATATCGAACACCGGTTATCCTTCTTATGGATGAAGTGCTTGCTCATATGAGGGAATCGGTTGTACTTCCCCCCAAAGATAAATTGAAGATAATTAACCGCATCAAACCGAATGTTCCGCCGGAATGGTATAAGCATTATAAGAGAAATCCAAAGTATATATCTCCTGTTGCCAGCTTTGGTGAGGGCTATCGTTTTCATATAACAGGACTTACTCATGACGAAAGCGGTTTTCCAACCCAGGTTCCTGAAGAAGTGAATGACATGATGGATCGGTTATTGAGAAAGATCACTGACAATCTCGATGACATTATTCAGATCGAACCCTTCTATATGGATGATGCAGAAATAGCGATCTTTGCTGCTGGTGTTGTTGCACGTTCAGCAAAGGAAGCGATCATACAAGCCCGTAAAAAAGGCATAAAGGTCGGGCTTATCCGTCCTTTGACCATCTGGCCCTTCCCGGATCAGGACGTCGAGAATATGTTGGAGTCCACAAGGGCAGTTATCATAGCAGAAATGAACCAAGGACAGCTTATCAATGAAGTAAAGCGGGTCACGAAGTATGGTCAGCATTCGCGATTTTATAGAATTCAAAAGTACAATGGACTTGTCATTACACCTGATGAGATATTAAGAAAGATTGCGGAGGTCGCATGAAAAATATTCCGCAAAAAGTAATTCATAGATATTTACGTCATGATAAAAAATTTCCCCATGTATGGTGCGCAGGTTGTGGCAATGGCATAATTCTCGGAGATCTGCTTCGTGCAATTTACAATCTGGGATTGGAAAAGGATGACATTGCAATGGTATCCGGTATCGGATGCTCGAGCAGAATGCCTGTGTATGTGGATTTCAACACACTGCATACAACTCATGGAAGAGCAATTGCCTTTGCTACAGGAATTAAGATGGCAAAGCCAGAGCTAAAAGTGATCGTTATCACAGGCGATGGCGATGTGAGCGCTATTGGTGGAAATCACTTTATTCATGCAGCACGAAGGAACATCGATCTCACGATCATTATTGTAAATAATAACATCTACGGCATGACTGGAGGACAGTGCTCGCCTACAACTCCCGTTGGGAAATTTGCCACGACAGCACCATATGGTTCTATCGAACCGAATTTCGATCTGTGCGAGCTGGCAAAATGTGCAGGGGCTTCTTTTGTGGCTCGTACAACGGCATTCCATACCACTGAAGCACGCCAGATATTTGAGGAAGCACTTCAAAAAAAAGGATGTTCTGTAGTTGAAGTGATATCTCAATGCCCTGTTTCCTACGGCAAGATGAACAATATGTCATCTGCAGTCAAAATGCTTGAACTTCAAAGAGATAATACTCTCCCGATCGCAGCATATGAAAAACTTCCTGAAGAAAAAAGAGCAGGAAAAATTGTACGGGGAATTCTTCACGATGTTGAAAAACCTGAATTCATCGATCAATATCAGAAACTGGTGGATAGTTTGTCACTGCAAAAGCAGGATGAATCTAAAAAAGAAGACAAGTCATCGAAATCTGAAGAGAGTAAATCACAGGAGTAAATGTGAAAAAGGAAATTAGATTAAGCGGAAGTGGTGGACAGGGATTGATACTGGCAGGTATTATACTTTCCGAAGCAGCTGTCATGGATAGTAAAAAAGTTTTGCAATCCCAGAGTTATGGACCGGAATCACGCGGCGGTTCTAGCCGTTCTGATGTTATTATCAGCGATGAAACGATTTATTTTCCCCGTGCAGTCGATCTGGATATTTTACTTTCTCTTACTCAGGAAGCTGCTGATAAATTTCTATGCAATCTCAAATCAAACGGATATCTTATCTATGATTCTTCTGTTATTAAAGTTAACCCGATTGACGGAGAAGCCATCGGAATTCCATTTGCTGAGATCGCTATAAAAAAATTCAAAACAGCAATTGTCACAAATATTATCTCACTGACCTTTCTGTGCAAAGTAACGGAAATCGTGACTATTCACTCACTTAAAAGTGCGATAAAGGCAAGAGTAAAAGAGAAATTCATTGATCTTAATATGAAAGCAGTAAGGCAGGGCATCAAACTTGCTGAAAAATATTTAAGCGAAAGAGGATAAAGGTCGGGCTATGATCGAAAAAATAAATCATATCGGAATCGCTGTTCCCAATCTGGATGAAGCGATAGAAACTTATAATAAACTTGGATTTACTATTCTTGGCAGAGAAATTGTTGCATCCCAGAAAGTGGAGGTGGCGATGATACAAATTGGGGAGAGTCACATTGAACTTCTTCAACCTACTGCTGAGGATAGTCCAATCGCAAAATTCCTCGAGAAAAAAGGACCTGGCATTCACCATTTTGCAGTAAGCGTTGATGATATAGATACAGCATTACAGGAGTATGAACAAAAGGGAATTCGTATGATAGATACCGTTCCCCGCAATGGTGCACACGGCACAAAAATTGCTTTTGTTCATCCCAAGTCAACCAATGGAGTTTTGCTCGAACTCTGTATGGAAGCGTAAGAGCGAGGAGATACATGGACAGAGAAAAACGTTTGGCACAGTTAAAAGCAGGTCGTGCAGAAGCTCACCTTGGTGGAGGAGAGAAGAGAATAATCGCTCAGCATAAAAAAGGGAAACTTACTGCGCGCGAAAGAATAAAATTATTGGTCGACCTGGACAGTTTTGAAGAATTCGATATGTTCGTTACTCATCGCTGCACGGATTTTGATATGCAGGATCAGAAATTCCTCAGCGACGGCATAGTCACCGGATGCGGAACCATTGATGGACGTCTTGTGTACGTGTATGCTCAGGATTTCACGATTTTTGGTGGCTCGCTTTCCAAAACCGTTTCCGAGAAGATCTGTAAGATCATGGATATGGCAATGAAGATGGGTGCTCCGCTTATCGGACTGAATGATTCCGGTGGCGCTCGTATTCAGGAAGGTGTCGATTCTCTTGCAGGATATGCAGATATTTTTTATAGGAATGTGATGGCTTCCGGTGTTGTTCCCCAGATATCTGCAATCGTTGGTCCCTGTGCAGGTGGTGCTGTGTATTCGCCTGCGATCACAGATTTTATCATAATGAATAAAAAGAACAGCTACATGTTCGTGACCGGTCCCAAGGTCGTAAAAACAGTTACACATGAAGACGTGACCACTGAAATGCTTGGCGGCGCAATGGTACATGCTCAGAAGAGTGGTGTATCGCAGTTCGTTACAGAAACAGAAGAGGAAACCTACTCTCTGATACGAAATCTCATGCAGTATATTCCCAATAACAATCTTGAAGAACCCCCTGTTGTCGCTTGTGCTGATCCTATTGACAGAGTTTGTGAAAATCTTAATACAATTGTTCCCGACAACCCCTCAAAACCTTATGATGTTGTTGAGATCATCAAGAGTATTGTTGATAATGGAAAGTTCATGGAAGTAGCACGATATTTCGCTCCTAATATTGTTGTCGGTTTTGCACACCTGAATGGTCATTCCATTGGTATTGTGGCAAATCAGCCGGAATATCTCGCAGGATGTCTGGACATCAATGCCTCAAAGAAGGGTGCTCGTTTTGTCCGTTTCTGCGATGCTTTCAATATACCACTTCTCTTTCTTGAAGATGTGCCGGGATTCCTTCCGGGAGTCAGCCAGGAGCATGGTGGCATCATCAAAGAGGGTGCAAAAATTCTCTATGCAATTGCAGAAGCTACTGTGCCGAGGATCACAGTGATCATACGAAAAGCTTATGGTGGTGCCTATTGCGTTTATAACAGCAGACATGTGGGTGCAGACCTCGTGTATGCGTGGCCCTCAGCAGAGATCGCAGTAATGGGACCCAAAGGAGCCGTTGAGATCATCTTCCGTAAAGAAGCAGAAAAAGCAGAAAATCCCGAAGAATATCTCAAGGATATTGAAGATGAGTACAGGAAGATGTTTGCAACTCCCTATCAGGCAGCATCCAAGGGATATATTGATGATATCTTTGAACCGTCTGAAACACGCAGAAGACTCATCCGGGCAATGGAAATGATCGCTTCCAAGAAGGATTCTAATCCTCCAAGAAAACACGGGAATATTCCTTTGTAATGAAATCAAAGATCTTACGAATCCTGTTTCTTGTTCTGGCTCTTGTTTTGATCTCTTCTGCATGCTTCGCAGAGGTTTCAGAAGCCGGGGACGAGGATGTTGCTTCAAAATCAACAGTAGGCAACATTGTATTCGCAGGTATGGTCATCGTGTTCGCCAGTCTTGTATTGGTTGCGCTGATCATAGACCTTCTAAAGCATCTGCAAAAGAAAGATAAGAGACAGTCCAAAACCGAGAAAGAATTTAATCTCAAAAAGAAGATCGTTTCAATCTCACAAATACGGCCAAGGGCACCAGTTCTCCCACTGAATCAGAAAATGCTCACCGCAGTTATCATGACAATATTTCTCCATGAAAATGAAGTAGAGAACCACAGCAAAATGCTGCTCACAATGAAGAGAGCAAAGATAAGCCCGTGGCAGCAGTCATCAAAACTTCAGATGCCGAATGCAAGTTTTGGTAATAGACCAATAATACAAAGAAGCACACCAATCATAAAAGATTAAATATTGGATACTTATGAAAACATATAAAATGGAAGTTAATGGCGAAAAGTTTGAAGGACGCGTCATAGAATATGATGGGATCAACGCAAAAGTTGAGATCAACGGTATTGCATATAGGGTGAAAATGGAACCGGAATTCGGAAAGAGTAACGAAGTCCTTGAGCGACCAAAAAAAATACTTACTCTGCAACCTTCGTTGAGCGGAAAGAGCGTAGATTCTATGCTCAGTCCGGGCAATGTCAAAGCTCCACTTCCTGGTGTTATTTTGGATGTGAAGGTCAAAGAGGGCGATGAAGTGAATGAAGGTGATCTGCTTGTCATACTGGAAGCCATGAAGATGGAGTCTGAGATTACCGCTTCGGTCAAGGGCAAGGTGAAGAAGGTTAATGTAAAGGTAGGCGAATCAGTTCTTGAAGATCAGTTATTAGTTGAAATTGAGGAAAGCAAAGATGAATGAAATTCTTAGCTTTTTGAGTACTACTGCTTTTGCTCACCTCCACTACACCAATCTTATCATGATCGTTGTTGGGCTGATCTTCATCACTCTGGGTATCGTAAAGCGTTATGAACCCTTGCTTCTCGTTCCAATTGGATTTGGAATTATACTTGGCAATGTTCCCGGTACTTTTGCTGGAGTCTATGATCAGGGCTCTGTCATGAGCTATATTTATTTTGGTGTAAAGACCGGTTTGTTTCCGCCCTTGATCTTCCTCGGCATCGGAGCAATGACTGATTTCTCCACACTCATTGCGAATCCTAAACTTATTCTGCTTGGTGCTGCAGCTCAATTCGGCATTTTTGCGACCTTCTTCGGTGCAACCTTGCTTGGATTTAGTCTTGTTGAATCCGGTGCAATTGGAATTATCGGCGGTGCAGATGGTCCGACTTCTATCTTTCTTTCCTCACAGCTCGCACCACATCTTTTGGGTCCAATAGCTATTGCTGCGTATTCCTATATGGCGCTCGTGCCGATAATCCAGCCCCCGATCATGCGATTGCTGACAACAAAAAAGGAACGTGTCATAAAGATGAAGAGCCCACGCATTGTGGATAAACGCGAGAAGATAATATTTCCTCTTGTTGCTTTATTAGTGACCACTGCCATTGCTCCACGAGCAATAGCACTTCTCGGAATGCTTTTCCTTGGAAATCTTCTTAAAGAATCCGGTGTGACAGAACGTCTTGCAAATGTAGCACGAAATGCGTTGACTGATATTGTTACAATTTTACTGGGTATTGCAGTTGGTGCAAGTACTCAAGCGAGTGTGTTTCTTACTTATAAATCGTTAAAGATATTTGTTTTGGGAGCATTTGCTTTTGCGATCGCTACTGCTGCGGGTGTGTTATTTGCCAAGATTATGAATCTATTTCTTAAGACGAAAATAAATCCTCTTATTGGCGCTTCCGGAGTATCCGCAGTGCCGGACTCTGCCCGTGTAGTTCAGCAGGAAGGGCAGAAATATGATAAATCCAATTACCTGCTCATGCACGCAATGGCGCCGAACGTTGCCGGCGTGATCGGTTCTGCAGTTGCAGCAGGTGTGCTCTGGGGAATTTTAGGGAACTAAAACGGACAGATTACTCAAATTAAGAAATAGCACACAGATTAACGCTGATAAAGCAGATGAACGCTGATAACGCTAAAATGAATTATTTGTAACTCAACATCCCGAAAGTGCGAAAGCGAAAACTTGAATCTTGGATTAATTTCAAATCTTCATCTTATACATTCTTAATACTATTTCGTAAATTTTCGTGTTTTTCGTGGTTCTGCATCAGATTCAGGTTTAAGTAGCACACAGATTATTGCTGATTTGGCTGATCAACGCTGATTAAATTAATAAATCCTTAAAAAGAAAATTGTCATTCTTGAGGATCCCGATTCATCGGGAGACGAAGAATCTCGCAAGAACATTGATCTATCCTCTTGGGAGATCCTTTCCGTCTTCATTTCATTACGCTGTGACAGGCGGTCGCTTCACTCTCTCGAGGATGACAATGTTTTTTGTTTTTGATCGTGTGGTTCTGCCTGACAAGGCGTATTCCGATTTATAGGAAGAAGACTGGCGTGTTATAAAAAAAGAATATAACACAGATCAACACTGATAAAGCAGATAAACGCTGAAAAGAATACACTGAGAATTGAAAGCTCGGTTATGGTCTAATATGTAAAAAAAGTTTGACTATTTTTATATACCCATAACTATATGGTTCAAAAGAGGTGATAATGATTTATTATCCAAGAACATTAGAAAGTAAGATAAAAGAAAAGCTTCATAGCCCGGAAGCCATCTTTATTCTTGGTGCCAGGCAAGTAGGAAAAACTACTCTGATGAAACATTTAATGAATGAACTTCCTGAAAATCAATACATATATCTTGACCTTGAAAATCCCACTTTTCTTTCAATCCTAAATAAAGGAGTTAATGAATTTTTGGCTTATTTAAAATATCAAGGATTATCAAATGAAACCAGAAATTGTATTTTTATTGATGAAATTCAGTATGCTCCGGATTTTTCAAGTATTATAAAATATATGGTTGACCATTACTCTGAAAACTATAAGTTGATTCTTAGCGGGTCATCTTCTTTACAAATCCGTAAACAATTCAAGGATTCACTTGTTGGAAGGAAGATTATTTTTGAACTCTATCCGTTATCTTTTGAAGAATATTGCTGTTTCAAAGAGGAAAACAAAATCTCAGAGTTGCTACAGAAAATCAATCCATTTGAATTAAAAGAAGACCCACTTCGCTTTGAAAAAGAAAAAGTTCATTATTTATTAAGAGAATATTTAATTTATGGTGGTTTCCCAAAGGTCGCTCTTCAGGAGAATAAGAAAGATAAAATTCAAATTTTGCAGGATATTGTTCAATCTTATGTGTTAAAAGATATACGAAGTATATTTCGTCTTGAGAAGATAGCCCAATTTAATCATTTGGTAAAATTGTTAGCAGCAATTATGGGAAAAGAACTGAATATCTCCCAACTTGCAACAGAGACACGGCTGAATAAACAAACACTTGAAAATTATCTAAATGTACTAGAAGCGGGTTACATAATAAAGTTGATTTATCCGTTTCATAAAAATTTATCTTCAGAATTGCGTAAAACCCCGAAATGTTATTACCTTGATATTGGATTGCGGAATTTTTTGATTTCAGATTTTAACGAACCGGAATTCCGTTCTGATAGGGGTGAATTACTGGAAAATTTTATTTTTACACAGTTGATAAAAAAATCAAATGCTATGACAAAAATAAATTACTGGCGAACCAAATCCAGACAGGAGATTGATTTTATATTAAAAAATGAAAAACTCAACGCACTTGAAGTAAAATGGAGCAAAGTAACAACTTATAGTTTAAGGAGATTTAAAAAGATTTATCCCGATGCAGAGATTTTTACGATTAGTATGCTGCAAGATTTTTCTAGAGAAGAAAGGATATTACCTGCTTATTTAGTGTAGATGGGAAAAACGCGAGAAGATAATATTTTCTTTTGTAGGGTTGCTGGTAACCACAGCGTGGAGAGAAGAGCGGAGAGAGAGGAGCGAATATTGATAAAATACAAAATGATAACTAATAAATTATTTCTTTATCTGCGAGGATCAGTTAAATCTGCGTGGGTCTGCGTGCTATGATTTCAACCCGATTCATCTTTGCAAGCTGAGTCGGTTTTCAAATGAAAGTATAATATAAAATTGGGGAGCTGGCATAGAACCAAACTCCCCAAAACATATTATCAATTTTATATGATGATTTCTTATTTGGGTTCGTTGATGATCAGTTCCGCATAAAAGCCGTCTTCAACCTTGGTCATGCTGAATCCACGCACTTTGAACATGTGCAGCATGATATGATTGTTAGCTAAGACATTTGCATAGATCTTCTGAATTCCTCTTGCCTTGGCGATCTCACAAATATAGTCCGTGAACTTGTTGCCAAGTCCCAGATTTTGCCATGGATCAGCAATAACAATAGCGAACTCAGCGGTCTCATTGTACTGATCTGCGATCAATCTGACCACGCCAGCCATCATTTTTTTACCGTTTTCTGTAACCTCTGCAATAATAGCAATTTCACGATCATAATCTATTTGCGTATATCGTACGAGCTGATCATGAGAGATGTCCTTAATAAGCTGGAAGAATCTGAACCTTTGTGTTCTCTCGGAGAAATTGGAAAACATCTCTTTCTCCATAAGCTCGTCTTCGGGCTTGATCGGTCTCAAAATTACCTTTTCGCCGTTTTTCATCGTAAATTCAGTGATGTATTCCGAAGGACAGGGAGAGATAACAAGATGCTTGTATGGATATTCTTCTGCAACCTGTACGGAATCATCCAGCATAACTTTAGCATCGAGTACAACTCCTCCGCGTTCATCAACTCCAAAGGGATTGATATCTATTTCATTGATCTGCGGGAAATCCATAATCAGGTATGCAAATTTATAAAGCAGGAACTGAATGGAAGTTATATCGGCGCCAGGCATACCTCTGTATCCTTTTATCAACTTGTATATCTTCGTGTCTTCAATAATCCGCATAGCCAGAGCCATATTCAGCGGCGGTAAACCAATAGTAGTATCCTTGAATACTTCAACTGCGACACCACCCATACCAAAGACAATGGTGGGACCGAATATGGGATCTTTTTTACACCCAATGATAAGCTCATATTTTCTTTTGAGCATCTGCTCGACAAAAACACCTCTAATATCGGCGTCGGGTACCTTCGCCCTGGAAGATTCCAATATCTTGGTATATGCTTTTCGCGCTTCTTCCTTGTTCACAATGTTCAGTATAACTCCACCGACATCTGTTTTATGCAGAATGTCTGGTGATGCAATTTTCATAACAAGTGGAAAGCCGATCTGTTCGGCTAATTTTACTGCTTCTTCCTCTGTTTTTGCAAGTCCATTCTTTATTACCGGGATCTCATAATAGTTCAGCAACTGCTTTGCTTCAAATTCTGTCATCACGGTTCTGTTGTCAGCAAGGACTTCATCAATAAGCTTTTTACTTTCAGCTTTTTTCGGTTTGAACTCAATGGGTATTTGGGGTGGGGTTTCATGCAGTATCTCCAAATTTCGAGAGTAGTCATACATATACATAAAGCATTTTACTGCATCTTCCGGAGTCTGATATACTGGAATTTTGTTGCTTTCCAAAATTTCCCGACCTTCTTCAATATCATCTGCGCCCATCCAGGAGGCAAGCAAAGTTTTTCTGCATTTTCTGCCAATACCGGCAATTTTCTTTGCTACACCACCTGGATCGGTCATTGCTTGTGGTGTGAGAATAACTAATATACCATCAACGTTTTTATCTTTTGCGCATAGCTCGACCGCTTTTTCATATTGTTCGGGTCCGGCGTCTCCAAGTACGTCAACAGGATTGCCTTTGCTCCAGTTTGGAGAAAGATACTGATTCAGTTCATCGATGGTTTCATCCGATAATTGAGCTATCTCACCACCTTTGGCGATGAGAGTATCAGTCGCAATAACACCAGGACCACCGGCATTTGTTATGATCGCGAGCTTATTGCCTGCAGGTTTTTCCTGCATAGCCAGTGATTGAGCGATGTTGAACAGCTCATCAATTGTATTGACTCTGATGACACCTGCCCTTTTAAAAGCAGCATCAAACACAAAATCATTGCCAGCCAGGCTTCCGGTGTGAGACATTGCTGCCTGTGCACCTTCCGTGCTTTTTCCTGCTTTGAGGACAATGATCGGTTTGTTACGTGCAAATGCTCTTGCTGCACTCATGAAACTTCTGGCATTGGTCAATGATTCCATGTAAATGACAATACTTGTCGTGAGCGGGTCGGTGCCAAAGTAGTCGATCAGATCATGAAAACCCACATCAATCATCGAGCCGATAGAAACGAAATAGCTGAATCCCACGTTCTGTTTTACCGACCAGTCTAGAATTGCAGTGCAAAGTGCGCCACTCTGCGAGATGAAAGCAATCTTTCCCGGCAGAGCCATTTTATTGGCAAAGGTCGCATTAAGATGGATCGAGGGTTTGATGAAACCAAGACAGTTGGGACCGATCAATCTCATTCCATATTTTCTCAAAGTTGCGGAGATGTGTTTCGTGAGCATCTTGCCTTCTTCACCTATCTCTGTAAAACCTGCTGAGATAAGAACAATGCTGGATACACCGGAATATCCACATGCCTCAACAATTGTAGGAACTGTCTTTGCAGGAGTGGCAATTATTGCAAGATCAACTTTATCCGGAATATCATGTATATTTGCGTATGCTTTCACTCCCAACACATTGGTACGCTTTGGGTTGATTGGGTAAACAATGCCGTCAAATCCTGACCCAATAATGTTTTTCATCAGGGAATGACCAACTGTTCCCTCTCTTGCGGAAGCGCCGATGATCGCGACCACTTTTGGATTAAAAAGTTTGTCTAATTTCTTTGTAAACATTACTATATCCTTTATTATATTGATTTCCAATGTTTTGAAAGCGATTGCAACGCCATTGCTTTCCTGCCCTCATACTCATAATAGGTTTGTATCATTGAGTCGGTTTCCCTTTCTTTAAACTGCATTTTATCATTATTAATGCCATCCAAAAAGTTATACAGGCACTTTGGGAACATCTCGATATTGTAGCCGCCTTCAAGTGTGGCAAATACATTATCGAAGTTTTCAGAAAGTAATTTTCCAATCTTATAATAAGCATTTACTGTAAAACGCAGATCCAGCAGTAGATCATATTGATGGGAGTCAAACCCGGCTGAGACCGCAACGATATCAGGATCAAATTCCTTGGCGATCGGCAGGAAAGTCTCCACAGCATCCATGAAAATTTCATCGCCACTGCCTGGAGGTAGGGGAACATTTATTGTGAATCCTTCACCCTTTCCAGCACCGATCTCATTTGCATCCCCGCCACCCGGGAACGCGGGATATTGATGGAGAGACCAGTATAATACACGATCTGAAGTGTTGAAGAATTTCACAGTTCCCTCTCCAAGGTGTCCGTCAAAGTCAAATATCAGCACACGCTTACCTTTGTTTGCATGATACTGAGCAGCGATTGCGATATTATTGAACAGGCAGAATCCGCTGGACCGATCTATATGCGCATGGTGACCAGGTGGACGGGTCAAAGCAAAATCTCCGGTTTTGGATGCCATGATCGTCGCTCCGACTGCGTATATCGCAGCTTCATAACTTCCCGGTGATACGATTGTGTCATTATCAATATGACCACCGATCATGCATGCTTCTTTTATGCGTTGAATATATTCGGGAGTATGTACAAGCGTAAGATATTTTTTCCCATTCTCGACTTCTGTCACCGGCAGATCGCCAAGTGAGGTCAGCCGTTTTTTATTTTCTGGATGCATGCCCGTATCGTGTTCCAAAAATATAGGATTATAGATTAATTGCATTTTGAACCTTTCGAAAAGTTAAATGAAATATAGATTTTAATATTATTTCCATAATTAACCGACTAAAATGTGCTTCTTTGATATAGGATGAAAGCTGTCAAGTAGTTTGAGCTGATAATATAGTGTGCATAGTTGTTGATTTTAAAATATCTTAACAGGATGAACCTTTACCTGCCAGCCAGTGGGCAGTATAAATTTGGAATCCTAAGGAACGAGGATTCCAGGTATAGTTTCACACCTCGACTCCTCGTCATTGCAATCCGCCAGCTGGCGGAGTCGAAAAGTGGGTTAAGATGTGAAATATATCTTGCCAGAAAATACTTCAATTTCCTTCGTGACTTCAAACAAAGAGCATTGGTTGAAAATAATATCTGTGCATGATGAACCTTTACCTGCCAGCCATTGGGCAGTATAAATTTTGAATCCTAAGGAACGAGGATTCCAGGTATAGTTTCACACCTCGACTCCTCGTCATTGCAATCCGCCAGCTGGCGGAGTCGAAAAGCAGGTTAGTGGCGGGTTTATCCCGTCGATGGTTAAATAAAATAAAATGGAATATACTTTTCTTACGTTATGGCTGAAGGATAATAAAAAACACCTGATCGGCAGGACGGTGAGGGAAGTGTATTATAATAATTCAACCTACATTTTTGATCTTTCTGCAACACGATTTGCGGTTTCTATCAATGGGCAAAATCCGTTATGCTTTATTTCAAAGGAAGTAAAACAGGTCGAAAATAAGGATAATCCTCTTACGCTTTTGCTCAAACAGCATCTAATTAAAAGCTCAATAAAAAATGCGGAGATGAGAGAAAACGATAGAGTGCTCATAATAACTTTTGATAAAGAATCCTTTTATGGAGAAACATCATACTACAAACTTATCATTGAGCTGATCCCGAGATATGAGAACCTGATCCTCGCACGGGTGGGGAAAGATAGGGATATCATTTTGGACTGCCATCGAAGGATACATGTTTCAGATAGTGCGTTTCGGCAATTGTATCCGGGGATTCCTTACAATTCTCCACCGACAATTGAAAAACCTTACATTTTTTCTGCGAGTAAATCCCAATTTGAAGCTTTATTTCCCGGGGTGCTTCCTGATTCGTGGAAGGAATTTGTTATACGTTTCAGTAATGCTCCAAAGTTTTTAAAGCACTTTTTTCGTGCAGATATGCCGGCGAATGAGATGTGGGAATTCATCAGTATTGTCCATGCCAAACTTGAACATTGGTCAGATAAATGCAGAATTTTTTACAATACAAAGAATAAATATCTTACTCTCTTTAAAGAGGATGATAACTGTCTTGAAATGAAGACTGTGAATGATGCCTTTGCCTATATGTATGAGCATGAGATCGTGCAAAATAGATTCCAACAAATAAAAGAAAGTACCATACATTATCACATGCGCGAAAAGAAGAAACTGCTTAGAACTCTCACGCAGCAGAAAAAAGATCTCGAGGAATTGAAGGATACTGAACACTGGCAGAAAATGGGGGAACTCCTCAAGATCAATCTTCATAAGATCAAGGGTAGGATGAAAGAAATAGTGGTTACAGATTATTTTGATGATGGAAATCCCGATATTGTGATTCCTTTAAGAACAGACTGGACGCCACAGCAAAACATGGCGCACTATTTCAAGAAGTATAAAAAAACACAATCCGGCAAAAAGAAGCTCATCAAGAATATTGCTGCTAATGAAAAGAAACTGGAGAAGCTTGAAGATCAAATTGCGGAAATCAATGCGTGCGAAAGTATAAAAGCTCTTGAGCCCATGCTGAATGAAAAGGAATCGGGCTCGGAAAAGCAGAAGAAAGCTGCTCCTTTTAGAAAATTTTCTTGCTCCGTTGAAGGTAGGCAGTGGGATATTTTTGTTGGACGTTCCGGCAAAGAGAATGATGAACTGACACTTCATTTTGCTAAACCAAATGACTGGTTTTTTCATACGAGAATCTATCACGGGTCACATATAATTATAAAAAATCCAAACAAACTCGAGCACCTTCCCGAACGGCTCAGAGAAATCGCAGCAGGCATCGCAGCATATTACAGCAAAGCAAAGCACTCCACAAAAGTGCCTGTGGATTTTACATTAGTGCGGTATGTAACAAAACCCAGGAAAAGCGCTCCCGGGTTTGTTGTATATAAAAATAACAAAACTGTGTTCGTGGACCCGATCGATCCAAGAACTTTGCAGTTATGATCTAATCTTCTATTTCATTATCCGCCAGCTGGCGGATGTCATGAAATGTGAGGAGAGGTAATGCTGTGTGATAGAACACCTTTTTCGTCATACTCGGATGGAATAATTTGGAGAGCAATCTACGCTTGTGATGAAGCAGCGTAACCAGATTGATCTCTTTATCTTTGATATATTCCTCGACTGCTTTGAGTACATCCTTATCCTGAACAACATCAAAGAACATTATACCATTTTTGAATTCTTCTTCAAAATGTTCCTTCAGGTAATTCATAAGCAGATTATCAATAATATCTTTGTTTGAATGCTCCACATGCAGGCAGTGTATTTTCACCTTTAAGGAATCGAGTATGTCTACAAGATTTTCAACAGCAGATATATCCGACTCGTCAAAATCGGTGATATAGAGCACATTACGGATATTTGCATACTCAGTATTGTCAGGGATTGAGAGCACGGGAATTGTGGCATTATCAAGGATTTTGAGTGCAATACTTCCAAGTATTCTGTCTGATTTATGCCCCTGCCCCGAAGAGCTCATGATGACCATATTGGGATGATATGTATTACAGATATTCAATATCTCATATTCTACCATACCATTAATAACTTTTGTTTTGAGGTGTATGTTTTTTATCTCCTCATGTTTGAGCATTTTATCAAGTTTATCCTTCAAGCGTTTCATGCCGACTTTCGCGACTTTTTCAATGCTATCCATTATCTCAGGATTAATAAGCGCCGAGCTGTCCACCACATCATCGGCCATATCTGTCGTTGCAATGGGATACATATAGGCGTGGAACAGCATGATCTCTGTTTCTTCCTTTTCGGCAAAATGAATGGCATAATTACATGCGCATTCTGTATTGTCGGAAAAATCAACTGGCACAACTATTTTTTTCATAGGTACCTCTCTGGCTGTTTATTTCTTAAGGTTTTTAAAAGGTAAATAGGTCATAAAATCAGCATGATGGATGATGAGCCCTTCTGTGGTTCGAGTGAAGGAATCTCCTTCTTTGGAATGAACTGCGATCACATGGCATACTTCATCCGGCACATCACATGCCTGAGCAAGGGATACGCCGGTAAAGGCATGACGAAGAAGCTGACCGGATTTGCTGAACTTGATCGTATCGCCATCTTTTTCATATTCAAGGAGTTTGCCAACATCAGCAAGTATCGCACCTGCAACAACGACATCGAGGTCAATGGGAAGCTTATCGCCGAAGAATTTCTGCATAATTTTTGCTGACTCATAAGCAACATGAACCACTGCGCATTTGTGTGCTATGAAGCTTACTTTGCAGTCTTCAACAAGAAGGGTGAAAGGAATCCTTTGGAGGTCTTCGGGTGTTAGTACACTTTTTTTGAATGCCAGTTCCCAAGTTGCTGCGACCTTTTCGCGAAGGTCTTCATTTTCAATCCAATATAGCTCGGGCCAGAGTTCTTTAATCTCTTTTTTCATGTTTATTTACCTTTAATTTGGTTTCTATTAATGTTTTATGTGGTAATCGAAGAAGGTTTGCGATCTTATGCGCAAGATAATCTTCATGGGCATCCAGCTTTTCATCAGCATAGATAATCCTCCAGAGATTCTCAAGGATCTTTATTTTGTCCTCATCAGAAAAATTTTGATTGATCAGATTGGTGAACTGCCATAGATCAATGCTTTCGTCGAGAGTGTGTTCGGACTTTTCTATAAGTGCATGAACTTCATCTTCGGATAGGGAGAATTCATTATTGAGGATTTCAATGATTGTGCTGCGTTCCTCCTCTGAAAAGTGCTCATCACTATTTGCGATTTCCAAAAAAAGTGCGCAGGTGGCAATTTGAATTTTCTTTTCCATAGATTCTTTATCAACGGGCTTATCGGGATCGGGTATCTGAAAGAAATTCTTCAAATTAAACATATCACTTCTTTAGAGACTCCATTCGTTCTGTAAAGATTTTGTTGGTCGGATCGATCTTACCGGCATTTCCATAAGCTTCCCGAGCTTGTTCAATATTATCAAGTCCTTTATTAATATCACCGAGAAGAATATACTGATCGAAGTTGAAGCCATTCAGTTCGATCGCCTTGTTCAAGGCATCACCGGCTTCGGTATATTTTTCAAGATGAAAGAGCGCATTTGCTTTGAGATAATAAAAGAACCAAATAGGATTTGATTCAAGGGCTATATTCGCTTGGTCGAGAGCTTGTTCATAATTACTATCTTCGATAAGAAAATCAATAGTATATTTCATTGGGGAGATGTAAGTAGGCGAAATCGCTAATGCTCTATCGAAATATATTTCTGCTGAATATTTTTCATCTTTTTTATGATAGATACGCCCAAGATAGAATTGCGGCGGTGCGTAGTTGCTTGCAAGCATGGAAGCTTTTGTATATTGTTGTTCCGCCTCTGCGATGTTGCCTTCTTTTTCGAACATGAGTCCTTTGTTGATGGTTTCTGTAACAGTGCTGGGAATTTCGTCATTTGTGGCAAGATAGGAGAGATACTGAAGCTCGAGAAGATCAAGTAACTGCTCGTCAGTGCATTTTATGAAGGAGTCTGAGATTTTCTGTGCAAAGCCATCTATATCCTTTGAACCAAGTGCGTTGAAAGCAGCGATTATTTCATAATAGGGTTGTTTTTCGATCAAAAGCTGGTTTTCAAGATTGAGCATAGCGGTTTCATTGAGCACATAATGCTCTCTTTCTATAATGATATTGAGCAGATTGATCCCGGTAAGGAAATCATCCAGCCATTCAAGAAATGCAAGTTGATCTCTTTGTTCAGGGAAGAAATCAATGATGTTGGCATTTATCTGACGAAGACTGTCAGTAGTGTGTATGCTATCAGTATAGCAGAGCATTCTGCTGAGCAGATCGATGTAAAAAGCAAAGCGGTTATCAGAGTAGTGTCCTTTCTCAAAGATCGAGAGCTTTTGAAGTTTGAATTCGCCTGTATCTTTCTGCAGAAGATCACCGGATTCGGTCACGATCTGTGTAAGTTTTTCTTTCAGAGTGTTGCTTTCACTAGTCTGCACATAATCAAAATATATCAGAAAACTATCCTGTGCAGCGGCTGTCTCTGCATTGAGGGCATCAAGCAGGACAAGATTCTCCTCAATGAGAATTTTCATGAGTTCCAGTTTCAGTATATTGAATTCGGATTGCTTTGTATTAATGTAACTCTTCACATCTTTCTTGAGTATTTGCATTACCAGCCGGTGAAAAGAAAGCCCTTCCACTTCCGACTTATTGCTCAAGAAATGCTTTAACAAGGAAAAAGATTCAATATAGCTTTTCTGATCCGCCAGCTCAGCTCCACGAGTATAATATTGGCTGTATGTTTCGTAATGAAGCCAGAATTTTTCAGGAAGCGTGAGAGGTTGTGAATTTTCAAGCTCGTTATAAAAGGAAAAAGGCGATGCAAGCACGAGTTGGTTTTTGGGATATGCTGCAATAACTTCAAAAAGCTCGTTGCTAGTATTGTATTTCGGGATAATATTCTGCTGCTGAATAGTGTTGCTGTTCTGTTTAATATGAATGCAGGCAATGTCATCGTAGAGGTCTTTTTCTTTGAATTTCCAGCTTCCCATCGGCTGATAACAAAAGTAGAGCGTATCTGCATTTTGGAATTCTTCCACAGTTAATGATTCTAATCCTTCTAAATTGCAGAGATAGATTGATATTATCTTTTCCTTTGAAAAGGTTTTTTTCTCTTTGTACAGGAGATTTGTTTCCTGAGCAAAAAGAGAACATACACAAAAAACGAAAATGAAAAACAAAGAAATAATTTTTTTCATGTTACCCCCAAGTATTTATGTGTTTGAAAGCTTCATTTTGCTTGAAATCTGTCAATTTTTATTTTTTTTCTAATCAATCAAAGTCTCGACATATTCTGCAATTGCCAGCCCGACAATGCCTGCTCCGATTATGAGTACTTCAACTTCTTCCATTTTGTTCCTTGGTCATTAATTTTAATATTTTTACATGTTTTGGCAATAAATTTCATTCATTTCTGTGAATCCTTTATTGATAAGTGTTTATACCATTAAAATTTTTACTTAACTTTTCCGATCTTTCTCTGTGATCTCTGTGGTGAATTTCTTTTTTTTTCTGTTTATCAGAGTTTAGTACGCTGAATTTGTTTTCCTTTTAGTGTCCAGCCGGTTGCGTCAATAATTTCAATATCAACAAAAGTGCCAATGAGTTTTTTGTCTCCGGGGAATACTGCAATTTTATTATCTCTTGTTCTGCCGGAAAGTTCTTTATCACTTTTTTTGCTGGTATGCTCGACATAGACTTGTACGGTTCTGCCGATCTGTTCCTGATATTTTTCAAAGGTGATCTGCTCTTGCAGTTCTATAAGTTTTTTCAATCTTTCTAGACGGACATCTTCAGGAACTTGCTCTGAATAAGATGCTGCTGCAGTAACTTCCCGCGGGGAGTATTTGAACGTAAAAGCATAATCAAATCGGATTTGTTTCATGAGATTGTAGGTTTGTAGGAAATCCTCTTCAGTTTCTCCGGGGAAGCCGACCATCACATCGGTCGTGATTGCAATATTGGGTATCGCATTTCGCAATTTATGTATGATGCCGAGATATTTTTCTGATGTATATTTGCGGTTCATTTTTTTCAGAATACTATTCGAACCGGACTGCATAGGCAGGTGAAGATGTTCGCAGAGCTTAGGTTCTTTTGCGATAACTTCAATCACCTTGTCAGAAATATCTTTCGGATGTGACGTGACGAAACGCAGACGCTCAATGGTAGAAATTTGTGATGCTTCTTTTAACAATTCGGGGAAAGTGTATTCGCCGTCATCATAGGAATTTACATTCTGCCCGAGCAGGGTCACATCTTTGAAATCTTCTTTGCCTACATTTTTGATTTCCAGCAGAATTTCTTTGTGATTTCTGGAACGCTCCCTTCCTCGCACATAGGGAACTATGCAGTAGGAGCAGAAATTATCACAACCCCGCATAATTGTCACAAAGGCATTTACACCCTTATTTCTGATAGGATATATATTTTCGTAGTTTTCTATATTATTTTGGACATCGGCAAACAAGTGCTCCTTCCGAAACATACATTTGGATATGATCTCAGGAAGTTGCCTGTACTGGTCGGTTCCCACAACAAAATCAAGACTCTTAATTTCTTCAAGAAGCTCTTCACCTTTTCGCTGGGCAACGCATCCGATCAAGCCGATGAGCATATCCGGATTTTGTTTTTTTCTCTTTGCTTCCGCGGTGATCCTTCCCAGCACTCTATCCTCGGCATGCTGCCGCACTGTGCAGCTATTGAAGATGATAATATCTGCGTCGTCTATTATGTTTGTTTTTTGGTAACCTGCATCGGAGAGAATGCCTGCAACAAGTTCGCTGTCTGCCACATTCATCTGGCAGCCATAGGTTCGGATGTAGAATTTATGGTGTTTCATTTTATCCGCCAGCTGGCGGAAGTTAATTTTAGAATCATAGTATCGAGCATTTCATATTATGTTTGTCAATTGCTCTTAATGATAAGAGCTCGTATTGAGTTGATCTTTTTTTCAGAAAGGGCAGGTAAAAGTGATTTGCATTTTATTAAAAATTTTGGAGCTGATAAAATCAAGTTATTATAAAATTCCCGATTCACTTGTGGGTCAGTATAATATTGCGTATCAATTCTTTCATTCATTGCAGCTTCTATGAATTCAAGTTCTTCCGTAGTAAAATACTCAGTAAGATATTTTTGAGCAAATACAATTGTGCATTTGTGTATTTCCGATCTCACTCCAATTTTTTGTAAGACAGCATAGAGAGAGAAATACATAGTGTAATAAGCAGTTGAGATTTTCCAGCTAACATTACTTATTTCGCTCATGGTTGCTAAAGATTCTTCACCTTTTTGTATATACGCGTGAGCAAGATTGGAATTGGGCTTAATTAATTTCAAACCTCTTTTTTGCTTAAAGCACCATGCGATAACAGTCATAAAATCCTTTCAATAAATTGATCCGGTTGTGTGATAATCACATGATTTTGGATAATTTCTTTCAATAGAAAATCATCATCCTTTTTCTCTTCAAACGTACTAATGGAATAGTTCTTTATGTTTAATGAGATATTATATGTTTTTGATACTCTAAAAATTTCAGTTTTGTTAAATTCACCAATTATACACAAATCCAAATCAGATTCTTTGTCTTGTTCTTCTTTAGAATAACTACCGAAAATTAGACTAATGCCTTTAATATGCGGAGTAATTTTTTCAACAATTTCTTTAATTAACAAATTATTCTGAAGAAAAATAATTTTTTTATATTGTTCGGTTAAGATTAAATAATCTTTTGAATCTTGGTTATCTTGAAGTGCGAATACTCTTATTTTTCCTTTTGTTCTTGAAATTAAAATTCCTTTATGTTCAAGATCATCCAGAACTCTTTGGGCCGTTTGAAGTCCGATGCTAATGTTTTTATATACCTCACGAATGTAATATTCTCTTTGATAGCCTTTGGTAAAAAGAGCTAAAACCTTTAAATGATTTTCTGTAATATGTAGTTCCATGTTATTGTCTCTAATTTGAGACATATGTATTAAAAATGAGACAAAGTGTCAACTATTTTAATACTCGATCTTCTTCAGCTCAATCCCCTTGAAATAGTGTTTCAAAATTTGCTCATATGTATAGCCCTGCTTTGCCATGTTTATCGCTCCGATCTGGCACATACCAACGCCATGTCCGCTTCCTCTGCCAATGATCCTGATGTATTCTGAATCCTTTGTGATATAAAAAAGTGATGAGCGCAATCCGCCAAGAGTTTGCCTGATGAGAAGCTCATTATCGAGCAGCAATTCTCCATGCGAGCCCTTGAGCTTCATCTTTATGATCCTGCCGGACTCTCCACGTTCAAGTACCTCGTAGCCGATATATGCGCCGAAGCTCGCTTTGTTACTCATCATGCGCTGGAAATTACTGAGAGTATATTTCTTTTCCCATGTATACGTGTTCCTGACCCAGCCCTTTTCGTCTTCCACATTACAGAATACCGGTTGCGGATCTTTGATCCACTTCTCGGCATAATAATTCTGTGTCAGATCATAAGAACTTGAACCCTTTCCATCATAAATACTTGTGAGGTATGGAACTTCTTTTCCGCTCCAGGCATTGGAGCTGGTCTCGGTTCTGCCGCCGCAGCTTGTAGAATACACTGCATTGATAATATTTCCTTTATATACTCCAACGATGCCGCGGGTATTCTCAACAGCGCTTTCAGTAACAGCATTTATATCTGTAATTCCGGAAAAAACCTGGCAATGCACACTGGCGCAAAGGTCGAAGCCATCATCTTTATGAACGCCATTCAATACTTTAAAAAGCGCTTCTGATCTTGCTGCTATTGCCTGCGCTTTCATTGCTTCCATTGGTGAGTCTGTGCCTATTTCATTTGGAATAACTCCTGCTATATAATTTTCAAAATTAGATTGGGCTATCAGGTTCATTTTACCGATTTGATTGATGATGACCCGCAGGTCTGATTTGTATTCTCGTGTAACGAATTCCACCGGATTCCAGAAGTTGGATCTCGGCACATTTTCCACAGTGATGGGTGCGGAGCTTTCAATCCGGATCGGTGCACGAAGGTAGTAATCCTTCTGTTGCTCAATATCATAGATCATGAGGTCGCAGTATGAATATTCATAATCTTCTTCGATCCAGGAACCGATTTCCGCATTCAATTTTGCTTCTTCATAGGATGAAAAAGTGTTGCTCAAATATACAGCAAATTCATTTTTAACAGAGAAATGCTTGCCATCAAAGGATATTGCAGTAATTTCTCTGCTGAAACATTCGGGGAAAGTCAAAACAAATATGTCTGCATCTTTTTGAGAGGCAAATTTCTTTATTCCGACCATCCAGAAAGGAACGATCTCGATACCGTCAGGGATCTGTATAGAAAGCGAGGTGTTCAAGAATTCAAGCTGAAAGGGTGAATCTTCTTCGGTTATAATAATTGTGCCTGGAGATGAAAACTCGATCGTGTGAGCATTCGGCACTATTTCGACGTCAACGTACAACATGCCTTCTTTAATCTCGGCTGCATGAAGCACCGATACGAGAAAAGTGATAAAAAGGACTAACCAAAATTTTTTCACAGAACTTCGCTTCCTTCAGGAACTTCTTTTTCGGGCACGACAACTGCAATGCCTTCTTTGGAGTTTGCCGCAAGGATCATTCCCTGAGATTCCAAGCCCATAAATTTTCGCGGTTTCAGGTTCATTAGCAGCACGATCTGCCTTCCGACCAGATCTTCCGGCTTATAATATTGGGAAATACCAGCGATAACCTGACGGATCTCGCCTGCGCAATCTACTTTTAGTTTGAGGAGTTTTTTGGCTTTTGGTATTGTCTCTGCTGCAATCACTTTCACGACCCGCAGTTCAATTTTGGTAAAATCATCATAGTCGATTTCGGGCTTGTGCTCGAGTGCAGGAGCAACACCGTACTGTTTTTCCAGAAGTTCATTCTGCTCTTTCACTTCCTTATCTGTGATCTTCCTGAAAAGCGGTTCGATTATACCAAGCGTAGTTTTTGTGATTGAATTATCAATCTCATTCCAGTTGAGAGGAGTATTCAGATCCATCATAGTCCGTAATTTTCTCATCGCTTTCGGAAGCACTGGAGAGAACACAATTGATATGATACGAAGTAGTTCTGTGCATACGTACAAAGTTTCCGAAGCTGCTGCCTTGTCGTCCTTCACAGAAAACCACGGCTTGGTTTCATCAAAATATTTATTGCCGCTTCGGGCGATATCCATAATGAGTTTAACTGCTTTACGGACACGATAGTTTGCATAACATTCTTTAATTTCATTCACCAGTTTATAAGCTTCATCAAGAGTATTTTCCGAGAGTTGAGAGAGGTTTTGAGGTTTTTCAATTTTTCCATTAAAATATTTTTTCACAAAAGTGAACACGCGGTTTGCAAGGTTCCCAAGGATATTCGCCAGTTCATTATTTATTTTGCTCTGAAAATCCTCCCATGAGAAGTCGCTGTCCTTTGTCTCCGGAGCATTTGCAGCAAGATAGTAACGCAAAAATTCCGGTTCGAAATACTTCACAAAATCCCGTATCCAGATCGCATAATTTCTGCTGGTTGAGGTTTTCCTTCCTTTAATATTTAGATATTCATTTGCAGGCACATCATAGGGAAGCACATATTTTTTTTCCTGCTCCATGAGCACCGAGGGCCAGATTATCGTGTGGAAAGGAATGTTATCCTTACCAAGAAAATGAATGAGTTTTGTGTTCGGATCGAGCCAGTAATCCTTCCAGCGTTCAGGGGTTCCAAGATTTTTTGCCCATTCTACAGTCGAGGAAAGATATCCGATCGGGGCATCGAACCACACATAGAGAACTTTTCCCTCAGCATCATCGAGTGGCACAGGTATTCCCCAGCCCAGATCTCGTGTTATGGAGCGTTCAATAAGCCCTTCATTCAGCCAACTCAGGATGAAATTGAGCACATTTTCTTTCCAGTAAGTTTTGGTTTTCAGCCATTCTCGCAATGGTTTTTCAAATTTTGGAAGTTCGAGATACCAGTTAGTTGTCTCTTTCACAACGGGTGTATTCCCGCAGATCTTACATTTCGGATCGATCAATTTTATAGCATCGATGAGTTTTCCGCAGGTATCGCATTGATCTCCGCGAGCTCCTTTTGCGCCGCAGTATGGGCAGGTTCCTTCAATATATCTATCTGCCAGAAAACGCTTGTCATGCTCGCAGTAAAGCTGCTGAGTTGTTTTTTGAAGTACATAACCTGCATTGAGAAGATTCAGGAAAAATTTCTGAGAAATTCTTGTGTGCTCTGGACGCGCAGTGCCTGAAAAATTATCAAAATCTATTTCCAGATCATGAAAACTTTTTACTATACTGTCATGATAATGATCAACGATCTCGCGAGGAGTTTTGCCCTCAGCTTCTGCTTTAATGGAAATGGGGGCGCCGTATTCGTCAGTTCCGCAGATGTATATCACATCATTGCCGAGCAGCTTTTGAAACCGCACGAAGATATCTGCCGGAAGATATGCTCCGGCAACGTGTCCGATATGGAGATGTCCGTTCGCATAAGGTAATGCACTGGTTACAAGATATTTTTCTCGCTTCATTTCTATTTCCTTATTTGATTTTTCACAGAATCAATTGCCTGCTGCACTTTTTCCTGATCGCCAAGATAATAATGTGTAACAGCTTCCAAATTTTTATCCAATTCATAAATAAGCGGAATGCCGGTTGGAATATTAAGACCAACGATTTTTTCATCGGAAATATTGTCCAAATATTTAACAAGAGCTCGCAAACTATTTCCATGAGCAACAATAATGACCTTCTTATTCTGCCTGATTTGTGGAGTTATTGAGTCCTTCCAATAGGGGATGAATCGGGCAACAGTGTCTTTCAGGCATTCTGTCAAAGGTAGATCTTTTTCAGGCACATTCGCATACATTGGATTATTTCCCGGGTAACGCGGATCATCTTTTGTGAGCGCAGGAGGACGTATATCATAACTTCTGCGCCAGATAAGCACTTGTTTTTCACCGAATTTTTCAGCGGTCTCTTTTTTATTCAAACTCTGAAGTGCACCATAATGCCGTTCGTTCAAGCGCCATGATCGTATCACCGGCAGCCACATCATATCCATATCATCCATCACGATCCACAATGTTCTGATCGCCCTTTTGAGTACAGAAGTGAAAGCGATATCAAAAGTGAATCCTTCTTTCTGAAGTAATTTTGCGGACTCTTTTGCTTCATGAATCCCCTTTTCGGAAAGGTCAACATCTGTCCAGCCGGTGAATTTATTCTCCTTATTCCAGATGCTTTCTCCGTGGCGCAGCAGCACGAGTTTATACATAATTTGATCCTTTATAAATCCGTGAAGCTTCTTCCTGTGGTTTCCCCTCACCGTAGAAATCATCATTTAGATGCTCGATCTTCTGGTCTCCCGCAAAAAGCATTAATCTTCCGCTTTTACGGGTGATCTCTTGATAATTAAAGATATATGTACCCTTAACATCCTGAGGAACATCTAAGGGAACGCTTATTCTTTCTTTCATAGATTATCCTATAATGTTTTATAAAAGGGAGTGCCCCTAATGTTTTATAAAAAGGAGTGCCCCGACAAGTCAAGAACACTCCCTTCAAAGAATGTGTTATTGGGTTACTTTTTCAAGAAAACCTTTAATAAGGTCGATCGGTAATGGGAATACGATAGTTGAGTTCTTTTCCGCAGCGATCTCGTTCAGTGTTTGCAGGTATCTGAGCTGGATTGAAGCTGGATTTTGGGATAGTATTTTTGCTGCTTCGGCGAGCTTCTCGGAAGCTTGAAGTTCACCTTCTGCATGGATGATCTTGGCACGGCGTTCACGTTCTGCTTCTGCCTGACGAGCCATTGCCCTCTGCATTGTGGAAGGAAGCTCCACATCTTTGACCTCGACCACACTCACTTTGATCCCCCAGGGATCCGTTTGTTTATCGATCACTCGCTGGAGTTCCATGCTGATCTTATCTCTTTCGGAAAGTAGTTCATCGAGTTCTGATTTACCGAGAATGTTTCTCAAAGTGGTTTGAGCGATCTGCGATGTTGCCTGTACATAGTTCTCAATTTTGACCACTGCATCTTCCGGGTTAACAACTCGGAAGTACACCACAGCATTAACTTTGACCGGAACGTTATCACGTGTGATGATATCCTGCGGCGGGACGTCCATGGTTACGGTACGAAGTTCGACCTTGACCATACTATCAATAAATGGAATGAGCAGAAATATACCCGGACCCTTTGCACGAAGAAGTCTTCCCAAACGGAAAACAACACCACGTTCATATTCGCGTACGATACGTATCGCTTTGAACAATATAATAAGCCCGAGAACAACTATTATTACAATAGTTTGCATGTAAACCTCCTATTTTAAGCTTTAAATGAAATACATATTGAGAGAATGAGTTGTCAATTTATTTGAAAAAAATGTGTATCTGATCAACTACTAAAATGAGAATAATAAGCTATATTGTTACTTTCCATTCAACGAGCTTTAATCTTTCTGCAAGAATTTTTAGAGAGAGAATTAATTCTTTTTCTGACGGAAGTTCACCGAATACCAATTCTTTGAAGGTCGTTTTGTAGGGTGTTTTAATTCTATGCCAAGTTTTTTCCGGCATGTCAAAGATGAGGGCAGTGGCTGGATGTACGAGCAACCATTTATTGTCATTCTTGTAACTGATAACATCATCCCTTCCGACCATGATCATTATATTGTCGAATGCATCACTCTCAAAGAAGCTTTGAATTTCGTTATTTTGCAGCATCACGTGAATATCATATATGTGGCGTATTTTATTTGCAAGATTGGTATAGGGATTACTTTGTCTTGAGAAACGAACTAAGCTCATTATTTTTTCATAAAACGTTCTTTCCTTGCATAAAACTTGCACAGGGAATGGCTGAATATTGTACTGCTCGATAAAATCGACCTGTCCCTTGTTTTGCATCATTTGAGTAATAAAGCAGCTTATTTCTTCACGAGTAAAGGGTTCATAATTTCCAAGCCATGTGGTATCTAATATTATATACTCTTTTACCTGTCCAAATTCCCCACTATAGAATTTGCTATACTGATGAGCAGTTTTTCTAAAATTTCCTTTTTTATGTGTGATTCCCTCAATCTCAATTTCCGGTATCACTGAATCAACAATCCTGGTAAGATTTCGAATCTTTCTTTTTAGCTGGTTGTCTGTTTCTCCTTCATTTCTTAAAACTACAATATCGATATCCTCGGAAAAACGCTCAATGAGTTTGTTGCATTTGGAAAGAGCTGTACCACCCTTAAAAACTGCCTGACCTGCTAGCGGTGAGTGGAATATCTCATGAAGTGCAACAGTAATCCAATAATCTTTTTCAATAATAATTTCCGGCAGATCCAGGAATTGGGACGTTGCCAGTATAGCATCGGCGAACAGTTCGTTATTTTCGTGTAATTTCATATTACTTTATGTTCCATTCCTCTACAGTTGAAAGCTCATTTTTTGTAATGCCAATATCATACACTGTAAAGGGATTGAGACTTGCCTTTAAACTGGAAATGTTGCCAATACTCTCAATCTTACTAAGCAAAGCTCCTAGAAAAGCACGTGTGCGAGGTGGATACTGAAGTGCATATTTTACGAGTTTTGTCCTTTCTTTGTCTGATAATTCTTTGATTGCATTTTGAAGAAATGTTATTGCAGATTTTTTATTGAGATCAGCAATATTTTTAAAGTCTTTCAGCACATCGAGAAGCTGAAGTAATGAATAATTATCATTTGTGATGTCCACATAACTTTTTACTGATTTGATCCGAACAACACCATTATGAATAGTAAGGCGGTTATTCCTGCATGCGACCTTTGTAATTTTAGGAATTTGAGAGGTAAGACTCATGCGGTTATAAAGAGCCGTGCCTGTAATATAGGCGATACGTTTTCCCCGAACAAATAAATATGGTTTTAAAAGTTCTTCTTCACTTGGATATAATTCACCGAATGCAGTCATCCTTGGTTTATAAAAAACACCCGTCGATACCCGTTTGATTACTGCCTTCGCAATAAGCCGCTCGATAGCTTTGGCAGCCGCATTAAATTCCGCAGGTGTAATATCGAGCTGCTGGTATTTGAATGTGGCACCAATGGATATACGATCAATTTTATTCTTAATTTTTTTTGCTGTTGTCATAATGATTTACCAAAATATTTATGCACATAAGGTAGAAAACATAATTCATTTGTCAAGTATCTTGCGCAGAATACTTGACATTTTAGGTTCATGCAAATGGTGTAATTTATTGTTTGTAGGGATTTATACTCCAAATCTCCTGTTTTGAGTTTTAAAATGAAATACTTATTTGTAGAATGGGCTGTCAATTTATTTGAAAAATTTGTGTAGTTATCCCGCGAAAAATGTCAGGTGGAACGATTTGTTATATGTTGTTGTTCTAACTTATTCTTAACGGTTAAATATATAAAATGTTGCGCACTCAGAAGTGCTTCAGTATCAACTCGATACAGATGATGATTAAATGTTATGTAGTATAAATTTATCCCTATCCACGAAATGTTTTATGATGCCGTTTTAGCAGCTGGCTATTCTTCAATTTCGTTTAAAAACCAATCATAAGTCTTAATAAATTTCTCAAATTCTGATTTCTCTTTAAGCAGTTTTAGTGAAAATGAGGGTCTTTTATCAATCTTGTTTTCAGGAATATTGACTCCTTCAATTTCATTCAGTCTGCTTAAAAGTTCTTTTCGTTTTTCAATGCTGTCAAATGGCTTTTTCCCCTTGTACCATTGAAAATAAATCTCGATTTTTCCATAAGTCCAAATTGCGAATAGAAAATGTGAATTTGTTGCTGAATCAACTGTTGGTACTATTGAACCGCTTCGTTTTCCTTTACCTAACCAAAATCGAGTTACTTTATTTTCTAAATGTTTGATTAATCTTCTGACTATATCACCAATTATTTGCCCGTTTCTTCTTTCCAATTCTTCGTAAAATGTTTCTTCTGTCCATTGATTATATTCTCTTAAACCTTTTTTAATTTGAGCAGATGAAGTTTGTCCTACTACTCTTGGAACAAGTGTTTTAATTGTTTCGTTTCCAAATTGTTTTATCTCAACGCCCAAAACTTCAGCAGGTGTCATTTGTTCATTTAAAAATTCAATTATTCGTTGAAGTTCTTTAGGGATTTTATCCGCAACAAATAACATTCTTATTTTTCCCGCTTTTATATTTGTATCAACCGTATCCCAAAATTGTTCAATATTTCTGTTGTCATCAATAAGTTCTTGGATTTTTATTTCAGCGTCTAATTTATTTTCTTCGCAATATTTTTCAAACTTATTTTTTATTTCAGTAATTGACCAATATGAAATTGCATTTGCAGCATAATCAAGCATTTGTCCGACAACTTCTCGTCTAATTCGTGTGTCGGTACTTCTTTTTACTTCAACTAAGGTAGGTATTCCATCTTGGTCTATGAATAAGTGGTCTAAAGACCATTTGTTATTTCCTGCTTCGTCATCTGGGACTCCAAATTCTCTTGAAATTAATAACCATTTTCTTGGATTGTCAGGATTTATTTGACTTCCTGAAATTAATTGTGGATAATTCTCCAATAATTCTTGAAACTGTTTTTCATTTACGAAATCACTTTCATTCAATTCGACTAATGATTGGTTTTTATTCAATATGAAGATTTGTTCTTCCATTCTTGTTTCCTTAGGTTGCCGATAACATTGTTAGTTATTGTTGCTTTCCGTTCATTTTCTATTTCTATTTTGAGATTGCTTTCAATATTCTATCTTCATTTATTAAGACGTCTCTCATTAGAAGTTTGTAAGAAAATTGTTTATATTTCTTTAAGTTTTTAAATCCTTCGAGTATTTTGACCAATGAAGACGCTGTTAATAAGGACAAATTAAGTTCATATTCAAATTCACAATCATTTATAAATTCATCACTAAAATTTGGTGCAATTAGTAATGATTTAATAACGTTAAAATTATTTAATTTTGCCAAATTTGTATAGGCTTTTAGCTGTCTTGAAACCGAACTGAATTTATTATATCCGCTTTCTTTAACGGTTTTACATTCTACTATGATTAAATTGTTGTTTCCTAAATTCAAAACTATATCAATTTTGTCTTTTTTAGTATTTAATTTTTTTCGTAGTCTCTCGTCAACATTAAAACCTAATTTTTTTAAAATAGTTTTAGTTAAATCCTCAAATTTTATCCCTAATTCACTTTCTTTTATTGTTATTCCATTTTCTTTTAGAACTGTGAAATTTCTAAAACCAATATTTTCGTAATTTTCAATGTAAAGATTTTCAGCATCTTTGTACGCATCTAAAATGTTACGAATAATATCACCCCTTGTTTTTATGCCTTTAAGTTTGCAAAATTCTTCAAGTTCTTTTTCTGAAATGATTTCAAGAACATCTCTTGGTTTTATGTTGAAGTCTAATAAATAACTGCTTTTTAAAATTTTTTCTTCTTGTAATTCAAATTCAGATTTTATTTGATTGCTTAATTTTGGTAAGTTTTCACCTAATTCCATTAAAAGTTTTTCATAACCATCAATTGATATTCCAACTTTCTCATCTTTCTCTATGTTCTCAAAATATTTTATGAGGTTTGAAATTTTATCTTCCAGAGTAAATCCTTTTAGTGAAGGTAATATTTTTAGTACTTTATTGCATAAGTCATTAATAAATATTTTCTTTTCCGTTACTTTGGTGTCTTCTTTAAAAATATCATTAGCTAATACATTTGTAAAAGAAACACCTTCATTTATTATTAGATTAATTTTGTCTTCTATAGGTAATTTTCTGCTAATGTTTTATTTTTTGCAGATTAAGTTGATTTGTGGCTCTCTTAATAATCTTAAAACTCTTCTAAAAAATTTGTCTGCAACTTCTTTTTTCCTAACTTTTCTCAATATTCTGACAATTTCATCGGCTACATATACCATGCTGTTTTTTCTTGAGTATAAAATTACGCCGATATTTTTTAAGTAATTGATTAAAGTATTAATTTCTATTTTCTTAATAGGGATAATCAAATAATTTATCAACTTGACTTCTTCTTGGGATAATTCAAGTTCTTTCGAAAGAGTTAGAAGTATTGAAAGTTCGTCATTTGTGATTTTTGGCTCTTGATTGTTCTCTAAATCATTCGAATAAGCTGTATTTATACAAGCTTTGTAAATATTATAATCCTTCTTTCTTTGTGGGTTTAATTCTGACTTATTATTTTCAATTATACTCTTAAATTCTTTTAATTTTATATTTATTTTGTTAATTTCTTTTTCGTAAAGCCTTGCAAACCAGTCTTGCTTCATAATGCAATTTCCATCTCTTATTGCAATATCAATCAAGATATCTAATTGAGAAGCTGTATTAACGAATTCTGCTTTTACAAATTCTATAAATTCATCTTCTATTAAATTAAAAACTCTTGCAATATTCAAACTATCAACATTTTTTAATTCTTTGTTCGTGTCGCTTAAAATTTTCTCAACTTCCTTTATATTTTTTGGGTTTTTTGAGATAATACTATCAATAATTTTCAAGAATGAATTTTTCTCGAATGAATTTAATTGGTCTAATATTTTTTCCAGTTTCATATTTTATCCTTTTTTGCTTTTCTAAAATTGTATCTAACTATTATATAAATTCATTGTTATTATCATTCCTTATTATCAGGATAAGCACATTGTGATTATAGGCGAATTTCACGGGTACTCCATTTAGATTTTTCATAAGTGTTAGCAATATTCCAGCTCATTCAAATACATACAAATTTCCATTATTTTTTTCACCTAAGTTTTTCCAATCATGGCATGTGGACATTTTTTATAAAATCATATCACATACGTCAAGAAAATATTCATTTTAGCAATATTATTGGGCTGTGCAAAGAGAAACTTGAAATTTGAAATTGGAGAGAAGATTGAGAGGAATCAGGTTATTCTAAGATTATGTCCTGATGTGTCACATCAATCCCAGGGCTTTTGCAATGCCATCACCGTAGGCGGTATCAGCTTTGCGGAAATGAACGATCATTTTCTGCTGGATTTCTTTTGGAACTTTCTTTAGGGAACCGGTTATGTTATCGATCAGCTCCTTCTGCTGCTTCGGGGACATCAACCTGTAGAGGTTGCCGGGCTGGATGTAATCATCGTCCACACCGCGCTTTTGCTCGTAGCGGTCAGCGTCACCGGAGATCTTCAGTGGCGGTTCATTATATGAGTGATCCTCTGTAGGACCGCCGAAGCTGTTCGGCTCGTAGTTCGGACCGGGTCCGCCATTGTCATCAAATCGCATGCGCCCGTCCCGCTGGTAGGGATTCTCTACTTTTGTTGCATGGGGTGCATTCACAGGTAGGCGTTCGTAGTTGACACCCAGACGGTATCGATGTGCATCCGCATATGAGAAGACGCGTGCCTGCAACATTTTGCATGGAGAGAAGGATATTCCCGGCACCACATTCGCAGGTGAGAAGGCGGCTTGCTCAACTTCTGCAAAGTAGTTTTTGGGATTTCTGTTCATCTCCATTACGCCAACTTCGATCAGGGGATAGTCGCCATGAGGCCACACCTTGGTAAGATCAAAGGGGTTCCATTTGTAATTTTTGGCTTCGTCCTCAGGCATGATCTGGATGTATAAGGTCCACTTTGGGTACTCGCCACGCTCGATCGCATTGAATAGTTGGAGTGTGTGATAGTCCGGATTCTCTCCGGCAATACGGCTGGCTTCGTACGGTGGTATGCACTGGATTCCCTGCTGAGTTTTAAAATGGAATTTTACCCAGAACCTTTCATTCTTGGCGTTGATGAAGCTGAAGGTATGGCTGCCGTAGCCGTTCATGAAGGGAATGCCCTTTGGAATACCTCGCTCCGAGAATAGAATGGTTACCTGGTGCAGCGATTCCGGAACCTGTGACCAGAAGTCCCATTGCATTGTGTCGTTCTTGGCGTTCGTTTGGGGGTCGCGCTTCTGGGTGTGGATGAAATCAGGAAATTTGATGGCATCCCTGATGAAAAATACTGGTGTGTTGTTCCCGACGAGATCCCAGTTCCCTTCTTCAGTGTAGAACTTCAGCGCAAAGCCCCGAACATCTCTCACTGTGTCTGCAGATCCTTTCTCGCCGGCTACAGTCGAAAACCGCCCGAAGACTTCGGTCTTTTTACCGACTTCTGAGAAAATTTTTGCTTTGGTGTATTGAGTGATGTCTTGAGTTACGGTGAAGGTTCCATGCGCACCTGCCGCTTTGGCGTGTACGATGCGCTCGGGAATTCGCTCGCGGTTGAAGTGTGCCAATTTTTCCAGCAGATAATGGTCCTGTAGGAGTGTGGGACCGCGTTTCCCGGCTGTCAGGGATGTCTGGTTGTCAGGAACAGGAATCCCGGCAGCAGTTGTGAGTATCTTCTTTTTACTCATGTGTTCTCCTTTTATTGTCTTCAACGTATTCATTTTTTATAAGATTATGATATTTTTCTACTTTTTGTATGTTTTAAGTCAATATATTTTTTGCCGTCATTGGATAATAATTTCAGTTGTCCGATATTTTCGGACAACTCATTATACCCCTCGTTTATAAGTTTCTTTTTAGGTCATTCCAGTACTTTCTTGGTCTTGCAGTGCCTGTTAATACTTCAATAATATCAATAACAGAAAACCACCATTCATTATTATAGATGATTTTTCTGATTTTTTTGCCCTTAAAAATGGCAATTTTAGTTGTGGCAATTTCTTTTTTCATAATTTGTCTCCGGGGTCAGTCCCACCAGATTAATGGCTTAATAAGTTTATAGTCCAATTCTTTGGTGTTAATTTTTGTCCCATCTGTAAATTCCACTTCATCTTTTCTAATAGCTTTAATCCATTTGCCGGTCAAATTTGATAATGTTTCGGCAATATAAATGCTTGTCCCGAGCGGAGCCGAGGGATCGGGGTAAAGTTTTGTTAAATCAATAGTTACTTCATTTTTTTTATAATCAATCTCCAATGCCTTTAGCATTTTCTCGTCTTTCATAAAGACATATTCCTGATAAGGCGATTTTCCCGGAACACTAAACAAATCCCCGTCTTTATATTTAAAGTTTGCCAGTGCTTCTTCGTATTGTTCAAGTTCATAATATTTGATAAAACCGACCTCGCCTTCAATTTTTGCGCCAATAAAAATATCCTGAAGCGCTTTGAAAAATTTTTGTTCTTTAGTCATATTATCCTCTATTAGATAATTTAATAGTTAATTCCATTATAAATATTTTTATTTTCAAAACCATATTAAATCAACGCCTTTTTTTCTTTTTCGCAATTGTAACTAACTATTATATAAATTCATTGTTATTATCATTCCTTATTATCAGGATAAGCACATTGTGATTATAGGCGAATTTCACGGGTACTCCATTTAGATTTTTCATAAGTGTTAGCAATATTCCAGCTCATTCAAATACATACAAATTTCCATTATTTTTTTCACCTAAGTTTTCCTAATCACAGCATGTGGCTATTTTCTACAAAATCATATATTATCAGTCAATAAATTCGCGTAAATAATTGAAAGACGGTTCTGGGATTGTTTATTTAATGATCTGCAGGACAGATACAAAATCCCAACTGATTCATTTCCAAAAATTTATATAAATCTTGCCTATGTTTTACGCATTTTATAAACTTATTCATCATTATACGAGATGAGGTTTTCATGAAATATACGGTTTTGGGTTCCGGTTCCTGCGTTCCTGATTCGCAGAAAAATTCGTCCGGCGGATTGCTCGATGCCGGCGGCATCCTAATGCTGGTGGACTGCGGAACAGGCGTGCTTCACACTATTCCCGGAACTGGTTACGATTACAAGGAAATAGATATGGTATGCCTGACACACCTTCATCTCGACCATGTGAATGATTTCGGCGCGCTCCTCTTCGCATTGAATCATGATCCTGAATGTCATAGAGAAAAAGAACTGCTGATTATTGCACCAAAGGGATTCACGCAATTTTATGAAAACCTGAAACAATTATATGGTGATACGATCGAGACTTCTTTTGATATTGTGATCAGGGAAATGGGGAATGAGGATTTCGATTATGGCGATATACACATACAGACCCTTCAGACCTTTCATACGGAAAACAGTATTGGATTCAGGTTTACTTATAAAGGAAAAGTATTATGCATCTCCGGCGATACCGGTTATAACGAAAATATAATAACCTTATGCAAAGATGCAGACCTTGCTGTGCTAGAGTGTTCATTTCCGCAAAAATTGCATGAGGGGATCCATCTGAATCCCATGCTTATTTCGAAGATCGTGACAAAAGCTGGTGTTAAAAAAGTGCTCCTTACCCATCTTTATCCTCAAACTGAGGACTATCCTATTATCGAGTATATTACCCGGGAATATGATGGTGATATTTCGATTGCCCGGGTTGGGAAATCTTATACTGTATAAAACAATTTTCGTTTTTCGTTAAGAGCATCAAAAAAATATGGAGTCGGCGAGTCTGTCGCCGTATTATTGGGAGTCGGTTGGACTTGACTTCATCCGCAAGCTAGCGGAGAGTTCAGAACAAAGAGCGGAAGTTCGAGTTAAAAATACGTTAGATTCGGGTTTTTCTGCATTCTGAACTCCATCCAACTGCTGATGTATGAAGTCCAGTCTGCTACTACCCCAAATCGGTAAAATATATTTGCGGATGGATAGTGGTATCCGTCCCTACAAATTAAATATAGACATTTCCCTTTCCCCCAATGACCGGATTTTGATGATGTGCCAAACAGGAATGTTAAGTTACAAGTGAAAATATTGACAGAGGAAAATAAATATTTAATAAATCAACTGAAAATAAATAAAA
>Ga0268279_1000085_pt1 | contig 73775 bp, 85 predicted proteins | sample saktaG_6_FD_190142 | JGI IMG/M metagenome (GOLD analysis project Ga0268279, IMG submission 190142) | Saline water microbial communities from Sakinaw Lake, British Columbia, Canada - sak_2010_1_5_80m | ecosystem: Environmental > Aquatic > Non-marine Saline and Alkaline > Saline ...
CAATTACGTTGTCGCTGCTGTGAACCAATGCTCGGGAGGGTGTAAAACCCTCCCGAGCATTGGACTAGTGACCTCGCCACTCATCTAAGTACATTAACGTTAACTACTAGTCATGGGCATTCTGCTTCCAGTTTTTGTAACCATTCGTCGCTTGCTACAGCTCTCGTTGCATTATCGACTATCCTTTGATATTCACTACCACTAACTCTGAGGTGTTTACGAAACTCCCTTTCTTCTTTCCACGCCTTTTGTAGGGATTTTTTGTAGCTTGTACGGAATTCTTTTGCTCTTGCTTGTCGAAGTGCCACTTCCGCAGCATCGAAGCCTGCTACGATAGGCCCGTGCCTCAGAGCTTGGTAACTTAAATACGCAAGTGACTGGGCATCAGACATTGCTGAAGCAGCAGGGGGTGCAGGTCTCATTGCCATTTTTCGCCTAACAATCTATGAGTGCTGGTATGCCAAAGAAAGGGAAGAGTATGGAACAAATTGCTCCAGCCAATGCCCAATTGTAATGGACCCTCTTCAACGTGCAGGCGCCACCTACCCCAGCTACTACTAGTGGCATGGTGGTCAACAGTCCATAGACATGCAATTCACGAAGAATTGTTATTAGTAGGGTGCCACCTATCAGTCCACCTAGGATCGTCAGAATACCTGCTGCCTTTCTCATTTTACCCTCTCCTTAATCTAGGATTGTAGCATGGATTCTGCACCTGTCGATTACTTCCCCATCCCGAATTTCACCAGACTCAAATAGTAAAAACGGTATTATTCGTATCTGGTTGTTTTCGAAAGTGGCATGATAGAATAAAGGTATGGTTAAAAAGCTATCAGCTATACGAAAATATTGGGATAATATTACCACTCCAGCAACTAGCCGTTGGGGAATCGTTTTTGCATTGCTCGCAGTTTGTGCCATACTCATTACGATTGGGGTTGGTGGTGTTATGAACTGGTGGGTAAGGATAGGATGTGCATTTGGGATACTAGCTGTAGTACTAAGTATTTTTTGGCTAATTAAGGGGTCGAAAGACCCTACCGCGACAAAGAGTGATATTAAGGGGTTGAGTAATGAGATTAGGGAATTACGTAAGGTTATCAGGCAAGGTATTATTGCTGGAGGGAAAAGAGGAAGATGGCACTGATAAAGGATAATATATCGATAATACGATGCAAATACTGTAATTCGTCAAACGTTATCAAATACGGCACTTACAAAGGGGTTCAGCGTTACTTCACAGAGAAGTTAGATAGCATGATAGCTCCGAGCGTTGGAGTAATAAGAGGATAGTATTATGGAGATTTGGACTTTAGTTACGATTGTCTTGGCATTAGTAGTTATCATTAATGTGACAATGATTGTGCTAAGAAGGCTGGATAAGAGGCAACAACGAATAGAGAATATGCTGCTGAGGATAACTGAGAAGCTTAATGAAAAATCTTAGGCAGGAGAAATATGATTCCTGTAATAGATAGAGCGATGGCAATTATATTTAATCCTATGTCCTCTGACCCAGAAATTAAAAGGATATATGCACATTTTGAGCCGAAATATATAAGCAAGATAACTACGAGTATTTCAAAAACTTTTTTCATGAATTTGTCCGTAGTATTTAACAATAGTAGTATGGATATTACAAAACTGTCAATGGGTTTAGGGGGTTAGAATTATGGACACGAATATAATCTATTGTGGTGATTGCTTACAGCAACTAAAAGATATACCAGATGCTAGCATAGACTTAATCTATATTGACCCGCCATTTAGCTCTAACCGTAATTATGTAGCATTTTGGAAAGAGCAAGAGAAGCGACAATTTGAGGATAGGTTTGAGAATGTTAGAGCTTATCTGGATTACATGAAGCCTAGATTAGTGGAGTTATATCGGGTTCTAAAGCCAACTGGTAGTTTTTACTATCATTGTGACTGGCACGCTTCGCACTATATTAAGATGCTTTTAGATAGTGATTATTTGTTTGGGTATTTCAACTTTAGAAATGAGATAGTTTGGTGTTATACAGCACCTACTAATACTCACATGAATTTTCCGAGAAAGCACGATATTATATTAAGATATGTCAAATCAGATAAATGGGTTTTTAATTATGAAGATATATCTATTCCTTATTCTGCTGAAACAGTAGCACGAACTTCTCGTGGTGCTGGTGATGTTGGATTATATCTTGATAAAGACCCAGAGACAAAGCATCGGAGTAGGCTAAAACCAAAAGGCAAAATTCCTGAAGACTGGTGGTTAATTCCAAGGTTGCAAGGCAATGCCAGAGAAAAAATGGGCTATCCTACACAGAAGCCAGAAGCTCTTTTAGAGCGGATTATAAAAGCAAGTAGCAATAAGGGGGATGTAGTTTTGGATGCTTTCTGCGGTTGTGGAACTACTCTAGCAGTAGCACAAAGAGAGAAGCGGAAGTGGATAGGGATAGACATATCACCTACAGCTTGCCGAGTTATGGCAAAGCGATTAGAGGATGATTTCCATATAAAAGAGGGGAAGGACTTTCATGTTAGAGACTTGCCTAAGAGTGCAGAGGAATTAAGGCAATATCCGCCATTTGAGTTTCAGAATTGGGCTGTTAATGCCATTGGTGGTATTCCAAGTAGAATGAAGGTAAGGGATGGTGGTATTGATGGTAAAGTCTATCCTGTTGAACTTGAAAAGGGCAAAGCGGAAGGTATGGACTTATTTGGTGAGATAGACAGGTATATTCCTGTTCAGGTTAAGCGAACAGACCAAGTAGGTAGACCAGACATAGAGAACTTTGAAGTAGCCATGAAAAGAGATAAGCGAGACAAGGGAATATTTATTGGCTTTAGTTTTAGCCGAGATGCAGAAAAGGAAGTTAGACGAATAGAGCGAGAAGAAGGGGTAGTGATTGAGCTTGTTACTGTAAACGAGATAGTCGAGAAGCAACTAGATAAAGAGCTAATATGAAAATGGCAAAACAACCAGAAACGAATAATACCGTAAAAACCTTTCTTATATCCAGCCTGGCCACCTATAGGTTTTACCCACCGGCAGTAGCTTAATCTAGCTCTCCAGAGTTCGTATTCATTTTCTGCCTCCCTAACGCAGCTTGCCAATCAAAATCCTCATCTTCGACAAGAAACATTCTCGAGAACCCCTCTCCTGGTTTACACATATGGTTGAAGCATGTAAAGAGTGAGATGTATGTACCTCCCTGTTCCTTAGTAAAATTGGCTCCTCCATCATCTGGTGGAAGAACGATGGGCGCGAGGGCAATTGCACTTTTCTGCTGAGAACTAATGCTCCTTCTCGCTCCACCCGAGTAGATTTTAAATTTAGCATAAAGCACTTTTGCCTGAGCAGTTAGAACCTCCAATGGAGGCGAATGGTTACCTCTCTCCCTGAACAATTCGGCGACCCTTTGTAATAGGATAATCTCAAATGCCTCTGTAATTGTATGTCTGCAGCCCTGTTTCATCCTGATAAATGCACAAATAGACTTGAAAAAACAAAATGAGTTGAATGCAAGAATATTAAACTGCTGTCTTTCACTAAACGTTTCCGCTGCTTCCTTGCTTATAGTCTTTCCCACAATCGTAATTACCACATCAGCCATTTCATTGGGGGTAAGGGGGGTAAGATCTTTGTCCTTTATAAGTTTGACATCGTCTTCGCAGAGACCATTGAAAACTTCATTGGCTACCCACTTATTACACCGCGTACATCTAAAAACAACACTATCAAGTATTTGCCCACAATATGGGCATTTTTTCGTAAGCTTGCTTTGCGCTCTCTCAGGTAGGGTCTCCCGCTTCAGCTTCACTGATTTTTGTTCAGGCTTCTTCCTGCTGTGATTTTTGCATTCCCAGCGTAGCAGTACGATGAGGCCTATAAACGGCAGTAAAAATGCTGGTGATAAAAATGACTCCAATAAAGCCACTTGCCCATGCAGTAACCAAGCGACACAATGTATGAAAAGCCATATCCCTAAAATGATAATCCCTGCTATTCGAACTATTTTCATTACTCCTCCTTGCATTTGCCTAAATTGCTATTAATTTTCCTTGAAGGAATCCCTCGAATCTACATTTACCTTTTATTAACTCGATGGGGCATATAACAGCCATATCTCAGGAAAACTTGATATCTACTCCATTAATATGTCTTGCGAAGGTGGAGTATCAGATTGCTCCATAGAGCCATCAGGTTCACAAAATACACAATCTTTCTCATCAAACACAGCACACGTTCTAAGTCCTTTTTTCCCTGCAAGCCATGAAACAATAGTAACAACTTCCTTTCTTGCGGATTCGGTAAGTTTCCCGTCCTTATAAGGCTTTTCCAGCACTATTGTTAATTCATCTTTTTCAGGCTTTATTTTATCTTTAGGAACAAATATTACAGGTGTCCAATCATATGTTATGGGCATCCAACCGTATGCCGCATTATCAGTTTGTGTAACGAGACAGGGGTAAATCCGGGCAGGTCTAATTTCTGGAACCGGAGAATTATCAGAATCAGCGCCAGGAAGTGCCTCGCTATGATTATTCTTCTCTGTCTCATCCAGGGGAATATCAAAATAGTTTTTTAATTCGGCAACTTTATCTCTCCTTTCCCATGTGAAGTTCGGTAACTCCCTGCCGAAGTGCCCGTATGCTGCAGTCTCCAGGTAAATTGAGCGGCGTAGATTTAGCATCTCAATTATGCCCATAGGCGTTAGTCTGAAAATTTGGTGCACTGCCTCTGTAAGCTTCCCTTCATCCACCCTCCCTGTATCGTGAAGGTTGAGCGCGAGATACAATGGCTGGGCCCTGCCGATGGCATAGGACAACTGCACAGTGCAACGCTCCGCTAGCCAGGCAGCAACGATGTTCTTGGCGATATAACGGGCCATATATGCACCAGAGCGGTCAATTTTTGTGGGGTCTTTCCCAGAGAAGGCACCACCACCATGGGGGCAACTGGGACCATATGTGTCTACCATTATCTTCCGTCCGGTAAGCCCCGTGTCGGCATCTGGCCCACCGATGACAAAACTTCCTCCCGGATTTACTAAATACTCAATATCAGCAGCCCTTAATTCCTCAGGGATAACCTTTTCTATAATCTCACTGATTACAGCCTCTTCTATTTTCTCGTGGCTAATATCTGGGTAATGTTGGGTTGAAAACACTACCCTTTCAACAGCTACTGGTTTAGTTCCGGCATAGCGAACAGTTATTTGAGTTTTCCCGTCAGCTCCCAGCCAATCTAGCCTTCTTTTTTTTCTCAATTCTGCCTGTTTTTGCATCAGCTTATGCGCCAGAGATATCCCCAGAGGCATAAGCTCAGGAGTTTCATTGGTAGCATACCCAAACACCGTTGCCTGATCCCCAGCACAAAGTTCATTATCTTTGAGGTTAATTGATTTCTGAATTTCTGAGGACTGTCTTTTAATAGAGGTCATAACCCCCCATTCCCAGGAGTGTGGGCTTAAGAGTGAGGGTGGTGAGCCTCTATATATCTCGTTTAATACACAATGTGCAATAAGTGGAATTTGTATATGGCTGTTAGACGTGACTTCTCCTGTGACAATTATTAATCCCTTCCCGACGATTGTCTCGCAGGCAACCCTGGTTAATGGGTTTTCAACCAGGTATCCATCGAGTACAGCATCGGAAATCTGATCCGCTATCTTGTCAGGGTGTCCTTCGGATACTGATTCTGAAGTTAGTAAATACTCTCTTTTCATTGTTCTCCTCCTAAAAATATTTCTCTTTGTTTGCTATCTTCTAGCTATTTTGGGGTCCAGCATTACCGGCGTTCATTAAATTTTATGGTCATTGAAGGTGGAGAGGTGTGTTTAATTATGGAGCCGCCCAAGTTAAAATGTACACAATCGTCCTCGGCAAACACCGCATACATCACCTGCCGCCCTCGCATCCGATTGAATGATACTTCTGTAATATCAAGGACTGCCTGTCTTGCCTCCGAGGTTAATTTCCCATTCTTATATGGATTAGGCATCACTATGCTCCAGCTATCTTCATGCTTCGGCTGCTGCGACTCGTTGGAAAGAAACTCTATGGGGAATGCCCCATAGCATCCATACATATATCGTATGACAGCGTATGGATAGATTGTTTTGGGTTCGAGCATCCTGATTATGGAGCGGAGAACACTGTCAGGCGCAGCGCTCGAACTCTCACCTGCCATTTTTTCGGGATACCCTTCAGCCCTGGATTTTGAAACTGCTAAATGTTCTGTCTTCGCTCTTTTCTTTCCAAAAATATTCCTCATCGTTATTTACCTCCTTTAATTCTTCATGCCTTCAATGTCGTGCAGGCTCAGTCTTTTCACTTCTGTGAAAAATTTGTCTGCAAGCCGATGCAGAACTGGGGAATTTATCTTATGTAAAGCAAAAGCCACCTCCTTTCTAGCTCTGGGCTATCAAGGGAGCGGCCATTACCAGGGCAACAAAAAACCTCCGGGCGGAGGTTCACCGCCTTCCTTTTTCACAGTTCCTGCTGTGACCTATCGCTTCCCTCTCGGGCTGGCTTTGGCACCTTCAAGAAAGACTTAAAGGTTGCCGTGCGGTTCATCGGGCCAGCGCCCTCGCCGCAACTCTCGATAGCTCAAAGATATTCTATTCTTAAAGTCCTGATACCAATATGGCATGCAACCACCATTTTTGTCAAATCCTGCCTTAGCGACTGAACAAAACGGTTTCCTGTTAAGTGCCGGTTGCGGGACTTTGGTTGCATCAATTACGTTGCCGTTGGTGTGAAGCAGTGCTCGGGAGGATATAAAACCCTCACCTGCAAGAGGAATCCAAATCACTCTCTAAACAACCATTAGCTCCCTTAGTGGAACTTGTAACATGCTTTTAGGTGTTTCCCCGGAGTTCGCTATTCGCTCCATTTCTTTTACCACTTCTGCTTTAAGATATTGCTCCCCACAAATTCGGCATACCCCAGTAGGAACATTCTCAATAATAGTCATAAGTTTGTCACCCCAGCGGTAATCAATCGTAACTCTTTTTTCTAAAACTTCACCTCCACAGAAATGGCACTTATGGTAAATTCTGGTCACAAAGCTCACCTCCTTTTCCTGTAATCGGCAGTCCAGTTGTCAGAACGCTTAGAAGGGTCATAAACGGTAATAAGAAACAATTCCTCCGGGTTACTTTTTATCGTGCATACTGCATGAACAGGCTGTTGCTTGCAAAATCCCAAAACCAGGCAACTTGCCCCTCGCGGGTCGTCTGAATAGCCCTCAATGATTTCACAATCTCTTAGAGCTTGCTCTAATTTCCCAACTGGGATCATATCTGCCTCTCGTTCCCTCTCAGCATGTTTTGAGAACTCATATCTTCTCTCGACAATAAGATCTCTTATCTTCTGAACATCCATTTCTTAGCTATCTTCCATTATAATCTTGTCAGTCCAGTTATTACAAAATGTAACTCTCCCCGCAGGTGCTTAGTTTATCACATGGACAGGCTGAGCCTATTAATTTTCTGGTTGTCCGTATTACTGGGTATTTAACTACAGCGCTGAACCATTATGCCCAATCCCCCATCTTCAAATCTGGCTACAAGCCTGCTCGTTTTCATTTTGTCATCGATCCTGTGAACCGTTATGTGCGAATACGGCAATGCAGGAGGAGTAATCACACTCCAGCAATCATGGGTGAGGAGTAATTGCGAAAATTGTTATCTTCCCCTTAGATGGGCCATAGTACCAAAATAGTCTATACGCCGCTGCTGTCTTTTGTTGCGCATATGCCTCAAATACCTTTTCTCCATTTGGCCCACTTAAACTCATAAAGGGATGGGTTTCTAAGCTGGGATGCCGAGGATTTTGTGCTAGAAATTTTATGCTTTTTCTAACGGCTTTGTAGCAAGCTTTATCCGATGGCTTATCCTGAAGTGATTTGTAAGTTGCCTCTGCCTCATTTGTCCATTCTAATTCAAACAAGGCTCAACACCCTATAAAGTGCTGATGTCAACCTTAGACACCTTGCCCTGTGCAGCCTCGGCAAGGCCCCTCCGAACTGCTGCAATAGCATCGGGGTTCTTAAATAGCCAGGCTTCTGACGCAGGGACTGTAACTTGAGGGTCCAGTACAATTTGCCCCGCGCTGTTGCTGTAGGTATGGTAAGTAATGTCTTCCCTCACCAGGAAACCGGGCAAAACTACTCGCCTTTTGGAATCTGGTTTTACGCTCCCGGGTATCCTTACTAATTTCTCATCCTTTATTATGGTTGTCATGCACCTGCTCCTTTATTATCTACACGCACACATATTTTATCATAGTGGGATACTTTGTCAAGTGGGATTGTCCCACTTTTTCAAGCCGATGACTCCAACTCTGCAACTGCCACAATTAGCATAACTCTGAGGACAGCTCTTGTGCCTGACGAAGGGCTAGACCGGGCCGTGGGATGAGGAGGGGTAAAGAATGAGAAAAAGGGTATCGACGCTAACAGAAACAAGGTTGTCGAGGAAAGATTGATTACAGGCGGCTGAGGAAGATCAATGCTGATGCAGCAAGGAAAGCTGTTCTGGAATATCTAAGGACGAATAATCACAACATCTCAGAGGCAGTTTACACCTTGACAAATGATAGAATATAATATTAGGGTTGTAGGAAGTGGGAGTGAATATCTACAGAAGGAAACTTCTGAACGCTGTGCTATTTTTTGCTAGTAGTACAAAACGGGTAAACCTTGGCAAACTTTCAAAGCTTCTCTACTTCCTTGACTTCATACATTTTAACCAGACAGGCTATCCCTCTATTGGATTAAAGTATTTCGCATTTGAGAAAGGCCCTGTACCAAAAGATTTTTGGGTAGAGATAAGAAATGCTAATGTGCCTGAAGACTTCACGGGGAAAATCGCGCTGATACGAAGAACGGACCGTTCTGCACCAAATTACAAAGAGGTCGAAGTTCGTGCTTTGGAGAAGCCCGATTTATCTGTGTTTACGCCAAGAGAAATAAAACTGCTTGAAGATTTGGCTTTTGTGTATAAGGAGGCTACGGCAAGCGATATGTCTGAAATCTCACATCTGCCAAAACAACCCTGGGATATTACAAAAAAGCAGAAGGGCAAGAACAAACCTATAGATTATCTAGTCAGCATTTGCGAAAAATCGGCAGTTAGCCTGGACGATGCCGAAGATTCACTAAAAGAACACTTTGAAGTTGTGCACAACTTCAATATTGAACCAACCGGGTAGTCTTATAGAGATGCCATGCCGCACCCTGAACAAATTCTCTACTATAAAGACTACGAGTTTGATGACCAATCTAAGAGAGACAAGCTTTTTGTTGCCCTAAACGACGCAGATAAGAACTCGGTATGTCTTGTTCTGAAGGCAACATCTCAACCAAGACGTTATAAGGGTGTGGTAAAGGGATGTAATCCACAGAAAAAAGTATTCTTTGTACCTACTGATTGGGAACAATGCTTTAAATTAGATACGTATATTCAACTGCCCAACATTATTGAGATTGCCACCGATGCGTTATTGGCAGGTGATATCTCTCGTAAAATATATGTCAGCAGTTCGCTATCAGTAGAATGCTTCAAATTGCTTAAGAATTGCCTTAAGCAATTCAAGGAAGACATATCTGCACAGCATTGGAAATTTATCTTCAAATCGTAATAGGTAAACAGCAATTCCTTCGTTTATCAGCCAAAGCCAGGCGTTCTTTGGTTGCATCAATTACGTTGTCGCTGCTGTGAACCAGTGCTCGGGAGGGTGTAAAGCTAGTTAGAAGTTGGCAGTTAGCAGTTGGTTGTCGGAGATAGTTGCCGGCGGATAATAAGGAAGTCGCTAATCATATATACGGCTACACGGTGAGGTGACTCGATGAAAAAGATGACTGTAGTTTTCGATGCTGATGCCCCTATCAAAAACACAAAGGGTACGCTGAAGGGCAAGACCTCTTTGGTCAGAGCACTAACCAGATCCAGGCGGAAAGATGCTGCCCGAGGGAAATAGTCCACTGGAAGGCAGTGCATATGTCCTGGATAGTTACGCCCTCCTCGCCTACCTGGAAGCTGAGACGGGAGCTGACTATGTTAAGAAGTCGGCTGCCGAGCGCGCCGCCGCACGATTTTTTGGCGTCAGGGCAGTGGCTAAAGAAATGCAGGTTAGGTTGCCTGGCTCTCTTGAGCGTTCAGATGAGGACATCGCCGGGGCGGTAGCAAGTGTTCTCGAGTGGAATGTCCTGGTGTCCTATGACCGCGTCAAAGTGCAGGTGCAGAACGGGTTGGTTACTCTAAGTGGCGAGGTAGACTGGTGGTATCAAAAATACGCCACCCAGCATGGGAAATATGCTACAATTCTGCAATGCAACCAAGGTCGTAAGCGAAATTTGTTTGGATTGCACGGTATGGTACGAAGAATCTGGCCTAAATAAATGTATCACTAATCTTTTATGTCTGAGCCTAAAGAAAGGTGGTGGCTATCGATGAAGAAAAGCAGAATAGGCATTCTTACCGGTGGTGGAGACTGCGCTGGTATTAATCCGGCCATAAAATGGGCAGTGAAAACTGCCTTGGATGAGCGGGTGCAGCGGGACAGAGGAATCCAATATGAGGTATTAGGAATCAGGGATGGCTGGAAGGGGCTGGTGCAAGATGACCCCAAGGAGACTGAGCAGTATGTAATACCCCTGAACCAGGAAATCACAAGAACCTGGGACAGGTACGGTGGCACTATGCTGGGCACCTCACGAACCAATCCCTATGATCCCCAAAATGACCAATCGAAAGGGGTATTGAGCAACATAGAAACGCTGGGCTTAGACGCTCTGATAGTCATCGGAGGAGACGACACTTTGAGCGTGGCCCATAAGCTGGCGCATAAAGGTGTGAATGTGGTTGGTATCCCCAAGACGATTGACAAGGATCTGTGTGAGACCAATTATACTCTGGGATTTGAGACAGCTTTGGACGTTATCACTCAGGAGGTTGACCGGCTGAGGACAACCGCCGGTTCACACAAGAGAATATTTGTTGTGGAGACAATGGGGAGGGAAACTGGCTGGCTCACTCTTGAAGGCGGAGAATCAAGTGGCGCCTATATTATCCTGATCCCGGAGCATGATTTTTCAATTAAAAAGGTGAATGAGTTGGTTCTTGAAGGCAGGAGAGCCGGGACCAGATACGATATTATCATCGTGGCGGAAGGAGCCAAGCCGGCGGGATACGCCCAATTTACGAGGGAGCAACGCATGGATAGCTTCGGCCATAAGGCTCTGGGGGGAATTGGCGAGTTTTTGGCTGATGAGATCCATAAGGGTACCGAACTGGAAACACGATGCATCGTCCTGAGCCATCTGCAGCGAGGCGGAGCGCCATGTGCCTATGACCGGAGAATGGGGCGGTACTTTGGCATTGCCGCTGTGGACCTGGTGATGATGAGGGATTTTGGAAAGATGGTCTGCTATAATAATGGCAAGATTACGGCGTGCTCCCTCGATAAGGTTGTCGGCAGACTGAAGTACGTCGATGTCAAGACTATGTATGATGCCGAGAGATACAACGGACGCAGGACTATTCTAGGGAGGTGAGAACAAGATGTACCGAGACCATGACCGACCAAAGGATGAAATGACTTCTGCTGAACAATCGAGAAATACCAGAATGAGAAAAGGCGTGTCTGCGCCCCCTGCCGAGGTTGATACGCTAGTGGAAAACGCCGTCTTTGGTGCTGATGAGGTGAGGGAACATAGCCGGGAAAAAATCGGGCAATTCGCTTCGGCACAGGGTGTAGTTTTGGCAAGCGTTGACAGCCTGTACCGGGCTGCTGGCAAGGGGCTGTACACTGGTATCACTGTTCCAGCAATAAACATCCGCGGCATCACTTATCAAGTGGCCAGGGCGGTATTTAGAGCCGCCCTGAAGGATAGGGTTGGCGCTTTTATTTTCGAAATTGCTCGTTCTGAGATAGGCTATACAGCGCAAAGGCCGGGTGAGTACGCCGCCTGCATATTGGCAGCGGCAATCAGGGAGGGGTTCAGAGGTCCGGTTTTTCTCCAGGGAGACCACTTCCAAGTTGGCCGCACGAAATATAATTCAGAACCGAAACAGGAATTGAACAGCATCAGGGAGCTGGTACGTGAGGCAGTAAGCGCAGGCTTTCTGAACATTGATATTGACGCCTCCACTATCGTTGACTTGGAAAAGTCAAGCCTTGAGGAACAGCAGGAAGAGAATTGCCGAGTCACTGCGGATATGACCAAGTTTATACGGGAGATTGAGCCCGAGGGGATAACAATCTCGGTTGGTGGTGAAATCGGCGAAGTAGGCGGACGCAATAGCACGGTGGTAGACCTACGGGCCTTTATGAAGGGATATCGCAGGTTGCTAGGGCCAGATGTCATGGGACTCTCCAAAATCAGCGTTCAAACCGGGACGACACACGGCGGAGTAGTTTTGCCTGACGGGTCAGTGGCGAGCATTCACATTGATTTCAAAACTCTGAAGGAATTGTCTCGAGCAGCACGGAAAGAATACGGTATGGGTGGCGCAGTGCAGCATGGAGCCTCCACTCTCCCTGATGAGGCTTTTGACCTCTTCCCACAGGCGGACGCACTGGAAGTGCATCTGGCTACCGGATTTCAAAACATTATCTTTGACAGTCCCTATTTCCCCAAAGAGTTGCTGGACAGAATTCACCTGCATCTTCGGGATAAATACGCAGGTGAAATGAAGCAGGGGGACACATCAGAACAATTCCTCTACAAGACCCGCAAAAGAGCATTTGGTGATTTCAAGAAGGAACTGTGGAACCTGTCTGGAGAAAATCTGAGGGGAATTGGAAACACACTTGAAGAGCGCTTTTCTCTGCTATTCCATAAGTTGAAAGTGACTGGCACGGTGGACATAGTGAGCCGGTTCGTAGATTATTAGTGGTGATATGAATAATAAGGCCGGCTCTATGAACCAGCCTCAGGTAACCAGGTTGCTGTGCATTTCACCCTTAGCTGATTTGCTCTTGACGTCGTCGCATATTTGAATTAATATAGCAGTACAACTAATTAGTCGTTCTTTGTTCTACTTGAGCGGGGACAACTGAATATGAAAATAGCACATTCTCAGCAGCCGATTGAACGCAATATTGCGATGGAACTAGTGAGGGTCACCGAAGCGGCGGCTATGGCTGCCGCTCGTTATTTGGGTAGGGGTGATAAGACACTGGTAGACGAGGCAGCGGTAACTGCCATGCGTTATACACTGGGCTATATCCAGATGGACGGAATCGTAGTCATTGGGGAAGGAGAAAAGGACCATGCTCCCATGTTATATATAGGAGAGCGCATTGGTGATGGCTCAGATTTACAGGTTGATATTGCTGTTGATCCCATTGACGGGACTACCTCTGTCGCCAGAGGTCTTCCCGGAGCTATCTCCGTAGTAGCGCTTGCGGCCAAGGGGACGATGCACTGCCCCATAGAGTTCGTATATATGAATAAAATTGTTACCGGACCAGAAGCAAGAGACCGCATAGATATCAACGCACCGGTGGCGGAAAACTTGAAGAATATAGCCAAAGCTAAGCGGAGGAAGATATCGGAACTTACAGTGGTGGTTTTGGATAGGCCGCGGCACGAACAGTTGTTATCGGATATTAGGAGTGCTGGCGCCAGGGTCAAATTGATTTCTGACGGTGATGTTGCGGCGAGCATAGATGCAGCTCTACCTGAAAGAGAAGTTGATGCGCTTATGGGCGTCGGGGGCACGCCAGAGGGGGTCCTCTCCGCTGCGGCGATACACTGCATTGGGGGCGGTATTCAATGTAAGGGTTGGCCCCGCAATGACAGCGAAAGAAAGGCCGCCATAGCCGCGGGAGTTGATGTTGATAAGGTATACAAGACGGAGGACCTGATAGATAGTGAAGATGTCTTTTTTGCTGCCACCGGGGTCAGTAGCGGCGAATTGCTGAAAGGGGTACGCTACTTTGCCGGCGGGGCACAGACCCAGTCTATAGCAATGCGCTGCCGCTCTGGTACCGTCCGTTGGATAGATTCCTGGCACAACTTTAACCAACTTGACAAACTCAGTTTCTTTGAACTCCATTGAGTGAGTTCATATCCTTACTTCTATTATCGTGACGAATCATGTTTTTTGGATAACGGGGATGTTGCCCTACGTCCCATCTGTAAATCGTCAGGGAAAATGGGACACATTATTTCAAATGCTCCTAAAATACAGTCGCAAAATATAAGCAGCACTATGTGTAATCCTTATCAAGAGATTGTAACGCTGTTAAAAACCCATAACATTTCATATAAGGATATTGAACACGAACCAGTATATACCAGTGCCCAGGCAGCTCAAATCAGAGGTATATCAGCAAGCCAAGGAGCAAAAGCCCTGCTCTTAAAGAGTGAGAATGGATTTATCTTGGCTCTTTTACCAGGTGACCGTAAACTTGATTCCAAGAAATCAAAAAAATTACTTAGGATTAAGAACCTTCGGTTTGCTTCTCCAGGAGAGGTAAAAGATACAATGGGTTGTGAAATCGGAGCTTGTTATCCCTTCGGTAATCTTATTAGGCTGCCTACTTATGCTGACAATTCTTTATCAACGAATGATACCATTTCCTTCAATCCGGGAGTACATACTCATTCAATAGAAATGAAATGGCAAGACTTTTACTCGCTAGTCAAACCTAAAATGGTTGATATTTCAGAAAGATGAAGTGGCATCCACGTCGCCCGGATTTTACTTTCTGAGCGTAATAATACGAGGCATATTCACCCTTTCTTCAGTTTAGCATTATTGCTGGACTATTTTTTGAGGGGCAGGTCATTGTGAAACGGACCCGGTATTAATAAATTCCTTCTCAAGAGAACGTTTCAGTGGTATCATTCTACTGAGTTAATCTGCCAGGCATAAGATTTAATATAGGAGGAATGATAATGGAACTGAGTGCAGTAAAAGCAGCTATGAAAGGTGTCACTATCGTGCAAACGACGCCATTCAATAAGGATGGCAGTCTTGACCTGGAAGGGATGAGAGCTAACACCCGCTGGTTACTTGAACGTACAGCGGGTAAGGATTTTGTGCTCACCCCTCTGGGAACTACCGGCGAATTCTATAGCATGTCCGATGATGAGCGTAAAGCCGTTATTAAAATGGTTGTAGAAGAAGCAAAAGGGAAGAATGTAGTCATGGCGGGAGGAGTAGGTCGCCCCGGAACCCGTGAAACCATCAAGATGTGCCAGTATGCTGAATCTGTTGGGGCAGATGGGGTTCAGGTTATTCTCCCCTACTATATGATCCCGACGGAAGAAGGTATGTACGAGCATTACAAACAAGTAGCGGCAAGCGTGAATATCGGTGTGCTGGTTTATAATTACCCGGCGGTATCTGGTTCCTGGATTAAGCCGCATCTAATGGCTAAAATATCCAAAATACCAAATATAATAGCGGCGAAAGAGAATACTCCAAGCATTGCCTCTTATTATGCAATGCGAAAGGCAGTTGACCCGAAAGACGCTGCTGTATTATCCGGATTAGCTGAATTCTTCTACTCTATGCAATCTCTTTATGGTTCTCCCGGCTTTGTTAGTGGCACAGCTAATTTCGCTCCAGACCTATCCTATTCGGTGTATGAAGCTGTGTCTGCTGGAGATTTCGGTAAAGCGGCTGATATAGTAAGGTTTCTCGACCCTTTCTTCAGTTTTAACGGGAAAGTAACGGCGAATCATGGCCCGCATACCGGTGCTGGTTTAGATGGCGGCATCATGAGTGTCGCTGTTACTAAGGCAGCCATGGATATCGTCGGCTTAAGAGGCGGTGAAATTAGATTACCTCTTGTCGGCCTTACCGACAAAGAAAAAACTGAGCTTAAAGAAATCCTGGTAAAGATGAATTTGGCTTAAGAAATCTCTAATACCCGATTATATCAAGAAGAATAGAGGAATTCGCTGCAGAACAACTCTCGATTGCGCCCCAAATCGCCAGAGACTTCCTGCGTTTTTGATCTCTCGTATTTCGCAAGTAGCACATCCGCCGATTTTCTAAAGTACTGGTATAGAATAGGTCTCTCCACATACGTTGTCATCTTTTGGTCCTCACGTCTAGGGTCAATTGCACTCAACAGGTATATAGGCTAAGTGAGGCTTCGCCTGATTCGAAATTCTCATCGAGATTATAGCACCCACGATAATGACTACGAAACTGGATATGGTAACTTGTCCTACTAGACAAAACGCCATATTGTGCAACCGAGCATACGAGAAGGGAGATATAGCATGGCAGAGAAGGGGAAAATCGAGAAAGGCGTGGTAAGCATGCTCAAACTGAACACGGGTGTTAAAAGTGGTGAAAGGTTACTTATAGCTACGGATGTGTCAACAAGTTTTGGACAATCGTATGCGCTGGGTATACAATAGGCGCAAAACTCAAAGAGGGACGAGGTCAGCTCACTACGAGTTGATATGGGGAATCCGGTTAAGTTAACTCGTGGTTGTTTTACCATTTTAACCGTTTGTCCAATTGCCGTTCTACTATCTCGTTAACTGTAAGGTAATTATTAGAATGTTGCGTAATGGCACTTACAACAGAGGATTTCACAATTGGAGAGCGTGCCCTCACCCGAGGCACTTATATGGTGGGTTTCCCAGCAATATTCACTATCTCTCTCCCCTCGTCGGTGCTTATAAAGCTCTTTGTTACATCTGCCAGTATGCCCATGCGTGGTTCGTACGCACTCACACTTCCCACCAGACCTTGTCCATGCTTGCTCCACAACGCTATCTGGAAACTCAGCCATAATATCACCCCCTTAGAAAAATTATATCCTATTTATATATTATGCCTATCTTATTAACTCACAAGGCACTATATGTAGTAGGTCTCTCTACCCAGACCTAATCTTGTCTATATTCGATTTCCGCTTCAGCCGAACTATCCTTAACCTCGGTGTTTTCCGATTGACCAATAAGTGAACCCACATCCACACCTTCTGGTTTCCCATGAGCTGTAATTTTACCACTAGCATGGCAATTGATAACTTTCCCACCAACAGAACGACCTATCAAAAGTCCAATTGCTGACTTATCCCTTTTCCCCTTTTTGCGTATTCCATACAAAATTAGCATAATTCCCGCTAAGGTGCTTACGCCAATTATTATCCAGCCTACTATTGGGTACGTAATTCCAGTCAGTTGCAATCCCACCCCCACTCCATTACCGATAAGACCAATTGCAATGCCAATAATAGTCTCTTTACGCATACCCTAATTATACTATAAATCCACTTGTCAAGTATTTACTGACTTCGGTTCTGCTCCATTTTGGTTGTAGATGAAATGGATAAATATTTCTAAAGTCGTGGAGGAAAACACTGCTCGTCAGCATATGAACGAGTGCAAGAGGTTGACATACATTAAGCCTCTCGTTATAATGAAAACATTGACAGGAAGTGGCATGCAGTGTAGGTTAATGGTTATTGTGGTATCTTTAGCAGTATAGTATATGTATTTAAGGAGGTGTGTAGGTGGCAGCATCTTATCGTTCACTCCCCAAGAAGACAGTAGATAGGCATATTCGGACAAGCAAAAACTACGAGTATGTTCGAGAAAGCAAAGATTTAGAGAAAAGGTTCACTAATCAATTTATCGTTGTAGCCAAGTGTAAAGTAGTCCATCACACTAACGATTATTGGAACTTCCTCAAGTATTTGTCTGAACATCGAGAACAAGATGACCTCATCGGAGTTCGAGTTCGTCCCCGTGATAAGATGCTCTTACTCTAGGTTATACAATGTGTTTAGGTGTTTATGCAGCTAAACGCCATCAACTTTCCGTAGAGGCAAATGTTGGTGTAGGTTCACCGACATATTCCGAGTCTCGCACTATCGATTTCCTAGTTGATACTGGTGCTACCAGCACTATTCTGTCAGCTAGAGATGCTGTTCGGTTGGGTATATCCTACAATGGAGAGGGGCAACCTTTCTGGAAGGGGAAAGGTCTACCTTATGTTGGTGATGCTTGCGGCATAGGAGGGAATATAAAGTTATATGGTTTAGATAAGACCTTTATTACACTGATAAGCCATGAACCTAGCTATGGAGAACGCCACACGGAATTCATCGCAAGGCTTCTGGTAGCAGAGGCGAAGTACCAGGAGGTGAGCCTTTTAGGTATGGATTTAATGGAACGGTTTAATATCATAGTCAACTCAAAGGCCACTACAGTCGAATTCATTAGGATTCCCGTAAAAGACACTAGCTATTTCATAGAACACGCTTAAGGCGTTAGTTTTTATCTTCTTGCTTCTCATAATGACAAGCGTCTTTTTCTTGTTGGACTAGCTTTTCTTTTAGTTGCCTTAATTCTTCTCGCATCTGTGCTTTTCCCACTATTTCGCTAGTCACCATTAGAGAAAGAACAATCACAGCTACAACCAGAACATATACAAGCGGTTCGTGAATTAACATCTTATTATCCCTATTGCTGGAGCAACTTTCCTTCTTGCTGGTTTCACCGTAGCCACCTTCTTTTTAGCCCTACTCACCCGTTTAGCCTTCCTCATGTATGCGCTCTTCCTATGCTTCTCAGTTGTTGGCTGTGCTATCGCTATATCGTCTTCCTCTACATAGCTATCCTTGCCAGACATTCTCGCTATATCATTCCAGTTGTTAAACGGTAATTCTACATTCATGCGCTTTGCTGGCGATGTATTCCCTAACGCTTCATGCTCCTTGAAGAAATTGTATTGCACCAGCCATCCGTCTGTTAATAACTTCGCTGTTCTCAGATTACTGAAGTTACGTATTACATTCGTTCTCTCTTTCAGAGTTCCATGAAACCTCTCTATAAGATTCGTATGGTCAACTTCTGTGAATGGTGTGCTTCTGACATGCCTGACAATTCCACCACTGGCTAAGTCTATCCCATCTATATACGCTCTCAGCTTATCAGTAACAATAGTTTTAGGCACTTTCCATGCTCGTGCTATTGCCTTCTCTACTAGCACCTGTGCATCTTCTGTAGTCCTTGTCTTTGATAAATGCGATGCTAACAAGTACCTCGAAGGCGTATCTATAATATCCCAGTACCACAGTTTCTTACCGCCTATATTTATCGCTGTCTCATCTGCTATCCATTTATTGCCCACTATCGGCTTGAAGTCCTTTGATTGTTTAATTGCTTCCTTTGTAAACCGCACTATCCACTTGTATATCCCCGCTTCTGAAAAGTATCTACCATACACTAGCTTCATGTGCCCTTGGATACTGTCTAGTGGCATACCTCGATAATACATATCCAGAGCTGCCGCTATCCATAACATTGGTGTTTTCATCTTCGGCAAGGTGTCCAATACAAACTTACGCTTGCAATTCTTACAGAAGTAACGTTGAACGCCCTCGTAAGTGCCAAACTTGATGATGTTTGGTGAACCACAGTATTTGCATCGTATTATGGATATGTTACTTTTTGCTAACATTGTCTTCTTTTGCCTTCTCAATAAGTTGTCCTGCTACTGTTTTAAGAGTTAGTGTTGTTCTATCTAATGCATCTACCAAATTTTGTATCTCAATATGCAATTCCCCCGCTGTCATATCTACTTTTCTAACAATCCCCCTCTCTTGTAAATTCCTTCTGAAATGAGTGGCTGTATTGAAAAGCATAGCTACTCCTACAAGCATGAGTAAGTATGGAGCATAATCAGTTATGAGTGTTACCATACCAGCAGCCCTCTCATATAATTCTGCCTTTGCTTCCTCAGATATTGGCAATTTCCCCAAAATCCCCACCCTGGCAGTAAGTATCCCCGCATAAACACAACCCAAAGGGAAAGCCACGCAACCCACAAAATAGGTAAGTGCGCTATTGATTTTATATACCTTACACCATGCCAACTTGCACTTATCCATAATTCCATTCTACCATATCTCCTTGTTGCCTCTTTTCGATTGACTTCATATTAACCCCCTTGTAGAATTGCTTTTATTTTCGGAGGGCAATATGCAAGATAAAATGCTCATATTCTTCATTCTTCTATTCGCTGTAGTTCTCACTGCTACCTTAGTGCGAAGTAACCTTTTTAGCCTTGCTACAAACGTGCTTCTGGTCGTTACTCTTCTCGCTCTTCTCTTTGGGGGCATCAGAAAAATGTTTAAGTAATTCCCCTGTTCTTAGGAAGATGCTACATACCAAACCTAATATTATCAATATTATTATCAACATTACACCTAATACGTTTATCATCTCTTCTCACTCTCCTTTTAATTTACTCCATTCCACAAAAATGGGGAATTGGCAAAACAACCACGAGTTACCTTAACCGGGAATCCCGGATCAAAATTTTATCAACTGGAGGTGATTCGATGAAGAAGAGCATAACTGTCGCCGGTGTTACTGCGGGACCCGGACAAAAAGCATACGGTGCCGTAGCTATCCCAGACCTTCTCGCCGATGGACAGATTCTGGAAATACCCTTCATAGTGTTTAATGGCAGTAAGGATGGCCCGTGGCTTTATATGCAGGTAGCTCAGCACGCCTCGGAGGTTCATGCCCTCGAGGGAATACGCCGTGTGTTAGCTAACCTGGACCCCAAAACACTCTCAGGCGCTATAACCTTCTGTCTGCCAAATCCCCTTGGTTTCAGTTTTCCGGCATGTTGGGAGGTTATGACCCCACAAATGAACCGTGTTGGCCTCGGTGACCCCAACGGGATTCTAACGGAGAGGATTGTTGATGCCTGGTGGGTCAACTTTGTCAAAGGTAAGGCAGACTATGTTATAGACTTCCACACCGGCCGTAGAGGAAGCCCTGTTTGGGTTTTCTATGAGGGTCGGGGGGCCAGGGCAGGGGTGTCGACGGAGGTCGTGGATAAGGCTGAGCGGATGGCGAGGGTTTTTGGCGCTGAGCTTCTCTATAAAGAGATGGAGGCCTATGGCGGTGGAAACACCTTTCGTGGTTCATGTGTCAAAAACGGTATACCGACTATAGTCCCCGAGCTTGACGGTCATTCGACCTTTGTTGAGTCGGTGGTGCAGATCGCAGCGAGAGGTCTAAAGAATATCATGGTTGATCTCGGTATGATAGAGGGTAAGATTGAACTCCCGCCCAAGCAATATCTCTTGAAATGGGTGGCGGATGAAAGAGTTCCTGCTGTGAGAAACAACAAGGGTGGAGTCTTCATCCCCCTGGTGAAGATGGGTGATATAGTCAAGAAGGGAGACAAGGTTGGCATCATTTACAGCCCGAGGACATTACAGGAGATAGAAACTTTGACCGCCCATAAGAACGGCTACGTCTTTTCAATAGCGGAAAACCCGGTAAAAAACGCCGGGGATTCGGTGATGGAGATTGAGGAGATACTTGAGGTGTTTGAAAACCGATAAACGCGCCAGAAAAATTGAATGTAGCCAAATTCAGCAGCACGCGCTCAACGATTTTCGAGAGGAAACCGTCCGTAGCTCCCTATCGAACTCCACTATTGAGAAGGGTGGACTGCACTCACTCCGCAGTGTCAGTAGGTTTAATAGCCAAAGCTGCTGGAATGGAGAAGATACACAGAATTGCAAAAATAGTAAATGCCAGGTGGTAGCTCCCCTGCACATCATATACCCAACCAGCAAAAAATGGAGCAATAAGTCCGGGAATTGTAAAGCCAAGAGCATACAAGCCCCTGAGCGAAGCAAACGTCTTTGTGCCAAAATGATCCGCCTGAATTGCTGGCGACAACGGGAATCTCGCGGCATACCCCGGTCCATAGGTCAGGAGGAAGGGAATAATCATCCAGGGGCTGTGAATGTTGGCAAAGATGAACATACCTACGGTTTGCAGGATAGCTGCTATTGCCAGTAAACGCCCTTTATCGTAAGTATCCCCAAGCCAGGCAAAGCCCAATCTACCAATGAGGCTGCTGGTAGTAATGCCCAGCATGGTAAGAGCAGCCAATTTTTCTGTTATGCCCAGGCTAATAAGATAGGGCATTTCATGCACCGCGATGGCAGTTACAGAAAAGCCGCTGAACAAGTTAAAGAGGAGCAGCATCCAGAAGGTTCGTGTTCTTAAGGATTGCTTCACGCTAAGCTCTTTCCCCATTGCCATAGCACTCCCCGGCTTAATTACACCACCATGACGGGGTAGAGCCACTGTGTCTCCAGGCTTATCACCGTCTGGCAAGTAACCATACTGTTCGGGACGGTGCCTGATGAACAGCGACAGCGGGGGCCCAATGACCAATGTGACTATCCCCATAATAACCATGGTAACCCGCCAATTGTAGGCGTTAATTAGAAATACGAGTATTGGAGTCATTACACCGGAGAGGCCATATCCTGCGGAAAGGACTCCCAAAGCAAAAGAGCGGCGCCGCTTGAACCAATTAGCCACGGCTGTATACTCGGCAAGGCCAAGTGCAGCATTAGCGCCCAGCGCCAGTAGAAGGAAGATGGCATAGAAATAATAGAGAGAATCGGTGCGGCTCATCAAGATGAGGCTAACTCCTATGACTAACATGCCTACAAAGATGCATTTCCGCGGGCCCACACGATCAACGAGAAAACCAAAGATTGGCCGCAGCATACCACCCTCAATGCTCCTTAAAGAAAAGGCAAAGGATGTCTGAGCCCTGCTCCAGCCCATCTCAGCAACTATCGGATTAAAGAAAGCAGTGAAGCCATAGAAAGTTGTGCCCCCAACAAATAGGAAGAGCACAAAAGAAGCAGCTACTACCCACCAACCATAGAATGTCTCTCGCAATTTCTTGATTAGGGTCATGAAGGTTCCCTCTGGCTATGTACTGAAGCATATCACTATAGCACACCGTAAATGATTTAACATGGGCGGAGCCTCTTCCAATACGAGATGAACCTGAACGGAGGGAGGGTTAAGGTGGGGATGCTCAAAAGGAAGTATCCAAAATTCTAAAGCGAGCCGAGACAGAACTATTGGCATAATGGTACAATTGAACTTTATTAAAGAAGGAGGGTAGATAACATGAAAAAGGTATTGATAATCGGAGCTGGAGCGCAGGGAACTGTGATAAGCTGGGTGCTTTCAAGAACTGATGACGTCTCGGAAATCGTTCTGGGTGATATCGACCCAAAGAGGATGGCAGAGGTTGTAGAGACCAACGGGAGCAGCAAACTGAAAACACTGAGCTTGGATGCCAGTGATATAAGCGGCATGGTAAAAGTCATGAGGGAGGGGAAGTTCGACCTGGTAATAAATGCTACCCTGGGCAGGTTCAACGACAACATAATGGAAGCCTGTTATGAAGCGAAAACGGATTACGAGGACATGGCAACCAGCGGATACTTTCCAGGAGGAGACGAGAACAAGCCTGTGGCAGAGTTGAAGTATGCTGCGAAGTGGGAGAACTGTGGCCACAAAGCACTTATCCTGGCAGGTTGCGATGCCGGCACCACAAATGTTCTGGCTAAGGAAGCCGCAGATGAGCTGGATGAAGTTGATAGCATAAAAATGAAAGATTACGCCATAACTGAATCCGAAAAACCTGTAGTGCTATGGCAACCACAGACTTACATGGGAGACCTCAACTCACCTGCCACGATATGGGACAATGGCTACAAGAAAATGCCCATTTTCAGCGGAGAAGAGGAATACGATTTTCCTCCGCCTGTGAATGCCAGAGGAAAGGTGTACTACCATAGCCATGAAGAGCCATTGACCCTTCCTAAATTCATTGGGAAACCAGTGAGATATGTGGATTTCAAGATGGGTGAACCTGCCATGATGTTATGGAAGTCTATCAGCGACCTTCACCTGATGAGCAGAGAACCCATCGAGGTTGACGGCAAGAAAATAGCCCCCATGAGTGTGTTCTTGAAGTTGCTACCTCCTACGCCCAGTGCGAAGGAGCTAGTGAAGCTAACGAAGAGCGGAGAACTCACCAGCAGGATGATGGTGACGGTGGACGTATGGGGTCAGAAGGCAGGCAGGGATATGCACTACCAGCTATGGACAGAGGGCCCAAACGCTACAGAGGCCTGCGAAAGGATTCCTGGAGCCAGCGATGTATCTTATGCCACTGCGGTTTCAGGAGCTCTATTCTCACTCATGCTGCTACGCGGACAAGTTAAGCACACAGGTGTGTTTCCTCCGGAGGTGTTTACCAGGGAAGAAAGAGAGACATACTTCAAGTTAATGAGAGAGTGGGGCATAAAGATACACAAAAGGGTGGAAACAATTGTAGGCTGAATGCTGATCCAGTTGTCCTAACTTCTCAGGCTCATCTTGTATTGGAGGGGACTAGAGCCTGCAAATCGGACCAGCCTTATGCTATGACAACAATCCCGTTTGTGGCTTGTTGACAATCTCTCTACGAAGTATACGGTAGAAATCATCCCTGGCGTGCCGTTCTAGCCACGGACGGTGTCCGCATTTTTCCAAAAGGATAAAGCGGAAATCCTCGAGAACATGGGAAAGTGGACCCCTGACACCTTCGGCTGGATGAGGATCATGGTCGCCGTGGATTGCCACTACCGGGCACTTGATTCTTGCCCCCAACTTTATTAGTTCCCCATTGCTTCTCAATTTGCAGGCTTGCTCCCATACACCCCGATAAATGTTGGGGTCGCTAAACATTACTTCTGTTTCATGAGTCAAAAGGTCATAAGAGTCGGCCTTATTCATCAATTCCCCGAATCGTGCAAAACAATCACTGTTAGAAGTAGGGGAATTCAATGTAGCTAACAAGAATAAAACCTCCTTCTTCTCCGTTTCGTCAAGGCGGTTCAGTCGCGTCTCCATTATTTGGTGAGTGTATTCTTCCTCAAATGGCCCGCTACTTATGAGTATGAGTTTTTTCACGAGAAATGGGTAGGCACTAGCTAACATATACCCAAGCCAGGCTCCCCAGGAAAAGCCGACCAGGATGAACGGGGCAGCCCCCTGAGTTTCCAGGACGCTTCTCAATTCCTCCACTTGTCTCTCAACTGTTTCTGCTGCCTGTAATGGCTCCAACACGCCTGTATTCAGCGAGAGTTCTCTGGCAATCGGTGCCATTTCACCGGGTGCTCCAGGACCACCATGAATAACGGCTACGAAATAAGGCTTGTTACCATACATTCTCGAATTGCCCACGTTAATAATCTAAATTACTGAGAATAAAAATTCAAGAGCAGATTGTACGGTGTCCAGGACATACTATACAGTTTTTGAACTATCCAGGAGCCATCACCTACGAGCTATGAAACATAAGCTACTTGCTGTTTGACAACTCTATGGTACTGTCGCATAATCATATATACGGCTATACGGGGAGGTGACTCGATGAAAAAGATGACTGTAGTTTTCGATGACGATGCCCTATACACCACAGTGAAGGTAGAGGCAGCCAGGCGTAATCAACCAGTGAAGAAACTTGTCAGCCAGGCACTAACGGAGTGGCTGGAGGCTCAAGAAGATGCTGAGTTTCTGTCTGAAATAGAGGCAGCCCGGGCTGAGTGGCAGAAGAAGGGAGGCATAGAGGCCAGCGAGTTCTTCGCCAGGCTGAAAGCTGAGACCAAAACAGATGCCCTATAGGGTAGAGATTTCACCGCCGGCAGCAAAAGACCTCAAACACCTGCCCCCTCAGCTCTGCCAGAGGTTGGAACAGGACATACTTGCTCTGGCTGATGACCCTTACCCTGATGGAGTGCGTAAAATTCAAGGGGCTGAGAGAGCCTATCGCACCAGGGTAGGAAGCTACCGAGTCGTTTATGAGGTCTATAAAGAGCAAAAGGTGGTAGTAATACTGCGCGTGGCTCGTCGCAGCAAGAACACATACAAAGGAATCTAACCTATAATCTATCGCTGTATGTTACACGCTAGATGACTTCGGAGAGATCCTTCAGTCGCTGACGCTCCTCACAATGACGAAAACTAATTCTTCCCATAAACCTGCACCTATATCTTCTAATCTCTCAAGTTTAATGTGCCTAACTGGAAGCCCATTGAAGATTCTATCGGCGAGTAGCCCAACAACTATTTTCGCTGCTCCCATAGTAGCTTTGTCGATAAGCATTGTGCCTGCATCTTTAGTAACATCATAAGAAACCCCAAGTTTAGCGATACCTAATTGATCGTCGATACTCCAATGTCCAGCAACACATGATAGAGATCTTTCCATTTAATTAGTTACCCCTTTTAAGTACTCCAAATCACTATTCATGATTATTACCTATTTCGGGTATCATCTTCCCCATAATGGGTAATGTAATCAAGTATTTGCGATGGCGTGGCCATTTTCACGTTTTGGAGGAAAGGCTTGATCTTACTTACATCGGGCTCGCCATCAGTCAGACATGAGTCTGTACAATAAACCTCTTTAATCTGTCCCACGACCATCTCATGGCTTCCCAGGTTTAGAATATGCAGAGCACGGCACGCAAGGTTTACAGGGCAGGGCGGTGGGTGTGTTCAGTAGCTTCACCAGTCGCCAGAGCCTTTTTAATGACGTATATATAGTTCTGTATCGGCTTTAAATCACCAGCCAATAGCTAAACCTCCAGCCCCCTGATAACCTTTAAGTTGGGAAAAGGATAATGCCCAACATTGTTGGTCAGCAGTGGAGCGCCGAACTGTAAAGCCGTCGCGGCGATGATGGCATCGGCAATACCAATCGTCATCCCCTTTGAGCGAAGCTCTCCCAGCATCGTACCTGCCCGCCGGGCAATCGGTATATCTACGGTAACAGAAACAAGGTTGTCGAGGAAAGCGTTGGTCGCCTTCTCTTCTCCTGCTTTCATCCCCTGATATATCTCGAGATGGGTAAGGGCGCTTATTGCCAGAAGTCCTTCCCCAGTCCAGCTTTCAAGTAGCTTCTGAGCATAGTCACGCCGCCTCAGGAAATCAATGGCGATATCGGTATCCACCAGGCAAGAGATACCCTTTACCCGGCTACTTTTCACTGACGCCCGCTAATCGCTGTTGTCGTTCCAGGTCTGCTTCCCTGATAGCACGAACATAATCAGTGGAATCTCCAGGAGTAGCCAGGTCAGGATGGCTCTTATCCTTCCAGGCACCAAACCCTTTCTCCAGGGCTATCTTCTGCTTGCGATAGGCTATGTAATGCTCCAGCGCCTCAGTAAAAAAAGAGCTTATCTCTCCCCGGGGCGCGATAAAACGGATTTCACCAGCCAGTTCCCTGGGTAACGTAACTGACATTTTTTCTGTCTTTGCTTTCCCACCCATTTATTTCCTCCCTCCAGTAATGCAATTATTAGTATACTAATAATACTACCGATAATCTTATCATGTCAACAATAAATTGACGGCAATGTAAGCTAGTCTATATTATCGAGGAAGGATTGAAAAGGGCAGAGAGTCAATTCGGGATGGAAATCTTGAGAATGCCATTACCAGAAGCATATCGTGTCTTGAAAGCACTATGGGAATTTGCACTGTATGCAGTTAGCAAACTCCAGCCACTCCGAATGCTTTGACTTTAGCTTACCCCTTCACCTGCTTCCCTATGCTGAACGCCTTGCCTATAGACTTGCCGAATTCCAGATACTGGTTCGCCGGGTCGATCGCCCAGAGAAAAGGCTTGATCTTACTTACATCGGGCTCGCCATCAGTCAGACATGAGTCTGTACAGTAAATCTCTTTAATCTGTCCCACGACCATCTCATGGCTTCCCAGGTTTAGAATATGCAGAACGCGGCACTCAAGGTTCACAGGACACTCGCTAATCAATGGTGCATTCTCGAGTTTACCGTAAAAGACGTTGAATTTACAGTCAGCGACTTTATCGGTCTTTCTTCCTGAGGCAATCCCACAGTAATCTGTTTCTTTTACCAACTCCGTGGAGGGGATATTCACAGAGAATGTGCCATTCTGTTTAACGCCTTTCAAAGTATGGCGCCTGTGCTGAAAGGCAACGGAGAGCATCGGCGGGCTACTGTTTACGATTCCGCACCAGGCATATGTGGAAAAGTTCGGCTTTCCATCAACGTTAGCTCCGACAAGAACAGCGGGGAGTGGGTAAAGAAATGTACGTGCACCAATAGCTACTTTAGCCATATAGAATAACCTCCTATCTGTCAAGTTTTGATACTTATCCTGGTTTTCTTTTCACTCAAGAGAGTAACTCTACATCAGGGTGAAGTACCTTATTAACATTATAGCCCGGATGACCACACTTTAAAAACACGGCCAAGTCCGATGTCGGCAATTCTAACTTAGCCGGTGACACAACTGCCATGGGCAGGCATGTCCGAGACAGCCCAAAGATAGATTCTGACAGCTGTGCTGGAGATGTATACTATACGGGGTGAAAAAATAATACTAATCTACGTGCTGGCTGGCCGCATAAGTTACGCTGGCAGTCTATCTTCTTAATGATTTCGCTTACCATCCACACAAAGCTCTTGACCCATTGCTTTTCATCATCAGAAAGGCAATGCCAGTCATTCTGAAGAAAGTGGTACAAGGTATAGTAATCCCTTAATGATGCGACATAATAGTAGAAAAAGCGGAATTAGTCCAAGAAAAACTGCAGCTACCTTCCAGTCCCAAGGTAATACTGCGAAGAAAACTACTACCCAGAAAACAGCAAAACCTAAGGGTATTAAATAGCTATGGTTGCCAATACTCTTCTTTGATGCTCGATATGGATCTATGCACAATAGCCACAATTCACAGACCAGCTGCTTAAGTATGCCACAATACCCTTTCTTCATTGTTGATTGTACTATGCGGTGTATTTCTGCAATTGGAAACGTTACCCTTCTGCTTCGTTCGTTGAAATCCTCTTCTAGCTTTAAGCTATGTTGCCCTAGTTGCCAGATGATTCTGGAATTCAAATAATTGATAAATGTGAAAAATACAGCGGAGTACTCCCCAGTGGCAACGATAATGTAAGCGAGATTAAGAGGTTTACCAGATAGCCCACAATTTTTAACAACTAGAGTAGCAAAGCCTGTAATCAGGAATGCCATTAATACCAAGAAGAAGTTTACCCTTTGAAACAAAAGACTAATCTCACGGTCTTCTACCCTTGATAGTCTCCTTGATGCTCTCTCGTAAGCAATACCATGCTTCATGACTAATATTCTCCTTCAGATATTCTCCACCCAAAATCTAGCTCAGCAGCCGTATTCTGTCAATGGCATGTTGTGCGGTGTCCAGGACATACTATACAGTTTTTGAATTATCCAGGAGCCATCGGCCGGGAACAATTGAGAGGGAATACATTCACAATGACGAACAGAGGTTTGCCATTCCTGCGAAGGCAGGAATCTACCCGGTGTCGGGGTGGAGAGGAGCTACCAGCTATCAGCCATAAAAGAAGACCTGTTGTCGTTATTGTGAACCAATGCTCGGGAGAGTGTAAAACCCTCCCCTAGACAGGCATGTCCGATTTCATGCGTATAGCCGGATACTATAGCCTATGCACTCCTGAGACTTCGGATAATTTCCCCGAGTTTTGGTCTTCTGCCATACATCAATAAGTAAGCCTTGAAAACCCTGATGGTCAGTGACAAAATCCCAATGATGGAGAGTACCAGCACCGCTATACTGGCAGCCAGTTCCCATGCAGGTATTTCACTCACGCCGAGCCTTATTATCGCTTCCACAGGAGCTGTGAGAGGGAAAATAGTAAGAATTACCCAGATTGGGTTGTCCGGAAACGCTATAAGTAGAGACGTTAACCAGAGGGGTATCAATAAGGGAAGTGTAAAAATCCCGATCAGTTGTTGTCCTTCACGGGAACTGGAACTGATGGCGCCGATGCCTGCCGAAATCACGGCGAACAACAAGTAACCCAGGATGAAATACACTACAGCCAGAACAAGGAAGTTAGCTGGTAATTGTATTGTGCTGATAAAGCCACCGAAATTGGATGAGGCCATTCTCAACAAGAGTGGCGCTGAGATTACCCAGACGACTACCTGCACCAGCCCGGCAGCACCAATCCCTAAAACCTTGCCGGTTAGTAATTGCCTGGCGGAAACGGAAGACAATAATATCTCTATAAGGCGATTCTCTTTCTCCTCGCTAAGCCCTTGCAGCAGATAAGTGGAGGAGAACATGATGGAGAGCGCGAGTAGCATGCTAAAAACACCAGGAATGATAAAATTCCCCAATCCACCCTGCTCCGGAGCTATGGCGCCGGTTTCAGTAAGCTTGATGGTAACCAGATTCAAGGGTGCTTCAATCCTGGCTATGGTTGTCGAGGGTACCTTCCCCACCAACAGATTACTTAAGAGGAAATCCTTAATCGCCGCCGTAATGTCGGCTGGTGCACCTAGCTGTTTTTTCAGGGTATAACGCTTAATCACTCCAATCGAAACGTAATCCGATGGAATGACGAAATACTCTTTAATATCATTATTGACCAGCGCTTTAGTTGCATCCTCCGGTGTATCAAAGCGAACCAACCTTATGTTTCCCTGGCTGGTATACTGGGCGAATCCACCGGACTCATCCACATATCCAATAGTCGTTATTTCCGCTGTCGGCTTGGCAATTCCTGATACGAGCTGGGTAACGCCTATGGCCAGGAGGGCTACGAGTGGCACGATAAGGGTCATAATGATAAACCCTCTCCTCTTTATCGTGTGCAGAAATTCATGTCTGAATATCAGAAACGTCTTATTCATGATTTTTGCCCACAACCCTCAGGAAGATTTCGTTTAGTGTAGGAGTAGCTACCTCAAAGCGATTGATTGTTATCCCGGTACTAACCAAACGTTCCAGGAGCTGCTGAGGAGTTGTATTTCCCTCAAGGACTAGCTCAACGTAGCCTTTGTGAGTGCGCTTCTCGGTAACTCCCGTCACCTCCTCTAGCTTCCCATCAAAATCCAGAATAACTGAATTACTTCTATACCTTGACTTGATTTCAGTCAGATTACCGTAAAGGACCGAGCGGCCGTGGTTTATCATCAATATGCGGTCGCAAAGCTCCTCTACTTCATTCATCCTGTGTGTGCTAAGGATTACAGCTTTACCCTGATTCCTCAGGTCAGCGACCATCCTTTTCAGTAACTCGGTGTTAACCGGATCGAGTCCGGCAAAGGGCTCGTCAAGAATAACCAGTTTCGGGTTATGAATAATAGTAACGATGAACTGGATAATCTGCCCCATGCCCCGGCTCAACTCCTCAATCTTCTTGCTTTTGTGGGGCAGCATACCTGTTTGATTGAGCAGCTCATTAGCTTTTTCCTCGGCTGAGTGCCTGTCCATGCCCTTCAGCGAGGCAAGGTAGATGATAGAGTCGATGACAGTCAGCTTCCTATACAGTCCTCTTTCCTCAGGCAAGTAGCCAAGCTTATTCTTGCTAGCTTCACTCAACTTCTCGCCGAGGATTGTCACGCCGCCTGAGTCTGGCTTGATGATGTCCATCATCATCCTTATAGTGGTGGTCTTGCCAGCACCATTGGGACCAATTAGACCGAATATCTCACCCTGAGCGACAGAAAAAGATAGGTCATTAACCACAGCCTTATCTGCAAAGGACTTGACTATATGCTTAACTTCAACTGCCGGCATAGTAAGAGTACTTCTCCTGCTTTCATTATACAGCAGAGCAGCCAATAATATTAGCTACCTTATAACAAATCGCCATTGCGTTCAACGGGTTCTCAAACAGGCAAAGTAGTGGCGGGGTTTATCCCCGCCTTACAGGTGACGTGGTGCACTGGCAATTAAGATAAAGAGGAAAGGATACCAACAAGAGATATATACTAACACTGGTTACTGTAATCAATAAATGCTGTCTATCGCTTGAATGCCACTCTATACAGAATGTATATAACTATAAGATAAGCCAGCGTTCTAATCACAATCAAAGGTACCGTTAAAGTCTCCTTTAATCCCAGGAACGTTGCCAGGTGCGACACAGCAAAGAGCCCAAATGCTATGCCAATATACAAAGGCACCCTGTCTCCTGTTCTCTTGTGGCCTACACAACCTAAAACAAATATTATGATACAGAGAACCAGATTCAAAATATAGATTGGGTCTAAGATGACTGTCATTTTCTCCCTCTTTTTACTATAGTTTTCTAATAATATGAGATACCTGCCACCCTCGAATAACAAACGCTACGGAAAGCTCAGCCCGGCAGCAGGGTTACTTTAAAAACTCGGTGCCGGCTAATCCTGATGGTATGCCCTTCATACATTATTAAAGTCCCCCGCACTGGAATATACGCCTGTACCTAAATTCTCCAGCCAGCATGTTGGCGGAACACGAGCACCACGGAAGACGCTAGCGGAGAATAAAGGGAATAACTATAGCGGTCACGCCGGTAAAAAGAACGGCGAGCATGAACAGGTTATACCTTGTAGTGTAATCATTAAGAAGGGAGGAGTCATAGTAGCCTTCCACTTCCTGGTCTTTATACATTTTTAGCAACCCGCCCAGCAGTTTCTTCCTCATCTGCCGACCTCGAATTAATCCAAGTTCGGCGACGAAATTGACAACTATTATGAGGGCGACAAGGGTAAACATCACGATTGTCTGGCTAGTGCCCCCATTCGAACCAGAGATTGCGGAATTTACGCCCAGAATTATCAGGTTCAGAAAGATGGCCGTAATAGCAAAAATAGTATCGGTATGGGCATTTGCCTTTAACTCGCCAATAATGTGTTCATGAACTCTCTCAATCATGTTTCCTCCTCTCGTAAATTGGTGATTTCAATAAAATATTCATTCTCGGCCAAAGCGGCGATAAAGAACTACAAACAGCACAATGACCAGGACACCCACTCCTAAACCAATCCATCGCCAGGGGGAAAAAGCATTCTCTACACGTAGAACGGTACTTGTTACCGCTCGTGTTTGGTCTGCCTCAGCAATTAGCGTCAATGTGTAGTCATCTTTAACAGTATCCGTGCCAGCTACTACATGGACATCAATGCTCTGATGACTGTCGGCAGCGAGGTAATCTATGTGTTCAGGTTCAAAATCAACAGTCCATCCTTTTGGTTTATCAGAGAACAACTCTATATTAGTAATCGCTTTATCGCCGGAGTTCTCGATTTCCAGGTATAGAGTTTTACTCTCGCCGGGAGTTACCTCGCTATAATAATACCCGGGAAGCAACCGCAAAGTTAGCTCGACTTTATTGTCCTGGGCTAATATTTGACCGGGAAGTGCCACAATTATCAAGCCCACTACCATCAATAATAGACTTAGAAACTTCCAGTTAATCCTCAATTCCGCTACTCCTCGTTTTCCCCGGTAAAACATGAGCTCATAATGATTATAAACCTTTTTCAATGGCTGTCAACTAACTATTACACAAATCGCCAGAAAGTACCCCCGGCATTTGCAGGGTTGTAGGTGGTGCCATAAGCAGTAGCGATACGCACAATTGGTTAGAAATGATGGAATGAGTGGCATTGTTCACTTCCTCCGAAGACGCGGTATCCACATTGGCACTTCCCTCATATACTGCTCATATTCCTCACTAAAGCGCGCAAGTAGTAATTTTTCTTCGTAACGTGAGATGTAATGCAAGAATCCAATAGCAATAACCCAAATCGCAGCCGCCACCAGTGACATGCTCAGCATTAGTAAACCAAGATAAAGTAAAATCTCGCTCAGGTATATTGGGTGGCGAACTACATTGAATACACTCTTCTTGATTACACCTGGTTTCTGCCTTTTTTCACCGAACACGATAGAAAGCCCCGTTCTTGCCAGATAGCCTGATAATATAAGCAGAACGATTCCCAGAGGTATTTTGACACTAAGTGGCATGTACTGGTCGAGGACAGTTGTGCGCTTGAAAAAGAACGAGTCGGCTATCCATATTGCCATAAACAGACAGGCCAGTATCATCTGCCCTGCATCACCAATTTTATGTTCTCCGATAAGATCATCCCGATGTCGTTGTGCTTTCCTATTCGTTAGCCGAGGTGGCATATCATCCTCCTTCTTGTTTATCGTTTCATGAGTGATTATGTCAACTTCATTAAGGGCATTAACTCATGGAGACATGAAATCATAGCTATTGCCAGCTATCTTGAGCTCTTCCGTTTCCCCTGGATAGTATGTGTTCTCTTGCTGCCCACCGGGCACACCCTCATGCATTCGCCCGCACATCTCCCGGAGGCGCACGCGTGCTTATCTGTAACAGAAGGCGGGTCTAGCCATATTTCATTCCACTTCAGATTCTCTATGGGCGCCAGTATAGCTGTCTTGGGGTTATCGACGCACAATGCGCATGATTCCTGGCACAATGTGCAGTCCCTTATGCATAACTTTTCTGCGATAATGGAATCCGGCTCCAGTTGCATGCTTGTTATTACTGAATTGAATCGCATTCTTGGGCCATATTCAGGCGTCAGAACAAGATTACTTAAACCAAACTCCCCTAAGCCAGCCCTGACAGCAGCATGCCTGTGAGAAAAAAAGGCCTGATAATTGGGAATCTTACTCATCAGCTCATCATAATTCCTATCATAGGTTGCCGGAAAACACATCGACGGATATCCCTGTTTTTCCAAAAACAGAGCAATCGACAATCCAATTCGCTCTAACCGTGCGTTCACCATGTTATAGGCTACCGTGTCATAGATGTATTCCTGTACAGGCATTCTTAACTCTCGCGGAATCATCTGGGAATTCACGAACAATCTAATCCTGTCTACGGCCGCGTCAAGTAACCTTACCCCAACCGAAATCACTGACTTGGCACCCTGTATGAAATCACCAGGTGCGTACCCATGTGGTGCGCCTGCAAAACTCTCCACAGAGGCAATCCCCACCTTAGTTGCTCCCTCACTCAATGCAATTCGTTTTACCTCGTCTTTCAACATTGTATCCTCCTTTACTAAGATCATTATATTCGGCTGGCAATGCCTCACATTTTCAAATCATCTTCCTTCCTTCTTTCCCCGAGAAGAAGTCTCTCCATCTCTTACACATTCTCCTGTTGAATTTTGCGGCCATTGCCGCTGTTTCTTTCTTCCACTAGAACGCCTACAGCATAACCGGCAATGATAGAGGCCAGGATAGTAAATACAGTCAATATTATTACATATACCCAACCGAAGTATGAAATCATTATGGGCAGGAGGGGTAGTTTAATAGCCCTGTTGCCCAGAAAAATAGCCATAAAGGAGCCCCCAGCTCCTTTCTCTCGCAGGTCTTTGAGCAGAGGATACCAGGCGTAAACAGGGCCGGTTGAGATAATTCCCGCTGCCGCTGAGAGCATGACGCCTTTGATGCCAGCTCCTTTACCAAGAAACTTTACAATCTGTGCTGGCTTTAAGAAAAGATTCAAGGCTAGCATGAAGACAAAGACCAGGCTAAGCGGCAGAATCATCTGGGAAAAGATGTTACCAACGCCTTTGAGGGCGATAGAAATCTTATCCGGGTTAACAGCATATAAGATCCCATAAATGGCCAGTACCGAGCCGGGGAAGAGCAGCATCCGCATGGCGCGGCGTTTCCAGGTCAAAGTCTGTGGATTATTCTTTCTCAATAAACTCACCCCACAACGAAATTAAAAACTAACACTGTAAGAGTAGCTACACCCAGCGCCAGAACAAAGGACACGGCGTTTCTAACCAGTGCGAATCTCTTCCCAAGAGCTGCTATCTCGGCTGGCAACTGAATCAAGCCCACGGTAACCCATGCTACGATGAAAGCAGTCACAGCGAGCAGGCTGACGCCACATGCCAGTAACTCGTGCCCGATGATATAGCTATTGATTGGATTTCCTGCAGTAATGCTGCCGAAGCACGCCCCCCAGAGAGTATCCAATGCCCGGTTACCCGAGAAGATGGAGACCAGGAAATTTCTGGGAACAAAGGCGCTAAACAATCCCATGAGCATCACAACACCCGCCATGACGGGCAGCAATGTGCCAAACTGCTTAGCAGAAGTCCTGATCGTATGCTTGAAAAGCGCCTTATCAATCTTAGCCCATCCTGGCCTGTGCCCGAGTTCAGCCTCTTTGTGCTTGCCCAAATCACCTTTCTTATACCTTTCCACAAGCTCGCTTACTGTGCCACTGAGATCGGAGATAACTTCTATGCCATTGGCCGTAAGGTGACTCTTCACAGTTGGGCTGCAATATCCCGTCAAAACTATTTCAACATCTTTGCTGACAGCAAGGACAACAGCTTGCATGCCGGCACCACGTTGCGCTGAGGCACCCGGGTTTGGCACTGCCTCAAAATCTCCACTTTCCAGGTCGATAATCACCAGGTACTTTGAAGTTCCAAACTTATGCGCTACTTTAGCTTCTAAGTCTGCACTATCCGATGAGACGGCAATTTTCATGGTCTCTCCTCATGGTTGGCTATAAAAGCTCTCATGCATTGTATCAAAGATGCTGTTCTGGTTGTAGTGGCGGGGTTTATCCCCGCCATGGGAGTGATGTGGTGCCTGGCAATGGGCTATCGCGGGAGGGTATAAAACCCTCCCCTACAATACTGATCCCTCATGACGAGATAATTTCTGCTTAATCATAGTGGTGCAGTCCAGAATTAGAAATCGTCCTTCCCTCCAGGCTCATCATGTACTGGAAGAGATTGTCTCTTTTCTATCTTACCCCTGTAGAATATATTGAAAGGGAACTTACCAAAACCCGTAGCCCAGTGTTACCTATGTGGTCATTAGCTAATTCTCTACCGACTCTAACTCATCCGTTTTTGCAGTATCAGTTTATTATCTCCAGGGGCATAGAAGTCGGGAAACAGGCAGACCACTTTGTACCCATGGCTAAGGTAAAAACGCCGCGTCTTTTCGTATTCCGGCATGGAAGATGTCTCAATGATTGCCAGTCTTCCCTGAGCTTTTTTAATTTGTTCCTCAGCAAATGCTATTAGAGCACTGCCTATACCCTGGCCTTGCCTCTTCGGTCTTACTGCCATCCAGTATATGTCCCAGGTACCTTCAGTGAGTGGGGTAGGCCCATAGCCAACATAGCCGACAACAGTTGAATCGGCCTCAGCCACAAGAATATTGTAGCCTGACCCCTGGGGATCATGCAGATAGCTGTCAATGACTTCCTCCGCTACTACCACCTCAGATGGTTTGAATTCGGGCGTATCCCGCAGTATTTTCGCCAAGTCTGGCTTATCTTTTTTTGCCATGGGGCGAATCTTGGCTGTCATCACATTCCTTCTTCAGAGCCAGTTGCACAATCTCATCAATGAACTGTGTATAAGTCATCCCGGCTGCTTCAGCCTGGCGTACAGCACCAGAGTCAGGAGAGATATCAGGGTTAGAGTTGACTTCGATAACGTGAAGTTGTCCCTTCTCATCCAACCGCATATCTACTCTGGCATAGCCCCGGCAACCAAGTAGCCGAAAAGCTTCGAGTGCTGTCCCGGTAATGCGTTCTCTACTCTCAGCTTCGATTTTGGCCGGACAGATTACTTTTGTGCCATGAAAGTACAGGCTATCAGGCTCCCATTTGGCAGCGAAGGTGAGAATTCTAGGCATTGCAGTAGGTAGTGAGTAGTCTATCTCCGACACAGGAAGGGCGGTGCATTTGGAGTTTCCCAGAACGGTGAGGTTAAACTCGCGCCCGTTGATGAACTCTTCCACCAGCGCTTGCCCACCGTAGAAGTTGCTTATGTTTGCAACCTGCTCTTTGAGCGAAGCAAAATCATACACCACGCTTCTATCTGACAGTCCGTGACTTGCGTCCTCGCTGCGTGGTTTGACAATACACGGATAGCCGAGCTGGAACGTCAATATTGTCTCGGGGTTCAATAGCTGGAAATCAGGCGTGTCAATTCCCTCTGACTTTAGAATCACCTTGGTCTTAATCTTATCTAGAGTTAGCCTGAGTGCCGTCCCAGTACAGCCGGTGTAGGGTATCGCCAGCGCTGACAAAATGTCGGGCACCTCGGCTTCCGTTTCGGGATAACCGCAGAAGCCCTCAAAAAGATTGAAAGCAAAGTCTACTTCCAGTTCATTGAGCTTATTTCTGGTCCGCTCAAGAGGAGGCACCAGCGGAACTCGAACCACATCATAACCCAGTTTCAGTAGAGCGTGGTTCACAGCTTCTACAGCGTTAAGCACGCCGATTACTGCTGTATCTTCACCCCTAGAGCTGTAACGGCTGAAGACAGGCTCATTATAAACAATGGCTACACGGGCATACACTGTGGATACCTCCGCAGCGCAGAATCAAGAACAGCATTTATCAACTCGTTATGAGTCCAGCCCAACTTTCTCCCCATAATGACCAGGTCACTATCGGTGCCGAGTCCGGGTAGAGGATTTACTTCGATGAAGTAAGGTACCCCTTTAGAACTGATCCTGAAGTCCAGCCGGGCAAAGTCCCGGCACCCCAGTGCCTTGAAGACCTTGAGACTCGAATCTGCCAGTTTATTCAGGACCTTTTTCCTGAGAAGGGCAGGACACTCATAGTCAACTCGATTTTGATAATCACGTTTTACTTCAAGTGAATAGATAAAATGTTCATCTTTCCTTTTAGGCAGTATGCACATAATGCCCAATATCTTGGGCGGTGAGTTACCGATAATGCCCACTGTAACCTCGTCGCCATCAATGAACTCCTCCAGCATCACCGGCTGACGGTAATATGCCAAAAGCTTACTCATTGTCCCTGTCGCCTGTTCTGGGGTATTCACGATTGAGTCAAGACGAATCCCTTTGCTTGAGCCTTCATACGCTGGTTTTATAATGGCTGGTAAGGGGAATCCGTCCCAGAATGTCTGGCAGATCTCTTCCTTATTAGCTATTGTCAGCCACTTCGGGGTGGTGATGCCATCCGCCATAACCAGCTTTTTGGTTACGGGTTTATCCAGGCATATCGCCAGACATTGAGGGTCGGAACCGCTATAGGGTATGTCCAGCATCTCCAGAATAGAGGGCACCTGGGCCTCCCGGCTGCGGTAGTTACCTCTACCCTCGGCGATGTTGAAGACTATATCTACCTTCTCACACCAAATATTATCGATAAACTCTTTACCCCCACCCAGCATGACGACAGAGTGCCCTTTAGTCTCCAGAGCCGCCGAGATTAACTCCACCGTCTCGGAGGAGTCATATTCCTCAAAAGCATCATCGTGGTGAGTTTGCGCTGTTATTGCTTCTTTAAGATCGTACGCCAACCCTATCCGCATCTTTGGCTCCTTCCGATTCGAAGTGTACCTCAGGTTCATTAAGCAGACTGGCGACAGCCGTTAACTTCGAATGAGTTTGTTCTCTGGGATTTCGGTAGCGGAATACATGCCCCTCGTAATTCTTCAGCAGCAACTCTTCCTCAGTTTGTGCCAGTACGTAGTTTGGCTGGAGAGGGACTTTACCACCACCTTGGGAAAGGTCTATTATAAAGGTAGGCACTGCCAGACCCGAGATATGACCGCGCATCCCTTCAATTATTTTTATGCCGACCTCTACCGGGGTGCGCAGGTGCTCTGTACCTTCAACCTCATCACACTGGAAGAGGTAGTATGGACGCACCTTTATCCCGAGAAGTCCGTGAGAGAGCTTCATTTGCGCCTCCACGGTATCATTTACTCCACGTAGCAGGACAGACTGGTTGTTTACAGGGACCCCACTGCACAGCAACCGGTCGCAAGCTGCGGCTGCCTCAGGCGTTATCTCACGATAGTGGTTAAAGTGCGTATTGAGCCATATGGGTCCATATCTGGATAACATGGTACACAGTTCATCATCTATACGCTGGGGCAGCACCGCTGGAAACCTGGTGCCGATACGAATGATTTCGACATGCCTTATTTTTCTTATTCTGGAGATGATATCTTCTAGGCGCCGGGTAGAAAACGTCAATGGGTCACCACCGGAGATAATGACATCCCTGATGGTTCTATGCCGGCGTATGTAGTCCAGCATGGCTTCGATTTCACCCGAGGTGCGTACCCAGCCGCCATTTCTCCATTCTCTCTTTCGGGTACAGTGCCGGCAAAACATGGGGCAGATGTTCGTAAGCACCATGAGCACCCGATCAGGGTAGCGGTGAACCAGTCCCGGCACAACGGAGTGTCTTTTCTCATCCAGCGGATCTTCCACGCCCATCGAACCCATGGTCATTTCCAGAATGGAAGGTATCGCCTGTTTTCTTATCGGGTCATCAGGGTCATATGGGTTGATTAGCGATAGGTAGTAAGGTGTGACTGAGAAGGGATAGCGCACGGTTACTAACCTGAGCTGCGCCTGCTCTGCAATTGATATGGGGATGAATTGAGCTAGTTGTTCGACACTGGTAATTCTGTTCCGGAAATGCCACTTCCAGTCATTCCAGATGGCATCTGGAATGTGACTAAAAAACCTATATCTGTTGGTGACCGTTTTACCTGGAGGCTCTTCTTCAGGATCGCGATGAATAGCAGATTTACCAGGAGGTTCCCCCTCTACTTCGTTTCCACTGTTGATTTCGGCAGGACGTGTCTCTGATTTAGACGTAAATTGACTTTTGGTAGCTACTGATGTTTTCACCTTATTTCTTTCTCCTAGATTCGATATTTGACAAATACTTGATATTACCCAAATTGTTCTAGTATAATATTTCCAGACAATAATTACTAGAATGAAAACACTATATTTATCATTTTAGTAATTATAGAATAAACGCGGAGTTTGTCAAGTGTTTTTCACAGCATTGTAGGACTATTTTAGGAGGTTTTTGAGATGACTGATTGGACTTTATTTACAAGCCACGGTTTGATATTAGTTTCGATTGCAAAAAATCCAGATAGAACAGCCAGGGAAATTGGTGATGATGTTGGCTTAACTGAGCGGACAACACACAAGATAATCATTGACCTTGAGGAAGCGGGATACATCACGAGAATTAAGGTTGGCAGGCAGAACAAGTATAGAATCCATCACAATGTGCCAATCCAGGATGAAATAATTGATGCTTCCTTAGGAGAACTACTGACAACACTTGGCTGGAAACGCAAGATAAGAAAGTCAAAAACTGGGACAACAAAGAAGGTTGATTAGATACACACCGATGAAAAGATCTTATGAGACAACCATGGCATACATCTGTTATATTAAGACCAAATAGACAACCTATATCTGTAAATATTTGCCTTACTATTTCCTTAGACCACACTCGCTTTGATTGGTCAATAGCTGTTTCTTTTTGTATGTTCTTAATCTTGATTAGCTTTTGTTTTATATCACCTATTACAGTTTCATCTGCCTTGTCCTGCACCTTTGCTTTCAACAACCCATATACCATAAGCCCAATCCCAATAGTAGACATAGCTATGTAAAGAGGATTCATATTACTGATACCTCCTTGCAACATAAATAGCGCAATTGCAAACAATATGCCCCCAAGTCCAAACAACACTTCAGGTGACATGATTCCATTCTACCATCTAAAATAGCAAAACAACCACGAGTTAACTTACCCCCTTCGGTAACATTAATTATGAGTCAATTCGTATAATTGACAATAGTTTGATATAAGAGTAAAAATTGTAATAGAATAGAGAGGAAAGAGTAAAGTGCGCAAGTGTTTATTGGAATAAGAAGAGGGAGCAACACAGTAAGTAGTAAATTAAGCATTTGCTGCCCAATTTACCAACCTTCAGGTGTCATATTAAGGAGATTGGTTCGTTGCCGTAAGGGAGTTTATAATGAAAACTGAACAGGATAAGACGCTAGAAGGCCTCAAAGTCGCTATCCAGATGGAAATTGATGGCAAGAAATACTACCAGCAGGCCAGCCAGAAAAGTAGCGATGAGTTAGGCAAGAAACTGCTGGCGTCGTTAGCTGATGAAGAGGATGTCCACCGTCAGAAATTCGAGGAGATATACAATGCCATACGAAATAATAAGGACTGGCCGGTAACTGATTTCCAGCCTGACGGGGGCAAAAGACTAAGAACCCTGTTTGCCATGGCAGTTGAGAAGGTAGATACCAGGGTAAAGGCCAGTGAGACTGAGCTCGATGCCATACAAACAGCCATGGATATGGAAAGCAAGACTTATGATTTCTATCAAAAACTAGGTAAAGATGCCACCTACGATGCTGAAAGAAACTTTTACCAGTTGTTGGCTGTCGAAGAAAGAGAACATCGTCTGATTCTGCTTGATTACTACGAGTATTTCAATGACCCAGCAAGTTGGTTTGGCACTAGCGAGCATGCTTCCCTGGATGGAGGTTAGATAAGAACTGGAGTTTCAGGAGCTAAGAGACATAATGGGGATTAAGCAATCATCTGTAGCTCTAAATTGTGAATAATCTATTGGAGGTAGAAAATGAATCTTAAGGCTCTATATAAATTAGGTTACGGCCTGTATATTGTATGCTCAGGAAAGGATAGCAAGGTCAATGGGCAAATCGCTAACACTGTGTTCCAGGTAACTTCGGAGCCGCCGACTATTGCTGTAAGCATTAACAAAACCAACCTGACACATGAGCTTATCAAGGAGAGCAAGGTGTTGACAGTCTCGGTCATCTCTCAGGATACACCCCTCTCTTTTATTGGTCACTTTGGCTTTAAGTCCGGCAGGGAAATAGATAAGCTTAAGGGTATTAATTATAAAACAGGTGACACTAAGGCCCCAGTGATCACCGACAATACCCTTGCCTATCTGGAAGCCAGGGTGATTCAAGAGGTAGACGTGGGAACTCACACTATCTTCATAGGAGAGCTTGCGGGAGCAGATGTCCTCAAAGAAGGCGAACCAATGACCTATGCCTATTATCACCTGGTCAAGCGAGGTACTACTCCCAAAACGGCTCCCAGCTATATTGAGGAGAAAAAGGAGGCATCTTAAATGACAAAATACAAGTGTACCGTTTGCGGCTATATCTATGACCCGGAACTGGGAGACCCCGATGGCGGCATAAAACCGGGCACCCCTTTTGAACAGATACCAGACGACTGGGTGTGCCCTGTCTGCGGAGCCGCCAAGAGTGATTTTGAAATAATGAAGTAAGATGAAACCAGGGGAGGTATAAAATATGACAATACAAAGACAAGTATACAGGTGCAATATTTGCGGCAATATTGTCGAAGTACTGCACGCAGGGAAGGGAGAATTGGTCTGTTGCGGGCAGCCAATGGAGTTGCTCCAGGAGAAAACAGCCGATGCTGGCCTGGAAAAGCATGTGCCCATTGTAGAAACAAGCGCTAAAGGGATAAAAGTTAAGATTGGTGATGTTCCTCACCCGATGGAGGAGAAACACCACATACAGTGGGTGGAGGTAATTACCGACAGTGGGGATTACCGCCAGTTCCTCAAACCAGGGAGCAAGCCAGAGGCAGAATTTCAAATCAGAGCACAAAATATAGTCGCCAGGGAATATTGCAATATTCACGGTTTGTGGAAATCTAGCTAAAGATTTGTGATAGTAAACCCATGTCCAAAGAAACAAAATAGAGGAGGTATAGAAATGGATGAGCTTAAGGAACAAGTAATCAGTCTTCCCCGACTCGGCGACCCTGCACCAACCTTTGAAGCGGTAACCACCCACGGGGTGCTCAAGCTGGAAGACTTTAAAGGTAGCTGGCTAGTTCTCTTCTCTCACCCGGCAGATTTTACCCCGGTATGCACCACCGAGTTCATCGCCTTTGCTGAAATATATCCCGAATTACAAAAACGTGGCGTGGAGCTTCTTGGATTGAGCGTTGACAGTGTCTCCTCACATATTGCCTGGGCGCGCAACGTAGAGGAGAAAACTGGGGTAAAGATACCATTCCCCATAATCGCCGACCTCAACAAGGATGTTTCTCTCGCCTATGGCATGATTCACCCGGGGCAGAGCAAGACCGAAACTGTGAGGTGTGTATTCATAATTGACCCCAAGCAGGTTATCCGTGTGATACTTTATTACCCGCTGACAACAGGCAGGAACATGAGTGAAATATTGCGGATACTAGACGCTCTGCAGACGACAGACGCCAATGCTGTAGCTACCCCAGCCAACTGGAAGCCGGGGGACATGGTAGTGGTGCCACCACCTAACACACAGGAGATGGCAGGAGAAAGGCTCAAGCAGGGTTACGAGTGCGTGGATTGGTATCTTTGCAAGAAGAAACTACAGGTAAAATAGGAGGGTAATATGTCTTGCATTAGCCCTGATGGTAAACCTACCGAGTCAGGCACTAAGATGCTCCGTGCCCTTGAGTCAGGACTGGAGTCTCCTGAAGAGATCGCTAAAGACGCAGGGCTTCCCCTGTTCAGGGTCAGGAGCGGACTCCGTCAACTGACTCAGGCTGGATTAGCCAGTCAGAACAATAATAAATATGAGCTCACCGAGAAGGGAGCTGGGCTAATAAAATAGTGCTTGCTATCGGCCTTGGCATAAACACACGATACCCTGCGCGCTGGAATGGCCAATAATCCCCTGGGCAAGGTAGCATTCAGATATATAGGTTATTTAAATCTGCAGTACCTTGCTGAGGAATAACTTTGTGCGCTCGTTGGTCGATGAGACAAACATATCTTCGGGCGTAGATTCTTCTATAATCTGCCCTTCGTCTATGAAAATAACCCGGTTGGCGGCGGCACGAGCGAATCCCATCTCATGCGATACCACAACCATAGTCATGCCCTCACTGGCCAGCGTCAACATGACGTTCAATACTTCGACGATCATCTCCGGATCAAGCGCACTGGTCGGTTCATCGAACAGCATTACTTTGGGATTCATTGCCAGTGCCCGCGCGATAGCCACGCGCTGTTGCTGGCCCCCGGAAAGTTCCAACGGGTAAGCATCAGCCTTTTCTGGTATTCCTACTTTGCTTAAAAGGGCAAGAGCAATTTTTTGTGATTCTTCTATGCTACGTTTGCGCACGGTTCTTTGCGCCAGCGTTAGATTTTCCATCGCCGTAAGGTGGCCGAACAGGTTAAATGACTGGAATACCATTCCGACTTCCCTGCGGACGGCATTGATGTTCTGGGCGCTGTCCAGGGAAATACCATCCACAGTTATTCTACCCGAGTTATAATCCTCCAGGCGGTTGATGCAGCGCAACAGAGTTGACTTTCCCGACCCGGAGGGGCCTATTATGACAATCACTTCACCCTTGTTTACATTAAGGCTTATGCCTTGCAGTGCGCGGATTTTACCGAAGTGCTTGTGAACGTTTTCTATCCTGATAATTGGCTCTTCCATGATATTCACTTCTCTGTGTAATACTTTTTCTCTATCCAGGATACCAGCCGACCTGAGAACAGGGTCATCACCAGATACAGTAAGGCGACCATAGTCCAGACCTCGATGGGGTTGAAGTGTGTGGACATGAATTCACGTCCGCGGCGGGTTAAATCGGCTACTGCCACCACGCTGACGAGGGACGAGTCTTTTAGCAGGGCAATGAACTCATTGCCCACCGGCGGCAGAACTACGCGGATAGCCTGCGGTAGAATTACATGACGCATAGATTGAGCATAGGTCATCCCCAGGCTACGGGCAGCTTCCATCTGACCTTTGGGAATACTGCGGATACCAGCCCGGTAAATCTCGGTCATGTAGGCTCCGTAGCAAAATACCAGCCCTACAATTGCAGTGGATATGGCGTTTGCATGGTAGCTTGCCAGGGCGGGAATGCTGAGTCGCTCTCCAACATATTGTATAACTATGGGAAATGCAAAATACCACCATATTAGCTGCACCAGAAGAGGGATACCGCGAATCAACTCGACATAGAGAGTAGAAACACCATAAATAATGGGGTTTTTTGACAGTCGGCCCAAGGCTCCAATCATACCCACTATCAGGATAAAGATAAACGCCACAACCGTAATGAGTATGGTTACGCCGACGCCATCACGGACAAAGAGCAGTATATTCTTAAAAGGGTCGGGGCTTACAGTAACCAGCAGCACAATCGACCCGACCACCAGGACCACCAACCACCACCAGGGGTCAATATGCCTACCCCCTGTAAAGCTCGTAATATTAATAAGCCTGCTCGCACGGGGGCCGGATTTCGATTGTTTATCCACTGAAAATCTCGAGGCAGTTTTCTGGAGTCTGCCTGCCATAATCATATGGCAAGCAGATTCCAGCTATTTACTGATTGGAAAGCCACTTCTCAGTAAGTTCTTCTATTAGCCCCTCTTCTTTAACAGCTTTCAAACCGGCATTGATCTTAGCCTGCAGCTCTACATTATCCTTGCAGATGGCTATGCCGTAGCTCTCATCGGTAAATACATCTCCGACGACCTTGAGCTTGTCAGAATTCTTGCCAACATATCCCAGAGCCAGTGGGTTATCGGCAACAACGGCATCAATCTGTCCGTTCATCAGGTCCTGGTATGCTAAACCAATGTCATCGTAAGTCTTCAGAGTCACATCACCCATATGTTCAATCTCAATAGAGCCGGTGGTCCCTAATTGAGCTCCGGCAATCTTGCCGCCAAGTGTATCCGGGCCGGTGATGTCCGTATTGTCAATACTTACCGTAACTATCTGCCCGCCATTAAAATATGGATCCGAGAACAGCATTTCTTGCTGGCGTGCCTCCGTAATGGTAATAGAAGAAATTGCGGCGTCATACTGACACTGTGCCATTCCAGCCAGGAGTGGGTCGAATCCCACATTGATAAATTCAATCTCTATGCCTGCCTTCTCGGCGACGGCATTGAGCAGGTCAATGTCGAATCCCTCGATTTCCTTAGTCTGTTCATTGACATATTCAAAGGGTGGCCACGTAGCATCTGTTGCGACACGAACCTTCTCCGCCTTCGGGGCACAGCCGGGTAGCAGCATCAACAGGGTCATGCCAATCAAGACACATGAAAAAAATCGTTTCATAAAATCCTCCTTATTTTTACTGGCGAAAGCGTACCATAACTGGCTATTCATAGTCTATAATAAGTCTCTAACTTCACCAGCATAACCAATCTCCTGTAACCATTATAAACTATCCAGGCGCTCTTTACACTGGCCATCAGGTTGTAGTGACGGTAGCAGCTGGGTTTATCCCCGCCTGTGAGCGGTGTGGTGCCTGGCAATAGAACTACCGTGGGAGGGTGTAAAACCCTCCCCTACACAGGCATGGTCGATTTCTGTAGTGGCGGGGTTTGACGAACAGGTCGCATAAATATACAATGCAAGTGGAGTCGGGAAATACAGGATTAATAACCTTAGGGAGGTAATATAATGAAAAGAATACTTATTCTGGCACTGGCAATTCCGTTTCTGATTGCCGGCTGTTCCCTGCTACCATCGTCACTACAAGATATAAAGCCATCTGCAAATGAGGGACCCGTCGCATATATCGATGCCATAACACCAACGACGGTTACTGCCGGTGAGGACGTTACCCTGGTGGGGCATGGCACAGATGCCGACGGAACTGTTGTCGCCTACCGCTGGCGCTCCGACATTGATGGACCGCTAGGTGTTAATGCCTCTATCACCACCGGTGAACTCTCAGTCGGCGAACACGATATCTATTTCAAGGTCCAGGATAACACTGGAGACTGGTCCAGGGAAGCAGTAAGCACTGTGACTATTACCCCTGTGGAAGTCCCCGTCCCACTGGATATTGTTTCCTTTACCTCCAATTACGATACAATTCAGCTCGGGGATACAGTAACGCTCAGTTGGGAGGTTGCCGGCGCCGATGAGGTTAGCATTGAACCGGATATTGGCTCTGTTAGCCAGGTCGGCACTATCACTATATCGCCGGAAGAGACAACCGAATACGTACTTACAGCGACCAAAGGCAGTAACATTAAGCATAATAGCACCGAGATTACCGTTTTAGAACCGGACAGCTATTCGGAAACCCTGGCTGTAGTAGAATCAAACACCAGCAGTATCTTCGGTGATACTCCGCCGGCACTATGGCCGCCCGGCATGGGCATATCAGTAGGTGATTTTTCCACAGACATCCCTGTTCAAGGCTTTGTAACCTTTGATATTTCTGACATCCCCTCCGATGCCATCATCACCAGCGTTGAAGTGGACTTTTCAAGTTATGCCACCGGCGGTACTCCATTTGCCGATCTGGGCTGTCTCCGCGTGTACCTACAAAACTACGGCACCCTGAAAGCGGGAGATTTCTACACAGGTTCTGCAATAGGGGCAATATTGAAGTATTGTTCGGAAGCCGCAATTATGCCTCATGAGAGTGAGAGCTTCAGGGACGCTCTTCAGGATAGTGTGGGACATAGCCGTTTCCAGGTACGGTTCCAGTTCAATGAAGAAGATACAGACAACAATGGTGACCAGGATTATATCCACTGGGACAACAACGAGCTGATATTGCATATTGAGTACGAATCCTACCAATAATACAACACCTGTAATATTGAAAGGGTGGGTAGTAGTTATGTCAAGCTGCCCACCCTTTTTCTTGCCGCCTGGCAATAGAGCCATCACGGGAGGGTGTAAAACCCTCCCCTACAATGCAAATGCACAATCAGGCAAAGTAGTGGCGGGGTTTACCCCCGCCATGGGGTAGTGTGGTGTTTGGCGATAGGGCTATCAAGGAGGGCACAAACTATTGACATCTGCAACCTGTTGGGGGTAAAGTTGTTACTATAGTACTACAGCACATCCAGGGAACTCCGTTCCCTGGGGGTTCTTTACGGAGGAAAGTTATGCTTAGAGCGAGAAAATCGTTTTCAATTATGGTAGTTCTGGCGCTGGTGCTCTCGCTGGGAGCGCTGGTGGTGCCCGTGGGGGGTGTGGCAGCGAACCCGTCACATATAGACGTGTATAGCGGCGAGTCGATCCAGGATGCCATAGACGACGCCGACCCCGGTGACATCATCACGGTGCATCCGGGAACCTACGGCGAAGACCTGGCCATCGACAAGTCACTCACCCTGCAATCCTCGGGAGGGGCGGATGAGACCACCATAGAGGGCAATGTGGATATCGACCTCGAAGACGAAGAAGAAGCCCTCTTCGGTGGAGCCGGCGCCGGCTTTAAAGTGACCAACAGCTCGGGCGATGGCATAGACGCCAGGGTCTATTACTGGAGCTCGCTTACCATAGAGGACAACATCATCACCGGCAACGAGTACGGCATAGACGTTGAGGATGACGTGGAATACTTCAGCACTCTCAAGGTGCTGGACAACGAGATAACGGACAACGGCTCCGACGGCATCTACCTGAATTATATCGAGTATCACAGCGATTGCCTCATCGAGGGCAACACCATCTCGGGCAACGATTGGGGCATCTATATCTACCACTACGTGGACTACGGCAGCAAGCTATCCATACTGGACAACGTGATAACCGACAACGACTCCGACGGCGTCTATATCGAGTACATAGATGATGGCAGCGATTGCCTCATCGAGGGCAACACCATCTCGGGTAACGATGACGGCATAGATGCCTGCTACGTGGACTACGGCAGCACACTTTCCGTACTGGCCAACAATATAACCGGCAACGACTCCGAAGGCATCTGGATCAACTACATAGATGATGGCAGCGATTGCCTCATCGAAGGCAACACCATCTCGGGCAACGATGACGGCATTTATCTTAGTGAATACGTGGAATACGGCAGCACACTTTCCGTATTGGCCAACAATATAACCGGCAACGACTCCGACGGCGTCTATATCGAGTACATAGATTATGGCAGCGATTGCCTCATCGAGGGCAACACCATCTCCGGCAACGATGACGGCATCTATATCAATGATTACGTGAGCTACGGCAGTACACTTTCCGTACTGGCCAACAATATAACCGGCAACGACTCCGACGGCTTCTATATCGACTACATAGATTATGGCAGCGCTTGCCTCATCGAAGGCAACACCATCTCGGGCAACGATTACGGCATAGATATCAATAGTTACGTGGACTACGGCAGCAAGCTATCCATCTTGGACAACACCATAACCGATAATGACTACGACGGCTTCTTTATCGAGTACATAGATGATGGCAGCGATTGCCTCATTGAGGGCAACACCATCTCGGGCAACGAGGACGGTATCTATATCAGTGATTACGTGAGCTACGGCAGTACACTTTCCGTACTGGCCAACAATATAACCAACAACGACTTCGACGGCGTCTATATCTCTGAAATCAGGTATGGCAGCGAGGTTAACATTGGAGGTTCGGGCAACACTATCTCGAACAATGGCGGCAATGGAATTTATCTGGCATCAACAACTAACAGCACGGTGAACATACTGGAAAACGTGATTGATGACAATGCGGATGATGGCATTTATGTTTACGTGACGCATTCCATGGTGAACATCGAGGGGAATGACATCACCGACAACAACGACGATGGTATAGATATGGACGGGTCAGGGCTCGAATTCGTCTCCGCTCACTGGAACAACATAGAGGACAACACCGATTACGGCATTTATAATAACTCCGGCGAGATGATAGACGCCGAGTACAACTGGTGGGACGATGCCTCGGGGCCCTACGATCCCAATGGCAGCGATGGAGTTCCTCCCTGCAACGATGACCCGGCAGAAGATAAGAACGTTGATGGCTTGGGCGACTCTGTAAGCGGCGACGTGGATTACTGCCCCTGGCTTAACTCGGGCTCCAGCGGCATACCCGCGGCAGGGCTGCCCCAGCCCACGCCTGCGGAAATAGACGTGTATAGCGGCGATTCGATCCAGGCCGCCATAACCACCGCCGACTCCGGCGACATCATCACGGTGCATCCGGGAACCTACACTGAAAACCTGACCATCGACAAGTCGCTTACCCTGCAGTCCTCGGGAGGGGCGGATGAAACCACCATAGAGGGCAATGTGGATATCGACCTCGAAGATGAGAAGGAGGTTCTCTTCGGCGGAGCCGGTGCCGGCTTTACCGTGACCAACAGCTCAGGCGATGGCATAACTGCCATGGTCCATTACTGGAGCACTCTTACCATAGAGGACAACATCATCACCGGCAACGATTGCGGCATAGATATCGATGGTTACGTGGACTACTTCAGTACGCTCAACGTGCTGAACAACGAGATAACCGATAACGACTTCGACGGCATCTATATTGATTGTATCTATTATCACAGCGATTGCCTCATCGAGGGCAACACCATCTCGGTCAACGATTACGGCATTTATCTTAGTCAATACGTGTACTACGGCAGCAGCCTGTCCATCGTGGACAACGTGATAACCGATAACGACTCCGACGGCATCTGGATCTACCCCATAGATTATGGCAGCGATTGCCTCATCGCAGGCAACACCATCTCAGGCAATAATTATGGCATAGATATCGATGGTTACGTGGACTACGGCAGCACACTATCCATACTGGACAACACCATAACCGGTAACGTCAACGACGGCATCTGGATCTACTACATAGATTATGGCAGCGATTGCCTCATCGAGGGCAACGCCATCTCAGACAATAATTATGGCATCTGGGTTGATGAAGTAGTGGACTACGGCAGCACGCTTTCCATACTGGACAACCTTATCACCGATAATGACTCCGACGGCATCTACATCTACCAGATAGACGATGGCAGCGATTGCCTTATCGAGGGCAACACCATCTCGGGCAACGATTACGGCATAGATATCGATGAATACGTGGACTACGGCAGCACGCTATACATACTGGACAACACCATAACCGATAACGACTCCGATGGCATCTACATCTACCAGATAGACGATGGCAGCGATTGCCTTATCGAGGGCAACACCATCTCGGGCAACGATTACGGCATAGATATCGATGAATACGTGGACTACGGCAGCACGCTATACATACTGGACAACACCATAACCGATAACGACTCCGATGGCATCTACATAGGAAATGACATCGATGATGGCAGCGATTGCCTTATCGAGGGCAACACCATCTCGGGCAACGATTACGGCATCTATTTCTACTACTACGTGGACTACGGCAGTACACTTTCCATACTGGACAACGTGATAACCGATAACGACTCCGCCGGCATTTATTTCAATGATTATATAGGATACGGAGCGGAAGTGCTCATCGAGGTCAACGCCATTTCGGCAAATGGCGGCAGTGGAATTTACCTGTTTGACATAAGCGACAGCACGGTGAATATACTGGAAAACGTCATCTGTCGCAATGCGGATGAAGGTATCTATCTCTACGTATCGCACTCCATGGTTACTGTCGAGGACAATGATATCCTGGCCAACTATGATGGCATCTACGCGAATGGCTCGGATCTGTATCTCACCGGCATTCACCAAAACGACATCGAGCAGAACTCTGACTACGGCATCTACAACGACAGCGGCGAGACGCTGGACGCAGAAAGCAACTGGTGGAACGATGCCAGCGGACCTTCCGGGGCTGGCCCAGGCGAGGGCGATGCCGTTTCAGCGAATGTTCTCTACGACCCCTGGCTTACATCAGCCATTACCGTGATGCATGCAGCCTTCTCGGCTTCGCCGGACAGCGGCACCGCTCCCATGAAGGTCCAGTTCAGCAACCAGTCGCAGGGACCCACTCGCGACTGGCTATGGAGCTTCGGCGACGGCGTCACTTCCACAGAGCAAAGCCCCTCACATACCTATGATTCTCACGGCACCTATACGGTGACCCTGGAAGTGAGCGATGCCTGCGTCTCGGATACTGCCTCCGCTACGATCACGGTGTCGAAGCCTCAACTTCAATCTGAGCCCAATCCAGCGAGCTTTTACACCTGCTACCTTTATATAACACCACAACAGGTATTGCCTAACCAGCAGGTGGAGATATCGGTCAATGCCTGCAATAAGGGTGAGGAGAGAGGGAGCTACACCGCCTCGCTCTATATCAACGGCATCCTGGAGGACAGCCAGACAGTGGGCGTTTCCGGAGACTCGTGCCAGGGCGCCGTCTTCCGCGTGAGCAAGTCGCAGCCGGGCACTTACCAGGTGATAGTGGATGGACAGGAAGGATACTTCACCGTAGTGGCAACATCCCAGCAGACGAGCAGCTCTTTCGGCGGTGGACTGGGGACGGGCGGCATTGTCGTCGTGGCGCTGGTCATCGTGGCGCTGGTGCTGGCAATAGTGCTGGTCTTTGCCCGCATGCGCCGAGAGTAATCCTTAAAATCAGATAAATCAAAGGGGAGCAGCTTAAAAGCTGTTCCCCTTTTTTCTTGCCGCCTGGCAACGCCCTTTACACCTGCTATCAGCCAGCAGTTGGCAGTTCGCAGTTTAACTATCAACTGACTAACCGGTTATTAGAGGGCATGAAACCCTCCCCTACAATGCAAATGCACAACCAGGCAAAGTAGAGGCGGGGGTAAACCCCGCCTCTTTAATCATCCAGTCCAAAGGGTGTAAAATGCAAGGCGCAGGGCAGTTCAGACAAATACATATGCCCGGCATATATTAAACATGTTTATTCGCCATGAAGGGAGCATCTCATGAGTTTAAGTTGCGGACTGCTAGGCCTTAGCGCCTGTGGGAAGACCACTATTTATAATGCCGTGACCGCTGCGGGGGCGGCAAGCTACGATGGCTCCGAGATGCATAGAGTCATCGTCAATGTACCTGACCCGCGTATCCAGGTGCTGGCAAAGTTATATAATCCCGCCAGGACTATTCCTGCCACCATGCAAGTAGTGGACATCCAGGGCATAGCGGCTGACTCTGCTGCCAAGCCAGGGCGCGGCGCAAGATCGCTCAACCATATTAAAGACGTTGACGCACTGCTGCACGTAGTGCGATGTTTCCTGTCTGTGGGCGATTCTTCCCAGCATAGCAGCATCAACCCGAGGCGCGATGTAGAGACAGTGGACCTTGAGCTGATGATAGCTGATAGTCAGACAGTGCAAAACAAGATTGACCGCCTGTCCAAAAAAGTGCGGGCAGGAGATGATGACGCCATCCACCAGATGGCTGACTGCGAGAAAATAAAAGACGGGCTGGACCAGGGAACGCCCGCTCGCCAGCAGGGATTGAATGACAGGGAAATAGCCAGCGTCCGCGAATGCAACCTGGTATCACTCAAGCCCGTGCTATACATTGCCAATATAGAGTCCATGGAGGATACCGAAAGCAGCCATGTCAGGACGCTCCATGCCATAGCCGAGGCTGATAACAGCGAGGTCATTACCGTCTGTGGCCGAGATGAGGCCGACATCAGCCAGCTTGACCCCGCAGACCGCCAGGAATTTCTAACCGAGCTTGGCCTGCAGGAATCATCCATGGAGCGATTGCTCCGAGCCGCTTACAGGAAGCTCGGACTGGTGAATTTCTTCACCGTTGGCAAGGACGAAGTCCGTGCCTGGACATGCCACAAAAATGACAAAGCCCCTGTCGCTGCAGGCAAGATTCATACGGATATGGAGAGAGGGTTCATCAGGATGGAAGTGATGCGCTACAATGACCTGATTGATCTTGGCAGCGAGGCTGCCGTAGTCAAGGCTGGCAAGCAACGCCTCGAAGGCAAAGCCTACGAAGTCCAGGAGGGCGATATAGTGGTGGTGCTCTTCAATACAAATTAACCACTGCCGCTAGGGTTATACGCAGGGCTTTCGCACTTATATATTACCTGTATCTATTAAGCAAAGCCTCCAAGCTCTTTCAATTTGTGTGTGATTGTAGTTTACGGAACTGAAGTTCATAATGTTAGCCATCGAGGGATATGGACATATTTGAGACAGGACTAATATGGAGCTAACACGCCCGTTGCTCAAATTGCTGGCGGAGCTTGGAATAGGTTCCCGTCGAAAGCTATCCAGCGCCATTCGCCAGGGCAGGGTACAGGTGAATGGAGTTGTCATAGAGGATTTCTCATATCCTGTGGATAGAGACTCCGATACAGTCAGCATGGACGAGAAGCAGCTCGAATTGCAAGCTGAGCCAAAAGTGTACCTGATGCTCAATAAACCTGCTGGCATTCTATCGACAACAAGGGATACCAGAGGCCGTAAGACGGTCATAAGTATTTTGCCCGAGAAATACCAGAGCCTGAGGATATACCCGGTTGGAAGATTGGACAAAAACAGCACCGGCCTATTGCTGCTATCTAACGATGGGCAACTTACCTACCAGCTTACGCATCCCAGGTTCGAGCACGAGAAGGAGTATTTGCTCCTGGCAGGGAAGCGGTTACAGCCCCGGGAATTGAGGAAATTCGAGACCGGGATTCAACTCGATGACGGGATTACCTGCCCCGCTAAGATAAGGGAGCTTAGCCCTCCCAGCCCTTTTAACTACAGCATAACTATTCATGAAGGTAGAAAAAGGCAGCTGCGCCGCATGTTCGATGCCCTTGGTTATCATGTACTCGCCTTAAAACGAGTCCGTATAGGGAAGCTTGAGCTGGGCGAACTAAAAGAAGGGCGAACACGTGAGCTTAGCCCCGCTGAGATTAAGATGCTGTTAGAGGATATCCGCTAGCGATATTGCATGACAGGGATTTTGTTCACAAGAGGTTGCTGATTAATGGCGACCCCGAGGGGATTCGAACCCCTGATCTCCACCGTGACAGGGTGGCATGTTAAACCGCTACACCACGGGGCCATTGTTAACAACTTTCCGCAAAGGCAAGTCTAGCAAGCAAAACTTTACCCTGTCAAATTGATTATAACTATCTCAAGATAATATAAGGTGAGCCTCCACTACTGGAGGCTCACCTGTGAATATCGCTACTCACTTACTAACCCCTACTCCCCCATTCAACTTTGGACTGAACGTCCTTCGCTTCTAATTATTCAAATTATTCAAAGCGCAATAAAAGCACCGAGGAGCTCGGGGCTTCCCTCTGCTCCCTGCCAGTGCATCTTACTTACTACTGCTCACCTCTTCCCCCGCTTACAGCACTGACGGGGAGCCCATATAAGGAAAATTCCAGATACACAATACTTCTCGCCTCATCGTGCTTCCCTCCTTTGGTTAAGCAAATTTTGCTCTCCGCTCAACATAACTATACTAATCCAGCAGTAAAAATATGTCAAACCGCTCGTGGGAGGGTATAAAACCCTCCCCTACAGGTTGGGCGGAATTTAAGATTATGTTGACTCTCATAGCAATGGCGGGTTAATATAGAAATATTGAACACAAAAAAAGCATCTAAACTACCCCTTTTCCCCTTAACGACGAAGATAAATGATCTGGACCACATTTGCATCGGCGGCTGTGATGTTATCGAACTGGCCAGGGAATTCGGCACGCCGCTGTATCTCTTCGATGAATTCACTCTTCGCCACAGGTGTCGCGAGTTCAAAAGCGAATTCAGCAGATATTATCATGACACGATGGTCATTTACGCCGCAAAGGCGTTTCTCAATCGAGCTTTCGCCACTATACTGAAAGAAGAGGGTTTGGGGCTCGATGTTGTCTCAGGAGGAGAGCTCAGCATTGCCCGTTATACAGGTTTCCCCAAATCCCAGGTCTATTTTCACGGCAACAACAAGACACAGGAGGAGCTGGAGCTGGGCCTGGACTGGGGAATCGGCCGATTCGTGGTGGATAACTTCTACGAGCTTGAGCTGCTCAACAGCCTGGCCAAAGAGAGGAAAATCAAGCAGGACATCCTGCTTCGCCTCACGCCGGGAGTTGACCCTCACACTCACGAATATACTACCACGGGGACGCTGGACAGCAAATTCGGCTTTCCATTATCTACAGGGCAAGCAAAAGAGGCGGTAAAACAGGCCATGATAGCTTCCAACCTTAAACTCGTGGGCTTGCACTTCCACCTCGGCTCTCCCATATTCCAGGCAACGCCATACGAGCTGGCTATAGAAATCATCCTTAATTTCGCTTCCGATATGAGAGGAAAATTTGGCTTACAGCTCAGCGAGCTCAGCATCGGCGGCGGCTTTGCTGTCCAGTACACGCTGGATTCCAGGGCACCAGGAGCGACCGATTATGCTAAAGCTATAAGCAACAATCTAAACAGCATTATTCCACAAACAGGGCTATATTTTCCACGCCTCATTATCGAGCCCGGCAGGGCAATCGTGGGGCAAGCTGGAATAGCATTATATAAAGTCGGAGCGATAAAGGAGATACCCGGTGTAAGAAAGTATGTCTGCGTTGACGGCGGGATGAGCGATAACATACGGCCAGCGCTATACCGTGCCAGGTATGAAGCCATGGTAGCCAACAAGGCTTTATCAGCAGAACGTGATGTGGTTACTATCGCAGGCAAGCTATGTGAATCAGGAGACATCCTGGCAAGAGATGCCACCATAGCTTCGGTTTCTCCTGGTGATATCATAGCCATACCAGTCTGCGGCGCTTATTGCATACCCATGGCGAGTAATTACAATGCCATGCTCAAGCCAGCCATCGTCATGGTAAATGATGGCAAAGCGCATCTCATTCGACGCAGAGAAACTTATCAGGACCTGGTAACTCTGGACACAGATTAAATATGTGGCAAGTAATAGGGCAAGACAAAATTCTAACTCTGCTGGATAACAACCTGAAGCAGAATACTATGGCTCACGCCTATCTCCTGCTGGGAGCGCCCCACACGGGCAAGATGACCCTGGCCACCAACATAGCTCAAGCTTTGAATTGTGATGATATAAAACCGCCCTGTGGCCAGTGCCAGTCCTGTCGCCTCATCGCTGCTGGCAAGCACGCCGACGTTATCCTCACATCTCTGGATTCGAAGCTGGCATCCAGAACAGAAATCGGCATTGACACAATAAAGGAGTTACAGAGAGCAGCTAACCTGCCTCCTTACGAAGGTAAATGTAAAGTACTTATCATCTACGAAGCTGAATACCTGTCCGCGGAGGCATCCAACCGCCTGCTCAAGATACTGGAAGAGCCACCGCAAAATGTAGTCTGGCTTTTGCTCTCCGCTGAGGAGCCACGGCTGCTACCCACAATCATCTCTCGCTGTCAGCGATTAATATTGAAGACTGTACCGCCAGAGCAAATACAAAAGCTGCTTAGCGATTCCCATGGTGTTGAACCACCTCAAGCAAAGCTTTTGTCCCGCCTGTGCCAGGGCTGTCCAGGCTGGGCATTATCCGCCGCGGCGGACGATAATTTGTTACAACAGCGGCAGAAGAGGATCGACAAGATAAAATCTTTAATAGAAGGTAGCCTGGACCAGCGTTTTACTTATGCACAGCAGCTGGCCATCATGTTCAGTAAAGACCGAAGAGCCGCCATGGAAGTAACGGGCACATGGCTCACGTGGTGGCGTGACTTAATGCTTATCAAGGGAGGCTATGAGAAAACCATAACCAATGTAGATTATGAAGCAATTCTCAAAAAACAGGCAAAGGAGCTAAGTTTAAGCCAGGTCAAAGAGTTCCTTGTAAATTTGTTCCAGACGCAGAAAGCAATTTCCATGAATGTTAATGCCCGACTGGCATTGGAGTCGCTGATGCTTAATTTGCCCACAAAGAGTAACATTACAGGCGGAGTGACTGAAGAAAGGAGCGAATTTTGACACAGGAGATAATACCAACGGCTAATATAATTAAAGCTCGTTTTGAATCCAGGGGCGACTTGTTCTACTGCGACGCTGGCGACATATCAGTACAACCTGGCAACTATCTCATAGTGGAGACCGATAAAGGCCCAGATGTAGCTAAAGTCATCATTACCCAAATTCAGTCCCAGGAAAATGACAAACCATTGCTGAAAGTAATACGCATGGCTAATCCGGAGGATTTAGAACAGGCCAGGCAAGAAAGAGAGAAAGAAGCACTGGCTAAATGCAAAGAACAGGCGCTCGAATACCACATGGACTTGAAGGTCATATTAGCTCGCTATAACCAGGATTTCAGCCACCTGACCATATATTTCAGAGCCAAGAAGAGAATTGACTTCCGAAATCTGGTGCGAAATCTAAGCCGCATCATTAAAACTCGCATAGAGTTAAAACAGGTAGGACCAAGAGACGAAGCCAAACTAATAAGTGGCGTAGGAATGTGCGGTTACCCCTTATGTTGCCAGGAATGGCTTACCGAACCCGTCGCCATTTCTATTAAAATGGCCAAACAACAAGACCTGACTCCAAATCCCAGCAAGATATCAGGCGTCTGTGGACGGCTCCTTTGTTGCCTCGCCTATGAACATAAACAATATATGGACATAAAAGAAAAAATGCCTCGTGTGAACCAGGAGGTATCAACACCTTTTGGCAAAGCCAGGGTAGCCAGCACGCACACTCTTAAAGAAACGGTAACGGTAGAAATCAATGGCAACTATAGAGAGCTAGCGCTGGAACAAATAGGCACAGAAGAAGAAGTTTAGGCAGGAGCTGCCTTACTGGAACACATATTTTCTCCACTCATCACGCATGCCCATCTGGTAATAAGGAATGTAGAAACCATCGTTATGAGGCGGTGCCGGCTGATGCAGCAGTTTCATTCCTGCCTCCTGTGGTGTATGTCCTCCCTTATGCAGATTACAAGCTTCGCAAGCGCTGACTATATTTTCCCAGCTATGTTCTCCGCCCAGTCGACGTGGAATGACATGGTCCAGGGTTAGCTCCTTTACCTGTCTCCCACAATACTGGCAAGTATGCTTATCCCGATTAAATATCTCAACCTTATTCAACCTCATCTGGTGGCGAGGACGTTTAACCATATAAACCAGCCGTATCACCGAGGGAATTTCAAAAATCTCTGTGGCGGAGTGAAGCACCCCTCTGCCATTTTCCAGCGCCTCAGCTTTGCCGCAGAAAATCAACATCACGGCTCGGCGCACGCGACACAAATCGAGAGGCTCATAAGTCTGGTTAAGAACTAAAACCGGTGAATTTACCATGTCCGAATTACCTGCAACGATTTGGCGTATTGTAGCAACACTGCTCGTCTGTTGCAAGAATGAGTGCTAAACCCGGTCAGCTATAGTAAGAGATTATTTTTCTTCATCCGCCCCTGTTTTTTCCTGTGTGGTATCCGTCTCCTGCGAAGTCTCCTTCACCCTTTCCACCTCAATAGTACATTCCGTAGCCAGAGCAGCGATTGCGCCCAGCGCAGCCAGTGCTGGAGCTGCCAGGATGGTTCCTGCAGCCACAGGAACTCCTATCGTTAGCGGGATATTTATCAAAACACGACCTTTATGCAGTACACGAATTCTCCTTATATTTCCCTGGTGTATTAGCTGCCTGACCTTCTCGCCCAGATGGCACCCATAGACAACGTATTCCTCGTATTTCTCGCCTGGCATTGTTATTAACCTCCCATTTACAGCATTTATTCATTAATTATATGCCATCAGCTTCCATGTTGCACGTCACACAAACAAGCACTCTCCCAGCCACTACAATTACCTGTAAAAACCAGCGCCGCTTGCAATTTGGAGTGATTATGTTTATTATCTTTCGTTGCCCTGCAGCGAATCTGGAAGCATTCGCCACAGGGCAATAACACATCACAAAAACAGGAGGAGAGAAAAGATGAAAGCCATTGGAATCGTTGGCAGCCCCAGAAAGGAAGGCAACACGGAAATTATCACCAGTCACACGCTGAAGGCGATAGAGGAAGAAGGAATAGAGACCGAGCTTATAAGGTTATCCGGCTTGAATATAAAACCCTGCAACGCCTGCATGGTATGTGCGAAGAAAGAAACATGCCCCCTGGATGACGACCTGCTCCCCATATACGCAAAGATGAAGGAGGCCGATGCCATCATACTGGCTTCACCCGTTTACTTCGGTTCAGCAACAGCCCTGCTCAAAGCTTTCATTGAAAGAGCTGGCTATATTGCTTACAACAACGGCAGCCTGTTCGACGGTAAAATAGGCGGTGCGCTGGTAGTTGCTGGACGTTCAGGTCAAAATTTCACTCTCGCCGAACTCACTTTATGGTTCCAAATCCTGGGATTCTCCGTGCCAAGTTCCCCTGATTGGAACGTCTCTTTCGGCGAGGAAAAAGGCGCAGTGAGAGAAGACCAGGAAGGGATGGACACAGCCTGGGCTTTTGGCAAGAAAATAGCTCTCCTGGTAAAGAAATTGAGAGCGTAGCAACGCCAGATATAGCGAGGCAACGATGACGGGCAGTATTGCTAAATCCTGTCCAGCAGCTGGCGATACTTCTCCACCCTCAGCACTTTACCTTCGGGCTGAATCAGCCATGTCATCCAGCATATTTCGACAGGCCTGTAACCTGAGACTGCCGCCATACGGTCAATCGTATCGACCAGCTCTAGGTCTTTCTCAGTTGGCATATCGACTTTTGATTCGTCAAGAACCTGCCTGACCACTCTTCTCACTATTTTGTCGGGCATTGCCGTGTCTATCCCTCCCATCATTCGCAAATACTGGAACGTGGTGATGCCCACGCCGTTAATCCTGCCTATGGGGTCTTCCCTCCATGTTTCAAGACAGGCACCAGTTGCCCAGTGCCGCAAAGCAGCACGCTCATCCAGATTTTCTGCCACTGCCAGTTCATGCAGGTAAGATGCCGCCCCGCTTACCACCTGCCATGAGCGGCGATTTTCCCAGATGGACTGCATTTCGTCCAACCCCAGAGCGCTGATGTCCTTAAGAGCCCGAACTTTGCCTGTGACTATCAACTCTTTTTCAAACTTCAGCACACAGGGAACTACAGCGGTGAAATAGTTGAGCCCTATAGATGTAAATGCCGCATCCACAACCATGAGCACCACGCTGGCGTCCCACCTCCTGGTTTCCAGGCAACGGTTACAATGCCTTCTCAATCCAGTTGTGCGGGACATATACCCTGCCAGGGTTTGCACCAGGTTTTTATTTGAATTCAGCAACGAACTCCCCCCATCGCTCTCGCACCGTTTAGCTACCATCCAATTGATTTCAAATAAGGGTTGTCGCCCATGCCCAGTCTGAAAGGGACCATCTCGACGGGGACATTAAAATGCTCAGCAATCTTCCATACATCCAGACTTTCCCCCTCAGCCTGTTTCAGGGCCTCAAGCTCCTCTTCGGGAACGAGCAGCCATGCAGCGAAGGTCTCCGCTCCAGCTTCCTGTAACCTGCGCCTGTGTATCAGGTCATCTCGCTCCGACAGCCTGAGTTGATTGCCATGATGCATGAAATGATGCCCCAAACAGTGAGCCAGGCACCACCTTCTCCATGGAATCGATATATCATCCCTTATAACCACAAAGTCCCACAGCAATATATCCCACCAGCGCTGAGGTAAAGGGATTATCATCACCTGCAATCCTTCCCTCTCCGCAATAATTTCAGGGTCGCTGGTAAGAAACGTTTTTCTGATTCGCCTTGCTACAGCCTTGCCAGACATTCCTTTACCTTACTTCCTTTAGAATCTCAAAATAGCGCTCTGGCGTTAAGCCAACGCTGGTCAAACTCGTACGAACATAAGTTACAGAAACCGGTGAGGGGCTGGTTATTGCAAGAAGTTTCTAGCGGCCCTTCGCCGTGTCTTTCTCCTTCCTCCGCTCCTTTATCATCCTCACAAACCCCTTAAACCAGTCCTTTTCGTCAAGGGAAAGATGCTTCCACTCATCACGGAAGAAAAGCCTCAACTCAGGGTCATCTATGAGCTCATCGTCGCTGGGGAGGGCATCGCTTAAATATCCCGCTTCCCTGAACATCTGCATTTCAGGTATGCCCAGAGCCCTGGCCAGGGCCTTGAGCGTTTCCCTGCCAGGCAATGTCTTTCCTATCTCGATATGCCCGATAAAACCGTAGCTCACCCCAACCTTATCAGCCAGCTCGCGCTGAGTCAGCGCCGGCCGCAGGGCTTCTCGCCACCCCCTGACCTTTTGTCCGAACTCCTTATAACGAAGCTCTGCCATCTTGTTTTTCTCTAACTCCTTGTTGCTTACTTTAGGTAAGATTATAGCATATCGTTACCACAAAGTGTCAAGTCCTGATTTTACGACACAGGCATGGTGGATTTTTGCGCAAATGGATAGCCAGGCAAAGTAGTGGCGGGGTTTACCCCCCATACTTCCATTCAGTTAATAGTTAGTAGTTGGCAGTTAGCGGTTAGCAGTTCAACTATCAACTGGTTACTAGGGGGCATAAAATCCTCCCCTACGATTCTAGCTTTGCGCCAATATGCGCTTTATAGTCTGTTTTAGCTTTTTAATATCGAAGGGCTTGCTAATATAGGGAGCTTTCGTCCTGGAAAGGAAACTCATGGTGTCAGGCGCCATGGCATCGCCGGTGATGAACACCACTCTGCTGGCCAGAGAGCGAGCTGTTTTCTGCATGTTCTTATATAGCTCTATACCGCTCATTCCTGGCAATTTGATATCCAGCAGGATAAGGTTATATCTCTCGCTCTTGATTTTTGCTAAGGCAGTCTCAGCATCTCCTGTGCTTTCTACATCATATCCTTCCCCACTCAGTAGATGAGCTAAGAGTTGCAGGGTAATTGGCTCATCATCCACCACCAGTATCTTTGCTCCGGTCACTTTTCTGGACTCATCAGCAGGCGATCCGTCTAATTCCAGTTGCTTTTCCTCAAGAAACACGGGCAATTCCACGATAAAGGTGGCTCCATGGCCCAACTTGCTCTTAGCGTATATCCTGCCATTGTGTTCGGCGATTATGCCGTGACAAACGCTCAAACCCAACCCCGTTCCTTTGCCCACTTCCCTGGTAGTGAAGAAAGGCTCAAATAGCCTGCCCAGGTTCTCGGGGGATATTCCCGGGCCATCGTCTTTGAATGATATACGGATAGTATCGTCTATAGCCTCTGTTTTAACCAGTAATTTGCCTTTGCCGTGAGCTTCCTTCATCTCCGTCTCGGCGTTCATGATTATGTTGAGGAACACCTGCTGAAGCTGAGCGCCATCAGCCATGGTCCGGGGCAGTGCGCTGTCAAGTCGGGTGCTGAGCTTTATATTGCTGGTCTGCATCTCATAGGCTCGCAGCTCAAGGGTATTTTCCAGGAGTTTGTTAATATCGACATAGCTTCGTTCCAGCTTATGCTGACGGGCAAAGGCAAGCAGCCTGCTTACAATGCTGGCTACTCGTTGACTTCCCTCGGTGATAATTTCCAGGTGCTGCTTAATATCTTCAGGAATATCCTCTCTTTGTGACAGCAACTGGGAGAAGCCGATAACGCCGGTAAGGGGATTGTTTATCTCGTGGGCAACGCCGGATGCCATCTCGCCGACTGTAGCCAGGCGGCTGGCAAGCTGAGCTTTCTGCTCCAGCTCCTTTTTCTCCTTCTCCATCTTCTTGTGACCGGTGATGTCACGCGCAAGGCCAAAGGAGCTTACCAGCTTACCATCCACGATGTTGCCCACCTCCGACTCCTCAAAATAAGCTGTATTCTCCTCCAAGTCCTTCCCTTCAAATGTACATCTGTCGACTCTATAGTGGCATCTCACCATCTTCATAGCAGCCTGCAAATCATATTCAGCGGAGTCTAATTCTGACCAGTGTTTTCCTATCAATTGAGAGCCTGTATCGAAGCCGTGCATCTTCGCCAGAACGTCATTTGCCTCAACTATAATCCCTGTCCCGCTTATTAACCGTGCAATTTCCATTTCAGGCAGGGTAATATCGATCGGCTCCTCATATGCTGTGAACCATATCGCCTCCAGCGCTCTATCCATCAGAAATTGATACCTCTCATTCGATTCCCTCAGCTTCTCCTCTGCCTGTTTGTGTTCGGTGATGTCGTTCCCTTGGGCAATGGTAGCTTGAAAAGTCTTACCGTCCTTATCATAGACATTCGCCGAGTTCCAGAGGACTATTCGAATCTCTCCATCTTTGCGAAGAATCGGGATTTCCACCGACTCCCAGTACTCACCGCCTAAAGTTTGTCTAATCTTGGCCTGCGATTCGTCTCGGCTTGCTTCAGTGAAGAGCATACTTAACGGCTGCCTTATTACCTCTCCAGCCATATATCCCGTTAGTCGCTCGAACGCCGTATTAAACATAGTAATCCGCTGTTCTGTGTCCCACACAATGATAGGAGCATTGGCATACCGCAGCAGACTGTCCAGGTAGTCCCGTGTCTTACGTAATTCTTCCTCCGCCTGTTTGCGCTGTTCCTCCAGTTCTATGTTATGCAGGGCGAAAGCTATGTCCGTCGCCACTTCATGAAACAAATCCAGTTCTTCCACATCAGTTGTCATCTCAATAGGCACGGATACAGACAAAAGTCCATAAACCTTCCCATCATACTCCAGTCGTGCTATCGCTGCGCTCCTGCCAGCATAGCTGCTTGATAAAGGGCAATCAGCGCAGGTGGACGACGGGTCTTCAGTTATTACGGCTTCTGTTTGCTTGAGTGCCCGCTGCCCGCAAACGGTTAATTGGCCACGCTTTAGACTCTCAACCATAGGCAAGAAATCTTTACCCAGCCCGGATTCAGTATGTGCCACGATCTTTCCGGATTCATCGAGCAGAACAATCCATGCATTGAAATAACCACGAGATTCAACAAAATTATCGCAGACGCCTTTGAGCAGCTTGTCACGATCCTTTTCTCTGACAATCAGCTGGTTGACATTGCGGATAGCACGCAGGACAAGGTTTAAGTGTTCCACCCTCTCTGCTGATCTCCCCAGTTTCTCCTCCGCCTGTACACGCCGGGTGATATCGCGTCCCACTCCAAAAGAGCTCACCAGCTTGCCATCTACAATATTGCCCACAAGCGAGTTCTCAACATGGTAAATATTCCCTTCCCTGTCCGCCTCAACGGATGTATCCCCACGAATGTTATAGTTACTTCTAACGAATTTGAGATAGTACTCTTCATTCTCCTCGAAAGGTATGAACTCACCCCAGTGTTTCCCTATCAATTGAGAGCCTGTATCGAAGCCTTGCATCTTCGCCATGGCGTCATTTGCCTCAACTATAATCCCTGTCTCGTTTATTAACCGTGCAATTTCCATTTCAGGCAGGGTAATATCGATCGGCTCTTCATATACATTGAACCATATCGCCTCCGGCGCTCTATCCAGCAGAAGTCGATACCTCTCATCAGATTCCCGCAGTCTTTTCTCCATCTTCTCTCTGTTCATGATGCCTCCGTAAGCTTAACCAGTTGCCACAGAATACGGGGTTATCCCCGCCTTAAGATTTCACCTTCAATAGTTTAGCAATTACATCCCGCAATTCCCGAGGTTTGAATGGCTTGGTAATATACTGCTCCGCACCCATTTCGGCGCAAAGCTTCTTGTTTAACTCATGGTCTATGGCAGTCAGCATAATCACAGGAATCTCTTTAGTGGCTGAATCGGCTTTAATTTCATAACATGCCTGCACGCCATCTTTATTAGGCATAAATATATCCAGAACGACAAGGGCAGGTTTGTGTTTTCGTGTTGCCTCTACCGCCTCCTGCCCATCGCTTGCCTCAAGCACCGCATAGTCGCTGCTCAGCACACTTTTCAGCAGTAGCCTGACGCTTGGCTCATCATCGGCAATGAGTATTTTCTTCTTCACCGGCGTTATATCGGATTCGGGCATTTCCACAAATACATTGGCTACCAGAGGGTCAAACTGCTTTCCTGTCTCCCTTATAATTTCAGCTAATACTTGCTCCCTCGGCAGGGCAGCACGATAAGGGCGGGAGGAAGTCATGGCATCATAAGCATCAGCCAGCGAGACAATCCTGGCCAGTAGAGGTATATCATTGCCTTTAACTTTCTGATTAAGCCCGCCGCCGTCATAGTGGTCGTGGTGGTGCTCGATTATCTGAGTCATTTCCTCGCTCCTGACTACCGGCTGCATTATACTGGCGCTAATCATGGGGTGAGTCATAATATGTTCGTACTCAGCAGCGGTTAATTTACCCGGTTTGTTCACAATAACAGGGTTCACAGCAATCTTACCGATGTCATGCAATAAGCTACCCCAATACAGGTTTTCCTGTTCCTCGTCGCTGAGACCCAGCTTCTTGCCTATAGCCACGGCAATTTCAGTCACCCTGCGAGAATGTCCAGCGGTATAGCTATCCCTGGCTTCAACGGTAAAAACCAGCGATTGCATAGCCCCGAGAAAGAGCTGACGATTCTCCTTTGACTGCTGTCTCAGTTTCTGCTCCAGGTGCTGTTGGTAATCCCTGTTTTCAAGTTCAAGTTTTCTTTTCTCCAGGCCCCGTTTCACACTAAAAACAACTTCATCCAGGTTAAATGGCTTGGATAAGTAATCGTACGCTCCCTGCCTCATGCACTGGATGGCGGTATTAATATCTGTAACGACGGTAGCCATAATTACCGCCGTGTCAGGGTAGGAATTTTTTATTTCTGGCAACAGCTCCACCCCTGATTTGCCATGCATCCTGATATCCAGCAGCACCAGGTCCGCAGATTTGGTTTTCATTTTATGCAGAGCATCATCGGCACTCTCCGCTTCTTCACAGCGGTAACCCTCGGTTTTCAGCTTCTGACAAAGAAGAGACCTGATATCCTTTTCATCATCGACAATCAATATCGTTCCTTTCTTTTTAGCCATTTTCACATTTACCCCCTGGGCTCAGTTAACATGCGATTTATGTCCTTTACCAGCTTTTCAATATCGAAGGGCTTGGTAATATGAAATGCCTTCGTCCTGGATAGAAAATCCCTGGTATCTGTGGATATAACATCGCCGGTAATGAACACCACTCTGCGGGATAAAGTTCTAGCTATTTTTTGCATATTTTTATACAACTCTATGCCACTCATGCCTGGCATCTTGATATCCATCAGGATAAGGTTATACCTCCCGCCTTTAATCCTTTCCAGGGCTTTTTCAGCATTGTTCACAGTTTCCACGCTATGCCCCTCACCAGTTAGCACTTGTTTTAACAATTTTCGAACTCCCGGCTCATCGTCCACCACCAGTATCTTTGCGCCGGTCACTTTTTCTGCCTCCTCAACCGCTGCTTCAGTTAATTCCGCCTGCTTCTGAACAGCGATTACGGGCAATTCCACGATAAAGGTAGCTCCATATCCCAACTCGCTCCTGGCATATAAGCGACCCCGATGTTCAGCGATGATCCCGTGGCAGATACTTAAGCCAAGCCCCGTTCCTTCACCCACATCCTTGGTGGTAAAGAAGGGCTCAAATATTCTGTCCAGGGTCTCAGGAGCTATCCCCGGCCCGTCATCTTCAAAGGATATGTGGATAGCATTACCTATAGCCTCCGTTTTAATCAGCAATTTGCCTTTGCCGTGAGCCCGCTTCGTCTCCGTCTCGGCATTCATAATTATATTGAAGAACACCTGCTGAAGCTGGCCGACGGCGCCCATAGTGCCAGGCAGGCCAGCGGCAAGATGTGTTTCCACCTCTACGTTCCCAGACTTCATTGTGTAAGCCCTCATAGCCAAGGTGTTCTCTATTATCTCATTAACGTTAACATATTCTTTCTTCACTCTGTCCTGGCGAGCGAAAGTAAGCAATTGCCTGACAATGTCAGCCACGCGCAACGAGTCTCTTTGAATAACTTCCAGGGATTGCCTGATATCGTCGGGCACGTCCTTCCGCTCCAGTAGCAAATCAGCAAAACCAATAACCGAGGTAAGTGGATTATTTATCTCGTGAGCAATGCCCGCAGACATCTCGCCAATAGACGCCAGTCTGCTGGATATATATGCCCTGCGTTCCAATTCTTTCTTCTCTGCTTCCACCTTCTTCTGCTCGGTAATGTCCCTTAAAACCGAGATTACGCTGTTTCCACCGTGTACACCTGGAACTATCCTGCCCGAGGTCGAGACATGAACATAATGCCCATCCTTGTGTCTTGAACGATACTCCAGGTTCACCACTTGCTTCATGCTCGTTATGGCTTCCATGCATTTTGTTATGTCATCCGGATGCACGAACTCAAAAGCATTTAGCCCCAGCGACTCCTCAGGCGTGTAGCCAAAGATGTTGAATATCTGTGGACTTACATAGGTGAACTTACCCTCTGAGTCAATCTCCATTACCAGGTCAGTAAGATTGAATACGAGGTTTCGGAATCTTTCCTCACTCTCGCGCAGCGCCTCCTCCACCTCCCCGCGCTTAATTACCTGCTTAACAAGATTCAGGAAACGCTTCATATCAAGCGGCTTGGTTTCATAGGCGATTATGTTCTTCTGCTTGACCGCTTCAAGGGCACTGTTCAGCGAAGCATAGCCAGTGACGATAATATACACAGCCCGGGTACATGCTCTGCTTAGTTCACCGACTAATTCTAAACCAGTCTTGTCAGGAAGCTTAAAGTCAACAATCGCCAGGTCAAACGTCTTCTCATTGCTGAGGCTAAGCGCTGCCTGCCCATCATGGGCGACCGCAGCAACATAGCCTTCCGCCTGCAGAATATCCTGCAGGTTAGAAGCCAACTCCACATCATCATCCACAATCAGTATCTCAGGCTTTCGTTCCGTCATATTGCACTCCTTGGTAACTTCTCAAGCTCTACCGGGGTTTCTCGAGAACGCCTTTATCCCTCTGCTCTTTAATTCTCTCAATCAGCACTACCAGTTCATCCACGTCTATCGGCTTCTCCAGACAGGTGTAGGCATTCTTTTGCACGGCCTGCTGCGCCAGCTCGCTCATTTCTTGCTGATAGCCGGTAATCATGATTGCCACTACGTCGGGCCGGAAATCGCGGATAGCAAGATATGTTTCAAGTCCATTCAGCACAGGCATTTTCAGGTCAAGGAGCACGATATCGAAGTTACTCTTCCGTGCCTGCTCTATTGCCATACCACCATTGTGGGCAACCTTTACACGGTAGCCTCTGTCTTGCAGTACGTCTTTCATATTTGCGCAGAGGTTCTCATCATCATCCGCCACCAGTATCATTGCTCCAGCGGCAGCGCCAGCCTGTTCAAGTAGAGCAAAGAACTCATCGAAGTCCAGCGGCTTCCTGAGAGCGCCAAAGGCTCCCTCCCGCAGTGCCTCACGGATAAGCTCTTCCACTGCATAGGCACTTACCATAATGACCTGTGTATGTGGAGCAACCTCTTTCATCTTCTTGAAGGTTGCCACGCCATCCATTACAGGCATCTTGACATCCATCAACACCATGTCAAAACCATCCTGTTTTACCAGTTCCAGGGCATCGAGCCCATTATAAGCAGTTACTATCTCATAGCCCTTCAGCTTCAGTATATCGCTTACGTTCCGGCAAAAATCTTCGTTGTCATCAACAACCATCACTTTTAATTTTTTAGACATTGTTTACCCCCCCTTATCTTTCCGGTCCGGGCAGCCGTATGATGATATCTGCTCCCTTCCCCGGTTCCGATTTAGCTTCTATCGTGCCTTTGTGCTTATCGATAATCATTCTGACAATAGACAGGCCGAAGCCGATACCCTTGGCCCTGGTGCTGAAAAGCGGCTGGAACACTTTATCCAGGTTCTCCGCTGCAATGCCCGAGCCGGTATCAGCAAAGGACACTTCAGCCTGGTTATCAGCGGTCAAGCGGGCCGTTATCGTCAACGTCCCCTTGCCATTCATCGCCTCGACAGCGTTCTTAATTATGTTCTTGAAAGCCATGCGGAGCTGCTCCCCATCAACATTCACCAGGAGCTCCTGCTCAGGAAAATTACGGACTACTTCCACCGCAGACGGCACCTTAGCGGTGGCGATGGCGTCAGAGATGATGGCTCTAAAATCCAGCTTCTCCAATCGAGGTGCTTGCATTCGGGTAAGGTTAAGCAGACTCTCGATGATAGCTGTAGATTTATCCACGCTTGATTTAATGCGACCGAGGTGCTCCAGCACTTTCCCGTCAGCGTCTTTCAGTTTTTTCTCCATGTAATACACTGAGCTATCTATCACGGCCAGTGGATTTCTTAATTCGTGCGAAATATTCCCTGAGAACTGCCCCAGGGTAGCCAACCGTTCGGAGGTAAACAGTTGTTCCTCCAACTTTTTGCGCTCGGAGATGTCTTCAATGGCGAGCAGTATCATCTGAGTTCGGTGTGTCTCTCTGTATATCCGTCGGGCATTGAGCAGCATTGTCCTACGCCCGATGGTTTCGAAGTCGTGCTCTAGTTTGAAATCGTCAAACTTGGTATTCTTAGGTAGAATCTGCTCTAGCAGTTCCCGCAACGCTGGGATATCCCACTGCTGATTGCCCAAATCGTAAATGTACTGCCCTTCGGTCTCCCCCGGTGTTACTTGGAACGTCTGGAAGAAAGAGCGGTTGGCCAAGATTACCTGCAGGTCGGCATTCAGTACTACTAGAGGTTCACGCACCGTAGCTATAATATCGTCAGCATATCCACGAGTCTCTTCTAGCTCTCTGGTGTGCTGCTCTACCAGTTCCTCAAGGTGCTCGCCGTGCTTGCTTAATTTCTCCTCAGCCCGCTTGCGCCTTAAATCCAGTTTAAGTATGCCGAAGGTAGTAAATGCCCCAACTACAAATATGGAAGATACTTCTATGAAAATCTCCGTCCAGTTAACCGGAGTAGGTGGCGCATTAAATACATGAAACGGAATATCAAGGAATTCGTTTGCTGCAACTAATAAAGCACTCAGGGTAAAACTACCAATACAAATACCGACTATTTTGTTATTCAACTATTGCTTACTTCCTTATTTTCTACAGGCACAGGCTATTTATTTCATACTTTAGCCATTACATTCATTGCAATATGTATTACTTTCATCTCTATATACTGATTGTACTATTAGATAGATGTGTTGTCAATGCGCATAGCCAGCACTCTGTCACGCCCGGCAGTGGCGGGGCTTATCTGTGCCCTTGACATATTAATAAGCAGCATTTATACTAATGATAAGCAATACAACAGACGCAAGGAGGCTAACACAAAAAAGGAGGAGCTATGGCTGAAGTAAAATCATTAAGGGCGCTCCTGTTTAACGGACACTATGATCTGGCAGCTCACAGGTTGGTTTATGGCCTGGTTAAGGCAAGCACGAAGCGGAACGGCAGAAAGAAAAGAAAGCAAAGGAAGTCGAAGTAGTGTCGTTACATGCCAGGCAGGAAAATCTCTTTCCCCTACCCCCAAAGGAAATCAGCAAGGCGAGAAAAAGAATGGCAGGAAAGAAAGGTGGCCAAAAGGGCAATCAGAATGCCCTGAAACACGGGTTTTACAGCCGGGCATTGGGTGAGGCAGAGAAGCTCGAGCTGGAGGAAGCCAGCTATGTCGAGGGCATCGACCAGGAGATAGCCATCCTCAGAGTAAAGTTGAGAGAATTAATACAGAACGAGCCAGACCGAATAGACCTTCATATGGAAGCAGCCAATACCATCGCACGCCTGGTGAAAACCAGGTACCAGATCAGCAAAGAGCAGAAGAAATCTCTCAAGGAAGCCATCGCCAAGGTATTGACGGAAGTGGCCGGTCCGCTTGGCATCGGCGTCGGCATGGGCATGAGATTGAAATGAAACTAAGACCGTATCAGACAGAAGTGGCTCGGGCTGTCATGGATAGCATCCAGCTCTGCAAGGGCTTGACTTTCTCCGTGGAGATTGCCCGGCAGGGAGGCAAGAACGAGCTGTCGGCGCACATGGAAGTGCTGCTATTAACCCTTTACATGGCAAAAGGCGGCAGCCTTGTTAAGTGCTCGCCCACTTTCAAGCCACAGACCATTATATCGATGCAGAGATTAAAGGAGAGGTTAAGCGATTTCGGATTCGACGGCATATTTCACACAGAAATGGGCTATATCATCGTCCTGGGCGGCGCCAGGGAAGTATTCCTGTCAGCGGAGGAGTCAAGCAGCGTCGTGGGGCACACCGCCGATATTCTCCTGGAGATAGACGAATCACAGGATGTCAGCAAGGAGAAGTACAGCAAGGAGTTCAGGCCCATGGGGAGCTCTACAAACGTAACGACAATCCACTATGGCACCACGTGGGACGATACTACCTTGCTTGAGGAAATAAAGCAGAGCAACCTCGAGCTGGAGAAGAAGGACGGTGTCAAGCGCCATTTCAGATACGACTGGCAGCAGGTAGGCAGGTCCAACGCCGAGTATATGAAATTCGTTAAGGCGGAGAGAGCCAGGCTGGGAGAGGATCATCCATTGTTTCGCACTCAATATGCCTTATTGCCTATCAGCGGAGGCGGAGGCTTCCTTTCACGCCAGCAAATCGTTCTAATGATGGGCACACATCCACGGCTTCGGGGCCCACAGGACAGCAAGACGCACTATATCGCCGGCATAGACCTGGCGGGCGCCAGAGAGGGAGACGAGAAGGCAGCTCTCACCGCTGCCAGGCCCAGACAGGACTCCACCGTCATCACCATTGCCCGGGTGGACGCCGCCCAACGTTCAAGCGCTTCCCTGGCGGAGCCAAAACTTAATATCGTAGAGCAATACCAGTGGACGGGCACGCCCCACAGCCAGTTATACCCGCAGATAGTGGACGCCTTGAAGAAGTGGAATTGTCAGCGAGTTGTCGTTGACGCCACGGGCATCGGGCAGCCGGTAGCCAGTTTCTTGAGAAAAGAGCTCGGCAGCAGGGTAAAACCGTTCGTATTTACCCAGAAAAGTAAGTCGGACATGGGGTTTGAAATGCTTTCGTTCGCCAACAGCAGCAGGATTAAGCTGTATAAGCAGGACGGCAGCCCGGAATACAGGGAAATGATGTTCCAGCTGGAGCGCTCACGAGCGCAATATCGCCCTAACCAGACAATGAATTTCTACGTTGACCAATCCGAAGGACACGATGATTTCCTGATGAGCCTGGCGCTCACGGTAGAGGCAGCCAGGGACTTCTCACCCCGAACAGCAAAAGGAGGATTAAGAGATGAATGAGTTCAACCCGGGGCAGCTCGCCCGCATGGATAGCAGCAGGCTTGCCGCCTATCGCAGTAACCTCGATTTCTACAGCGGCTCACAATGGCAGAAGTCCAGCCGCCACCGACAGCTTGTGTTCAATTATGCCAGGGTGTCCATCGATAAAGTTACCAGCTACTTAATGCAGGGGCTCAACTCCGCTTGCTACCCCATTGACGACAACGAACAGAGCAAAAACGCCGCCAGGGGCGCCGAACAGCTCCTCCGCCAGGTGTACGAGCAGAACAACCTGCAGCAGCTCGACTGGGAAACGGAGATAGATGCCGCTGTCCTGGGTGATGCCTGCTATAAGGTAACCTGGGATGCCGAGGAGAAACGCATACGCGTAACCGCTCC